>Ga0209536_100015988_pt1 | contig 10684 bp, 7 predicted proteins | sample DeeMarSeWOR28_12_FD_187461 | JGI IMG/M metagenome (GOLD analysis project Ga0209536, IMG submission 187461) | Marine sediment microbial communities from White Oak River estuary, North Carolina - WOR-2-8_12 (SPAdes) (version 2) | ecosystem: Environmental > Aquatic > Marine > Intertidal zone >...
GCTGCAACCAGAGATACAATTTTTGGCCACCTAAACATAATTGCCACTTTTTGACATCCCTCTCATCCGTTCTTATGGAAGAATATGGAAATACTTTTAGACTATGAGTGACCAGCCATCCCTCGGGGCTCGTCACCACGTGATGTTAACTGCGAGAACGGGGCCGTGCATAAACATATCGTATTTAAACGTATTGATCCCGCTCCCTGTCTCGTAGTCCTGGTCCAGAGCTCGATATCCTCCAAGAAAGCCAACGTGCTTCCAAGGTTGCCAACCTATGAGAGCAACCGCATTCCAGGCAAAATCAGAAGCGTCTCCTATACCAAAGCCTCCAATATCACCTCTCAGGCTGAGGTTCCACTTCTCGGCTATTTGCCATTTGTAGCGTAAACCAACGATTGGATCGAGCCAATCCTGCTTTCCCCCAATTTTCCGTGGAACTGGGGGAGGACCCCCCACAATTTCTATTTCAGCGTCCATATCGTTATAGCGGACACCACCTAACCCTTCGAATGCATGGGGACCGTTGTCGTAGAATCGGTAAAGGACACCCAATTCAGCAATGATATCCTCAAAATCCACATTAATTGTGGCGCCCAGTGGACCTGGAGTCGTTATTGAATCGCCGATGTTTATGTAACTGAAGTCAAACAAAAACCCCCACTTTCTCTTGTACAATCCCTCAAAGTGGACGGTAAATACTGCTTCCAGTTTGTCGAAAATCTCATCGAAATCGAGCTTTAGAGACTGGTTTTGATCCTTAACTGTCATATCACCGTCCATCTTGACTGCCCAGAGGTACAAAGGGGCTAAATTAAACTCCCAGTTCTTCGTCTCCGAAGAGTCATCAGCGAGGGCTGATGTCCATACAAGTACAAAGGTCATGATCAAGAAAAACACTTTTGGTAATTTTCCCATAATGCAACCTCCCTCAGCTTATCTAATGTTTCTTATGGATCCGCTTATCCTGCTTGTTCCATTCTGCTTTGTTCCTTTTTTCCAACGCATGATACGGTGCATCAAACCGGCCGGCCTACCCCCTGAGCCACCCCGAGGTGTAAACCACCGTCAATGCGGCTACGGCAACAGGGGCAATGGCTAAAATCGTCAATTTTCGTTTCAATTTTCCTCCTTCCTAATTTCCCTTCAGATTGACGATTTCCAAATTCTAATTATCCGCGTTCCCTCGTCTTCACTTAACCAACTCTTTGGATTTTCCTCTGTCTCTAACGGCAGTGATCAAATCCATTCCTCTTGTCTCTGAAACCGTGTGGAAAAGGATCTCCGGCGGCTGGGTTGAGAGATCCATGATGGAGAGTTTCTTCCTGTAATCATCCGTACCAATATGTTTCTCCAGGTCTTCGAGAGATTCCCACTCCTCCACCAAAGTCAGTCTATTGGGGTTGTGCAAATCTTCGTAAGCTTGGCAGCTCGTGCACCCCGGCAGATTGCACATCGGTCCTGTTATGAAATTCAACAGATCAAGAGCCCCTTTTCTCCTACTTGAAGAAACAGTCACTCTCAAAATAGAAAGGACTCGCGGCATACCCCCTCCTTTTATTAAAGAAAATACGTTATCGAATAGCAGCCCCAGTTTTAAAGTTTCGCACGGAGCATGCCAAAAAAGAACAGCCACTCAGGGCAAATCTAAGTGGCTGTTATTAAATATTATTTATGGTTCAAGTCTGGACTTTGACGGGTTTCAAAGACAGTTCGTTTTCCTGATATTTAATAAAATTCCTTAAATATCAGGACAACTGCCTGCTTCGATTGATGCCTAGCTTTCTCATTCTTGATTCGAGTGTTTTGGGGTTGATCTTAAGCATCTCAGCGGCCCCCTTTTTTCCACTGACACGCCAGCCTGTCATTTCCAGGGCTCTAACGATGTGGTTACGCTGCAATTCATCCAACGACTCAATTTGCGAACTCTTAACTGGCTTTGGTCTTGGTTTGTCTATCTTAAGCGTTGATCCCCTTGATACGATCATGGCGCGCTCCACCACGTTCTTCAATTCGCGCACATTACCAGGCCAATCGTAGCGTTTAAGGGCCTCTATGTTATCGCGAGGAATTCGGTCTATCTTCTTGCCCATCCTATCTCCAAGCTCTCGCACGAAAGCCCATACCAGGGGGGGAATATCTTCGAGACGCTCTCGAAGCGGCGGAATTTTAATGGAATAAACATTAAGACGGAAGTACAGGTCTTCCCTGAATTTCCCTTCTGCTATTTCCTTTTCCAGATCCCGATTTGTCGCGGCAATGACCCGAACGTCTACGGCTAAGGTCTTGGGGCTCCCCAACCTTTCGAATTGGCCCTCATCAAGGACGCGGAGCAGTTTGACCTGGAGATCCATTGGAAGCTCACCGATTTCATCAAGAAAAATGGTTGCGCCATCGGCGATCTCAAAACGTCCAACCTGTTTTGTTAGAGCGCCGGTATAGGCTCCTTTTTCTCGCCCGAAAAGCTCAGCCTCCACCAGAGTAGGAGGCAAAGAGACACAGTTCACATTGACCATTGGCCCATCTTTCCGGGCACTCAGTTTATGGATCTCACGGGCCAAAAGCTCTTTTCCTGTGCCAGTTTCACCGAGAATAAGCACCGTGGACTCCGTCTCAGCCACCTCCTCTGCCTGGCTGAGGACGTGCTTAACGGCATGGCTCTTGCCGATGAAAGATTCATGTTGATGCTCGAGTTTGATCTCTTCCCGCAGGTAGACGTTCTCTGCCTCCAATTGTTCATTTAACAGCTCTATTTCCGACAGGGCTTTTTCTAGCTCTTGCTCGGTAAGCTTGAGTTCAGTGATATCTCGCCCAAATGAACACATGAATTCGCGATCGCCAAATTTGAGGCAATTTGTAGATACCTCAATGTGATGGGTCTCTCCATCTCCAGCTATCTGTTGGGTCTCCAACCGCAAGGAACCCCTCTTTTTTACATCTTGATAGTGTTCAGCCCATCTTTCGACGGGGAAATTGGGGTCAATATCGGATACGCGCATTGAGAGTACCTCTTCAAGCGTGTACGCCATTTCCTTACACGCTGCTTCATTGGCATACAGAAAACGCCCATCTGGTGCAATCCAGGCGATTCGATCCATTGCATGATCGACGGCGAACTGCATCATCTCCAATTTCTCCTCTCTCTGCTTGTGGCCAGTGATGTCAAATGCGATACCGCCAATCAGCACCTCTCCTGAGGGAAGTTTAATGGGAAATTTAATCTCTTTCCACCAGCGTGTCTGGCCTCGCCATTTATCTGACCAATCATCCGTCTCTACGGGAACACCTTCAGTTTTGACCACTTCGTCGTATGCCTCTATCTTCTCTGCTTTAGCACGAGAAAAAAAGTCTCTGGTCGTTGTTCCTGCAAACTTATCCGGAGGAATGTCAAATTTATCGAAAAGAGTCTTATTACCGTATATGTGTTGGCCGGATTCATTTTTTGTGTAAGCCACCGCAGGAATGTTATCCATAAAGGCACGGAAACGGGTTTCACTCTCCTGCAAATTCTTTTCTAACAGCCGATGACGGTCGGCTTCAGCCTCCAGTCCCTTAACCCTTTGTTCCAATTCTTCATAGGTCGGTTTTCTGGCCATCAGAGAATCCTCCAAATCCTCCATGGTCAAAAAGGGGGACGCTGGTGAATAATTAAATAACTAATCACTGGATTCCTATGGAATTCCAATGCCCCTTTCTGGCCATTATAGTTTTATTTCCTGTGCAGATTGAACACAAAGACCACAATCAACAAGTCAAATTTGCATCTCTTCAACATCAGCGTCCCTCTTATGAACTCTGTTGTGCCAAGGTTAAACCAAGTGCTCGCTAGTTTGCAAGAGATTGCCTCTCGGCCGTGAGCTCGAAGCCGAACGGCTTCGTCGTCCTGCACCAAAAAAAACTGAGTTCTGGACTCCTCGGCACACAGTCTTTTTTGGTGCAGGACTCCTCGCAATGACTATTAGGGTTTCTATATTGTTAAACTTATTATGGCGTAGAGATACTAATTACTCGCCAGCCTTTTGGCTATATCCGTGGCTTCGGAGATGATGTCATCGAAAAGCTCCTGGACCGTGGGAATATTGTGCACCATCCCAATCCCCTGTCCACAGGAGATAACCCCCACGTCCACTTCACCCTTTTCATACATCCGCTTCGCATTTTCACCTGCAACCACCTTCAGGATTTCAGGGAGGCCTGCCGCGTCGGCTTCCAGTTCTAAACACTTTTTGGCCGCGGCATTTGCCCAGACCCTATGGGTGGCATTGATGGAGCGCATGACCAACATGGTGTCCAGCTCACTCGCCTCAATGAGCGCCTTTTTTAGATTCTCGTGGATGGGTGCTTCTTTGGTGGCAAGCAAGCGTGTTCCTATAATCACGCCTTGGGCACCCAGGGCCAGAACGGCAAGGAAGCCTCTGCCGTCCGAGACGCCTCCACCACCGATCAGTGGCACCTTGATGGTCTCGGCCACCCGTGGCACAAGTACCAAAGTGCCGATATCCAGTTTGCCTGTCGCGCCACCGTTTTCATATCCCACAACGGTGATGATGTCTGTTCCCATGTCCTGAACCTTGAGGGCATAGCGGATGCCCACGCATTTATGCATCCAGGTCATGCCCGCTTCTTTGAATCGGGCGCAGAGGTCCTCGGGTGCATGGTGTCCCGAGGTTTCGATAATCTTGACACCCTTTTCGATCAAAACATCCACATACTCATTATTGTCAATGGCGCGCATCATGGGAAAGAGATTGATATTCACGGCAAAGGGCTTGTCGGTGAGTTCGTAAACCCGGTCAATGGCTTCCGCAAAGGCATCGCGGGTTTCATACATGGCCGAAGCCAATATGCCCAGACCACCCGCATTGGAAATGGCCGCAGTGAATTCCGCATTGGTGACCCACATCATCGTGCCACCGATGATAGGGTACTTGATACCTAGCATTTCGGTAACCTTAGTTTGAAACATGGCAACCTCCTTATAGACTCACTCCCTTTTTTCTGCGGTTCAGGGAATAGGCCGGGTATAAAACCCGACCCTACAGTAGGGTGGCATTTCATATGCCACCGAGAGCTTCTTTTTAACTATCAAATAAGGGAAAGGTGTCAAGGAAATACTGATATGCCTGATCCACCATCAAGGCATCATCTGCGGCGTTGCCTTCGATCGCTCCTCCTTGCGGCGTATTGCTCAATACGCCTCAGTCGTCGCTCCTCGGCGCCTAGCATCTAATACCTTCCTGGTGATCAGGAATCCTAGAAAACCTTTTGCTTTTGGTAATGAAACTTGAATTAGACGGTGGATTTGGGGATATGAGAGGGGGATTTGACCTCGGGTGTCGCTTGGGTTAAGATGCGGGCGGACCTTCCTAGAATGAGCACCATAGCCTAAATTATATACAATACGAATCATTTTAATCACCGGAGGTGAGACATGGGGACAAACTATTTTTGTCGCGATCCAAGGGACACGGAATTTGTGCTCTTTGAGCACCTGGGCGTGGATAAGCTGCTTTCCTACGAGGCGTACAAGGATTTTTCTCCGGATGACTTCAAAATGATAATCGGGGAAGCTTTGAAAGTGTCCCAGGAGGTGCTCGGTCCCGCGATGCAGGATGGTGACAGGGATGGATGCGTTTATGAGGATGGTAAAGTGCGTGTTCCAGAAGCGTTTCACGAGTGTTGGCGCGTCCTTCGGGACAACGGCTGGATGGGCATCGCCAGCAATCCAGAATTCGGAGGACAGGGGTTACCCATAACGGTTGGGGGCGTATTAGGTGAATTTTTCACGGGGGCCAATACACCCTTTATGACCTATCCTGGGCTGACAGTTGGGAATGGTCACCTTATCGAGGCTTTTGGCACTGAAGAAGACAAGTCCATGTTCGTGGAAAAAATGTATACGGGGGTGTGGGGAGGCACCATGTGTCTCACCGAACCCGATGCTGGATCGGATGTGGGATGGGTCCGCACCAAGGCTGTCCCAGATCCAGATGCCAGGGATCCGCGGATCTACAAAATTGAAGGCACCAAGCGGTTCATCAGCTGTGGCGAGCATGATCTCACCGAAAATATTGTTCACCTCCTACTGGCCCGCATTGAAGGGGCTATGCCGGGCACTAAAGGCATTAGCCTGTTCATTGTGCCCAAAGTTTGGGTCAACCCGGATGGTTCCCTGGGTGAACCCAACGATGTTTTCTGCGGCAACATCGAGCACAAGATGGGGATCAAAGGTTCGGCCACCTGCACCCTAAACTTTGGGGAAAATAGCAAGTGTAGAGGCATCCTCCTGGGTGAGCCAAATACGGGTATGGCGAAGATGTTTCAAATGATCAATGAGGCCCGCATGGGCTGCGGCCTTCAGGCCCTCGGGCTGGCTGCAAGTGCCTATGACACAGCTCGTCAGTACGCTAAGGAACGGGTGCAGGGGCCTCCCTTTACGAATCGTGATGCGGAAAGGGTGCCGATCATCCAGCACGAGGATGTGAGGCGCATGCTCATGAACCTAAAGGCAGGCACAGAGGCGATGCGCGCCCTGATCGGGAAGGTCTACTATCTCATCGATGTATCAGAGCGCGATCCAGATGAGTCCACACGCAAGAAGGCAGGCCAGCAGGTGGAGCTTTTTACTCCCTTAGTTAAAGCCTATGGCGCAGACTTCGGCTACCAACTTACTCGTGATGCCATTCAAGTCCTTGGTGGTGTGGGGTATTGCAGTGAATTCCCGGTGGAACAGTATGCCCGTGACCTGAAGATCGTCTCCCTCTGGGAGGGAACGAGCTATATCCAGTCCCTGGACCTGGTAGGCCGCAAGCTCGGAATGGAAGGTGGAAAGGTCTTTCAGGACTGGATTCAGGGTGTCATGGCCTTTACGGGTGAGCACAAGGAAGATGCAGACTTTGCACCGGACTTCAAACTCCTCTTCAAAGCAGCCCAGGCCACCGGCGATTTTGCCATGCGATACATGCAATACTTTCAGGGGGGCAAGCCATACCTGATTGCACTGACCACAACACGTTTCCTGGAGTGCTTTGCCGAGGTTTTGATGAGTCAGTTGATGCTTGAGCAGGGTTTGCTGGCCCGGGATACGTTGAAGGCGGTTGATGAGAACTCCAAGGACGGCATCTTTTACCGAGGCAAGATTGAGACGGCAAAGTACTTCTGTCGAAATATCCTGACAAACGTATTCGCCCGTCACATGTCATTGCAGCAGGAGGACACATCTGCGTTGGACATCCCCGAAGAAGCCTTCTAGAAGGAATTCTTTATGAAGGCAAGGGGAATGATGGACTTGCCCCGTTGCTGCGCTATTTGCATCATGGTTTCCTGGGCCGTCGCCGGGGGCTCGCGGCGCTCTTCTTCGGCTTTGGTGTGAAGACTTAGGGCCTCGGTTTCGCAAGTGGTCACACACAGCCCGCAGCCGATGCAACGGTCCAGGTCCACGACGGCCACGTCATCAGGCCCCATGGTGATGGCCTCCATCTGACAACGTTCCAGACACGTCTCACAAGAGGCACACAAGTCAGCATTCACCTTTGCGTAATAGTTGGACAGCACACTCTCGGCAGGCCGGGGATGCTTCTTGAGTGATCGGAGTATGCCACAGCAGTCCCCACAGCAGTTACACATACCCCCTGGATTCTGGGCATTGAAAGGTTGAGGAACCAGGCCCTCCTCCTCGCATCGGTCAATAATTTCTAGGCTCTCTTCCTGGCTTATCCAGCGGCCCATGCCCTTCTCAACATAGTACTCGGCATGGGAGCCGAACATGAAACAGGCCTCAAGGGGTTTGTCACAGTCCTGATCAAGCCTTCCTTGCTGCACCCGGCAGATGCAGTCGGCCACAGCAATTTTCTCTTTTGACTTGATAATTTCCCGGACATCCTCGTAAGGCGCAACAGGCCATGAGACATTGAGGGACTTGTTCACTGGAATGGTCCGCATGGGTAAGGTCTTCATAGATGTGTCATGGGCAAAGGTTTCCTCGAAATACCGTTCATGGAGCTTCGCCAGTTCGTGGTCCATGGTTTTGAGCTGATATTCATAAATGCCAACCACATAAGGTGCAACGCCATACTTTGCCGGCCCCTCTTTGCGCAGGCGAAAGAGGAGTCCCTTCTCTGCCATCTGCTCGAGAAGGCGGGCCACCTTTTCAGGGTCCTGTTTCAAGCGTTCAGCCACGGAGTCAGGTGTCTCGAGGATCATGCTGAGATTTAGATACATCTGGGCCTCTTCCTGAGTGAAGAGTTTTTCAAGTATTTTTATTTCCACGCCCGATTCGGTGGAAGGAAATCCAACGGAGTACTGGTCTAACTGCTCTCTGAGCTGGTAATAGATATCGCTTGTCATAACATCCTCCATAGAACACCGATCTCTCAAAATCCTCCACCCAATTGGTGCCCGTCCTCCGTAAAGGCTCCTCGCAATAACACGGCCTAGCGCCATATAAAAGGGCAGCCAGCCAACCAAAAGAATAATTAATATAAGGAGTAAAACGTGCGTCTGTCAAGAAAGGGTTTATAGGGGCCTAGCGAAAGAGAGGCTTGATCGGGTTAAGATTTTGCTTGACTCTTAACCGATTTCCATATATTGATTCCATCAAATGATGGACGTGAGATTGGGGTCTCTGCCATGGCAACACCCTTAGAGAAAGCGCGTAAAGACCCAGGCTCCATGAAGGCGAAAATCCTGAAGGTGGCTCGCCGCGTATTTGGTGAGTACGGGTTTCACGGTACAACCACCCGGATGATCGCCCAGGAGGTGGGCATCGATATCTCTACACTCCATTATCACTGGGGGGACAAGGCCGATCTCTACGAAGCTGTAATACTTGACATCAGTGAAAACCTCCGCCAGCAACTGACGGAAGTGGAAAAGGTCATCCACGGGCTGCCTCTAGGGAAACGCATGAATATTGCCATCGACATGATGACCGATTATCTATTTGAATACCCCGAGATTTCCAACCTGATCCTTTTCCGATACTTCAGAAAGACCCGCAACGAAGAACATTTCGACTTTCCTGTCCCTGAATTCATTTCTGATATCGCCCGATCAATGGATCTTTGCAAAGATAAGAAAAACGTTCCTGCGCGTGCGCAAATGCAGGTGCTGGCCATAATGAACGCCATTCACAACTTTATCTCAGGCGAGAATTTTTTTGGGCCTATGTTGAAACTTAAGAGAAAACAATACGTCACCATGGTCAAAGAGACCTTGAAATTCATTTTGATCCCCGCATTCGCCGGTCCTATATCGAACATGAAAGGGAAGTAGGGACGAAGAAGAAAGCATTCACATCCCGCCGCCGCTAAAACCGTGGCGGGGCAAGTAGATGCGCAGAGAGCACAGAGAGAGAAATATTTTTCATTGGGCGGGACCTGCCGTCGCTAAAGCTATGGCAAGGCAAGGATGCCGCCCAATGAAAAGTAATCTCTGCCTTCGGTCTAAGAATCAGATCATGGTAGTGTTAAGGACTCTGCTTATAAGATAAGGCCTTTGCTCTTTTCAACAGGAAGATTGTGTAGAGGCAGTTTTTCAAATATTCTGATCTTGAGTCATTTGCCAAATTGAGTACGTCCACGATAAGTGGGTTGACAGGTTTTGATTTGCCGGTATCTCCCGGCAAATCAAAAAAACTCTGTGTCCCCAGTGCCTCTGTGGAGAAGAACAAGAGGCAAGAAAACAAAGCCAAAAAGGAGGAGAGAGGATGGCCTTGGACCTGGATAGCATCGGCAAAAAGATAGGGCCTTTTGAAAGGGAATACACCTGGAAAGATGTGGTGCTCTATGCACTGGGTGTGGGAGCCGGATTTGAAGAGCTGCAATACTGCTATGAGAATCAATTGAAGGTCATTCCCAGTTTTTCAATTGGGAGCGTCTTTGAATTCCTGGCCACCGCGGCAATCAGCTCAGGCGCCAACATAACCAGGGTTCTTCATGGGGAGCAGGATATCATCTTTCACAATCCCATACCTCCTGAAGGAACATTGACCACGGAGGGGGCGATCACCCAGATGTATGATAGGGGACCGGATAAGGGGGCCCTCGTCATTGCAGAGGCCGACACCACCCATTCCAACGGGGAGAAGCTCTTCACCAATATCTTCACGCTCTTTTGCCGGTTAGACGGGGGCTTTGGGGGTGAGGCGCCTCCAAAGGAGTCCGTTGAATTCCCTGAAAGGGATCCGGACTTTGAAGAAGAGGACCATCCTTCGCCTGACCAGCCGCTGCTCTACCGGTTATCTGGTGATATTTATCAACTTCATGTGGACCCTGAGTTTGCAGAGGCGAGCGGATTCGAAAAACCGATCATGCATGGTCTCTGCACACACGGCTTTGCTTGCAGGGCTGTGATAAAGCACCTATTCCCTGGAGAGCCTGAGCGAATGACGCGCTTCCGAGTAAGGTTCTCTCGGCCTATTTATCCTGGTGTTCCCATCAAGACCCAGATCTGGAAAATGGAGGAGGGCAAGGCCCTTTTTCGGACCATTAACGGTGAGAGCAGTGAGGTGGTTCTGGACCGCGGGATCGTGGAGTGGCTGAGCCCGGAAGAGATGGAAAAGAGGGCTGGACGAAAAGGCATCCGTTTTGATGATCAGGTGGCGGTTGTGACCGGTGCTGGCGCTGGACTGGGAAAGGTTTACGCCTTGGAGTTGGCCAAGAGAGGGGCCAAGGTGGTGGTAAAC
>Ga0209536_100015989_pt1 | contig 10684 bp, 4 predicted proteins | sample DeeMarSeWOR28_12_FD_187461 | JGI IMG/M metagenome (GOLD analysis project Ga0209536, IMG submission 187461) | Marine sediment microbial communities from White Oak River estuary, North Carolina - WOR-2-8_12 (SPAdes) (version 2) | ecosystem: Environmental > Aquatic > Marine > Intertidal zone >...
ATTAAAGATATGGCCCTTGGAGATCAGGCTTATCGTAATGGGAGCCAATTTGCCTTTTTCCACTACAAGATCCGGATCTATCCCTCCTCCATCGAATACGGGACGTCCATTCTGGGTTTTAAATTCCACCTTGAGGGAATCCGGAATACGCTTGACACTTCCATCTTCATTTCTCTCACTGTAGTTTATGGCTTGAATACACCGGCCACTGGGGATATAATATTTGGCTGTTGTGACTTTTAACTGGCTATTATAAGACAGCGGCCTAGTAGCCTGAACCAATCCTTTTCCGAAAGTCTTTTTTCCTACAAGAACACCTCTGTCGTAATCCTGTATGGTGCCGGAAACAATTTCCGAGGCCGAGGCGCTTCTATGGTCCGTCATTACCACCAGGGGGATCTCGGTATCGACCGGGTTGTTCAATCCGCTGTAGGCTTTGTTCCAATCGCTCACCTTACCTTTGGTACTTACGATCTCCTTTCCCCTGGGAATAAAAATATTGGTAACATTCACCGCTTCATTCAGCAATCCACCCGGATTCTCTCTGAGATCCAGAATGATCTTTGTGGCACCATCCTCCTTCAGCTTAGTAACAGCCTTGCTGACTTCCTTACCGGCGGATGTGGTAAAATCAGATAATTTAATATATCCGATATCCTCGGTAACCATGCCATAATAGGGTACGTTGTCTATGGTGATCTTCTCACGGGTAAGGTTATAGGTCAAGGGTTCAGCCTCCCCGTAACGTTTGATTTTAATCGTTACATCGGTATTGGCCTGACCTTTCAATAACTTGCTTATATCGCTGGTATTTTTATCCGTGACATCCACACCGTCAATCTCAATCAATTCATCCCCGATCCTGAGTCCTGCTTTATAGGCAGGGAATCCTTCATAGGGCATGATGACCCGGTTTACGTCATTGTACCGGCCGATTAACGCGCCTATACCCCCGTATTGATTCGTGGTCATAAAACGGTAATCTTCAATATCATCTTCAGGGATGTAGTTGGTGTAGGGGTCGAGCGATGCGAGCATGGCATCAATTCCTGCCCGCATGAAGGTGTTGGGATTTACCTCATCCACATAATAGGCATTGACCTCTTTGAACAACGTAGCAAAGATGTCCAGGTTCTTGGCGATCTCAAAATATCTTTCGCCGGGAGAGGTATAACTGAATAAGAGGATACCGGTTGCTAGAACGGGAACGATCAACACCCATTTTTTGTATCTGCGCCACATATCTTAATTAAATTTTGTTGTCAAGTAAATAGTGAATTGAGCTTATAACCTGCTGTTCAATCGAATTGTAGGATTGAACATTCTTACTAATATACACATACCCCAATAAAAACGGAAGACCGGTATCCTTATTATACAACAACTGCTTATGCTGGCGGTAGGCTTCCCGGATTCTCCGCTTGATCTTATTACGAACGACAGATTTTTTAAAATGTTTCTTTGGGACTGAGATCAGCAATTTGTGAAAAGGATAATCTGCCGGATCGTACTGCTGGTAATAGAGCATCAGGGGGAAGAACGTTCTGGTCTTGCCTTCCCTGAACAATTGCTGAATAGATTTTCTTTGCTTTAGGCGCTCCTGCCGGTAAAAACGGCAAGAATGTACTTTTGGAGGAGTCCCCATGACGCATGGGAGTGCTTTATTTTTTGAGATTTCTCTCGTCAGAAACAGACAATTTTTTCCTGCCCTTGGCTCTTCGGTTCTTGATCACATTTTTTCCACCCGGAGTTTCCATCCTGGACCTGAAACCATGCTTGTTTTTTCTTTTAGTGTTCGAAGGTTGAAATGTCCTTTTCATTACCAGCTTTTTAAGTTTATCATGCTACCGTTCAATCACTGACGTAATCATGAAACGGGCTGCAAAGATATTCAGCATTGGGTATTAAAACAAGAAAATGAAAAAATACAATTCCGATAGGCGGTCAATTGACCGATAAGGGTAATTGTCTGGCACCACAATATGCATAAGAAAGGTCTCAAAATTTTGGGCTTGAAGATCCTTAAAATAAAATTAAAATGTCTGAATAAAAATTAATAAAACACTGTATAACAGGCCTATACCCCGATTTCAGCTGAAGTCCTATTTGAAGTACAAAAAAAAGGAGAAGAAAAACTTGCAAACCGTTGGTGATTTTTACAAAATAATTATTGGTTTTTTCTGAAATGATATATAAGTTGGTCCCTGATTGTAGCTTATTTTGTATTATAAAAATCAACTTTTTCAGTTTCTTTTGCGATGCTTTTTCGTGGTGGAGGTGGGAAGGTTGTGCTTTTTTACATAGGATTTTTTTAATCTAACATAAAACTTAAAAGAAGTGGTTATGAAGAATTATTTACTTGTTTGTTTGTTGATGCTGTTCGCCACTGCAAGCGTATTTGCACAGGACAGGACAGTGTCAGGTCAAGTGACGGATTCCGACACCGACGATCCAATCCCGGGGGTGAATATCCTGATTCAGGGTACTACCCAGGGAACCGTTACTGACATTGATGGGAACTACGAGATGACAGTCCCATCAGACGGGGCAATATTGCTGTTCTCCTATGTGGGATATAAATCCCAGACCATTGATATTGGGACCAGGAGTACGGTGAATATCGCTCTGGTAGCAGATGTAACCGCCTTATCCGAGATCGTGGTAACGGGTTACGGTACGCAGGAGAAAAAGGAAATCACCAGTGCCGTAGCCAGTGTGAAGGAAAAAGACTTCAACCAGGGGAATGTCAACGATGCCGCCCAGTTGTTGCAGGGTCGTGTTGCTGGCCTTTCCATAACTCCGGATAATGCAGGTAATCCGAATGCGGGTTACACTGTGCGTCTGCGACAGACTTCCACCATTGGAGCCAATGTGCAGCCTCTGATTGTCATTGACGGTATCATTGGCGGTGATCTCAACAACGTTGACCCGAGGGATATTGCCTCTATCGACGTATTGAAAGACGGATCTGCCGCTGCTATTTACGGTACACGGGGATCCAGTGGTGTGGTTATCGTTACTACCAAGACAGGTAGTGAAGGCAGGTTTGACGTTGATCTCAACGCGTATTGGGTTGTAGAATCCATTTACAGGGAGCAGGACATTCTCAGCTCTAACGATTGGCGGCGACTCTCCAGTGAGATTAATGCAGGGGTGGATTACGGGCATGATACGGACTGGTATGATGAGATCACACAGACAGCCAATACACAGGTATATAACCTGGCTTTGTCTGGCGGTTCGAAACAGACAACCTATCGGGCATCCATCAACTACCGGGATGCGGACGGTACTTTGATAAATACAGGTTTCCAGCGAATAAATGCCAGGTTGAACCTTAATCAGAAGGCTTTAAATGACCGGCTGACACTTACCTTCCTGACTGCGGGTACCTTCAACCGGGCTGAGTATGGATTTGACGATGCATGGCGTTATGCCACCATATACAATCCAACAGCGCCTGTTCGCGATGAAACCAACCCGGACTATGACAGGTGGGGAGGATATTATCAGAATGTATTGTTTGATTATTATAACCCGGTAGCGATTCTTGAGCAAAACTCCAACGATGGTTCAGACTCACGGATCAACCTCGCAGGTAAAGCCGCTTACGAGATCATTGATGGATTGACAGTAGATGCTTTTTATTCACTGCAGGTTATAGAAGAAGTGCGTAACCAATATTATGCCAAGGAAAGTTTCTGGGTGGGCTCTGACCGTAATGGAAACGCCAGGAAGCAGAGCGAACAGGTATGGAACCAGTTGTTTGAATCGACAGTGAACTGGAATACTGATTTTGGACGCACGAACATGACCCTGCTGGGCGGTTATTCCTACCAGGAGTTTTATAGAGAGGGTTTCTTTGCCCGGGGCGGAGATTTTGTGACTAATTTCTTCGAATACAACAACCTCAGCGCAGCCAAGGAATTCAATGATGGTTTGGGAGAAGTAGACAGCTGGAAAGAAAGTGCAAAACTGATCGCTTTCTTTGGCCGGGTAAACTTTAACCTAGATGAAACGTATTTCCTCTCAGCATCCGTAAGACAGGAAGGATCCTCCAGATTTGGTACTGGCAATAAGTGGGGTACTTTCCCGGCAGCCAGTGCAGGCGTGGAATTGGCCAATTTCATTGGGTCTTCCGCTGTCGATAACCTGAAATTCAGGGTCAGTTGGGGAATAACAGGAAACATTCCGGGCGAGTCGTATTTATCGCTGCTTCGATTGGGTCCAGGTTCAAGCTTCTTCTATAATGGAGAGTTCATCCCAAGTTATGCACCTATAAGTAATGACAATCCTGATCTTAAATGGGAAACCAAGTCTGAGTGGAATATTGGATTTGACTTTTCATTGTTAGGATCTAAATTGTTTGGTGCATTTGACTTCTATACCAGGAAAACTTCTGACCTTTTGTATCTGTTTAACGTGCCCCAGCCACCAAACCTGTACAATCAGGCATGGGTAAATGTAGGGGAACTCAAAACTAGCGGTCTTGAACTCGCCCTGACCTGGGCTGCCGTAGAAAGGCCGAATATTTCCTATAGCACAACGATTACACCAACGGTATACCTGCAAAATGACCTCGTTAAACTGAGTGGGGAATTCAACGGTGCTACCCTGGAATTCGGAACCCAGACACTTGGAGCCATGGGTGCTCCCGGTATGAGTGCTGTTCCATTACAGAGGGTATCCGAAGGGGAACCCCTGGGTCAGATCTGGACACAGGTTTACGAAGGCATTGGAGAAAATGGTGATCTGCTGCTTAAGGATACCAATGGTGATGGCACCATCGATGAACTTGACCGTCAGGTAACCGGAAGCGGTATTCCTGACTTTGAATTTGGCTGGGCCAACAATTTTACCTTTGCCAGGAATTGGGACCTCAGCATATTCTTCCGTGGTGTATTTGGTCACGACCTTCTGAACAAATACAGGGCCTTCTATGAAGTGCCTCAGGGAATTGGTTCGTACAACACCTTCCAGGGTGCCTTTGATCTGAAGAACCCAACGACAGGTGCATACATGAACTCATCTTCCGGATTGCTGTCCAGTTATCATGTTGAAAATGCTGACTTCTTCTCACTGGATAACTTAAGCCTGGGCTATAATTTCAACATGGATAATAGCGGGGCTTTCAGGAATATCAGAGTATATCTTGCTGCGAACAACCTGTTTATGATCACAGGATACAAAGGACCAGATCCAAATCCACGATATGACGATGAGAACAATGATCCTCTTGTAACGGGTATCGATTACAGGAACCGATGGATTTTGACTCGATCATTCAGTATTGGAGCAACCTTTGGATTTTAATCCCGACAAGTATTATGAAAATAAGGAATATGAAAAATATTAATAAAATGAAAAGATCATTATTGTTAGGAAAAATACTACTGGTCGGATTGTTCATTACGGTATTTAACCAGTCATGTACCAATCTCGACGAAGAATTGTTCAGCGAGGTAACACCGGATGATTATTTCAAAACGGATGAGCAGTTCGTTACCGCGCTGGCATCGGCTTATACCAGATTAGGTCCATATGCATGCGACAATGATACCTATTCATTCCAGGAAGTATCTACTGATGAGATGCTTGTTCCGACAAGGGGCGCTGACTGGGATGATGGTGGGGACTGGAGAAGGATATCCCTCCATTCATGGACTTCTGAAGATGGTAAAGTGAACGGCACCTGGAATTTTGGATTCCAGGGAGTTACTACATGTAACCAGTTGATCTATCAATTCCAGGAACTGGTGGATCAGGGTGCTGTAGATCCTGCAACTGCAGATGCTTTTATTGCAGAACTCACAGTGTTGAGAGGTTTTTACTACTGGGTCCTGATGGATCAGTTTGGCAACGTACCGTATCAGACGGATTTTGCCACGGCAGAAGCACAACCACCTACAGTAGCAAGAGCAACGATATATGCCAATCTGGTGGAGGAACTCGAAGCGGAAGTTCCGAAATTGTCAAAAGCAGTGGATGGTACCACCTATGGCCGTATGACCTATTGGGCAGGAAAACATCTTCTAGCCTACATGTATTTGAATGCCGAGGTGTATACGGGAACGCCGGAATGGGCCAAAGCCGCAGCGGCAGCCCAGGATATCATCGATAATGGCCCGTTCAGCCTGGAATCGGATTATTTTGCCAATTTTAATGTGAACAATTCTGGCTCCAGCGAATTTATTTTCGCGATTCCATTTGATAAGGTATTCTTTACAGGATTTAACCTGCCTATGAGAACCCTGCATTATGGAAGCCAGGATACCTATAACCTGACCGCGCAACCCTGGAACGGATATTGCAGCCTCGAGGAATTTTACAATTCCTACGACGATACGGACAGAAGGAAGGGAGAACCTGGTACTGTCGACGGGCCGTCCACGGTTAGGGGTAACTTCGTTGCCGGTTATCAGTATTTTGCTGATGGCACAACACCAGTTACCGATGCCAACTGGGAGCAGCCCAATCCGAACAGGGTTCCTCCTCTGTTGGGTGATCCGGACGGTGAACATCTGAACCTGGGAAATATTGGCACTGGCCGACCCCATGTCAATGAATTGGGTCCACAAGCCTACCGTCAGGCAGGCGTCAGGATCGGCAAATGGGAATTTGAGATCGGCGGCACCTCAGAAATGAGTAATGACCGTGCCATATTCCGCTATGCCCAAACCCTGCTGATCCGGGCTGAAGCACTCTGGAGACTGGACCCTTCAAGTACAGAAGCCTTGGCTTTGGTGAACCAGGTATATGGTCGTTCCAATAATGATGTACTTACCTCTCTGGATGGCGTACCCAGCTTCCTCGAAAGCGAAGGAGGTGCCTCAGTAGCTGGAGGCGAATTGCTCAATGAAATGGGCCGGGAAATGTTCGCTGAAAGTTTCAGAAGGACAGACCTCATCCGTTGGGGATATTTCACCGAGGTGGACAAGTGGATTCCTCCTGTGAATAACCCTGGAGATGTTGTCAGGTCCGGGGATGGAGTGGGTTATACTACCTTACTTCCCATACCCAGGGAACAGATGGAGGCCAATCCTAACCTGGTTCAGAATCCAGGATACTAATATGGTATGAAACAAATCATATAAAACGAAAAGCGGGCAAAGCAATTTGCCCGCTTTTTTTTATATTATTGGTATTATCCGCACGGCTTTTTTTACCTCTTTTCAGTTCACAGATCTTCAATTTTTACTCCGGGATAATAATTTCTGATATTGAGTTCCTACATTTTTTTTGTATCTTGAAATACAACTCGGAACCGTTGATATGTTCAGGTCATTTTTCGCTGGCAAAATACTGCTGGTAGGATCGGTTATCATATGCTTCAATATTTCCTGCACAGACCTGGAAGAGGAATTGTTCAGCGAGGTTACGCCGGGCGATTTCTTTAAGACCGATGAACAATATGCTACAGCCATCGCCACAGCATATACCAGGCTCGGACCATTCGCTGTGGATAGTGATGCGTATTCCCTGCAGGAGATATCCACCGATGAAATGGTAGTTCCTACACGCGGAGCCGACTGGGATGACGGAGGCGATTGGAGAAGACTGGCGTTGCATTCCTGGACTTCGGAAGATGGTAAGTTGAACAGTGCCTGGAATTTTGGTTATCAGGGTGCCATTACGTGTAACCGGCTGGTCTATCAGTTTGAGGAATTGGTTAAGATGGGTGATCTCAAGCCTGAAGACGCCGAAAATTTCATAGCCGAGTTGATTGTCTTAAGGTGCTTTTTTTACTGGTATTTGCTGGATACTTTTGGTAATGTTCCCTATGTGACTGATTTTGCCAATGCCGATCCGGAACCTCATCCGGTGACAAGGAAAGAACTGTATGGTTTTCTTGTAGAGGAACTGGTAGAAAATGTGCCCAGATTAGCAAAATCAAATGATGGTTCCACCTACGGACGGATGAATTACTGGGCAGGAAAGCATCTGCTGGCTGTATTATACCTGAATGCGGAAACATACACCGGCACGCTGGAAAGTCCCGGTACGCCCGAATGGCAGAAAGCTGCCGATGCTTCCGGTGAGCTCATCGATGATGGACCTTTCAGCCTGGAGGCGGATTATTTTGCCAATTTTAATGTTAACAGTGATGCCTCGAAGGAGTTTATACTGGCCATCCCTTTCGATAAGGTGTATTATACAGGATTCAATCTAAACATGCGTACCCTGCATTATGGATCCCAGGAGACCTATAACCTGACGGCCCAGCCCTGGAACGGATATTGTACGCTTGAGGAGTTTTACAATTCATACGAAGATACTGACCTGCGTAAAGGGAAACCCGGAACCCTGCAAGGGCCATCTAAAGTTCGTGGGAATTTCCCTGCAGGATACCAGTATAAAGCCGATGGGATAACCCCTGTTACCGACTCCAACTGGGAAAAACCCAACCTGGAAAGGGATCCACCCCTGCTCGGGGATCCGGACGGGCCACATGTTAATCTTGGTAATATCGGGTCCGGACAGCCTATGGTCAATGAACTGGGTCCCCAGGCGTACCGTCAGGCAGGGGCGCGAATTGGTAAATGGGAATTTGAAAAAGGAGGCACGCCCGATATGAGCAATGACAGGGCTATTTTCCGCTTCGCCCATACGCTATTGATACGTGCCGAAGCCTTGTGGAGAATAGACCCTGGAAGTATGGAAGCTCTGAATCTGGTCAACCAGATCAGAGAAAGTGCCAACGCAACACCATTATCAACCTTGGATGGGATGCCTGGGTTCCTGGTCAGTGAGGGTAGCGGTCCGGTTCCCGGAGCTGAATTATTGAATGAATTCGGCAGGGAAATGTTTGCCGAAGGCTGGAGAAGGACAGACCTCATTCGATGGGGATATTTTACGGAAGTTGATAAATGGATACCTCCATTCAACAATCCAGGAGATATTTTAAGGGCAGGAGAAGAATATGCCTATACGACATTGTTCCCACTTCCCAGGAGTGCAGATCCCGTCAATCCCAATTTGATTCAGAATCCCGGATATTAATAAACTCAAAGATGAAAATCAGAATATACCCAAACGATTTAGTATAATGAAAATAACACCTACCAGGATGAAATATCCAAGCAGAATCCAGATAGTTACCGTGTGTATTATGATTCTGGTTCAGTGTACCCCTTCCTGCACCAACCTGGAGGAAGAGCTGTTCAGCGAAGTAACCCCGGAAAATTACTTCAAATCAGAGGAGCAATTTGCCACAGCCATCGCCTCCGCCTACACAAGATTGGGAGATTGGGCTGATGGTTGGCCCCTGGAACTACAGAATATCACCACCGATGAAATTGTTGTTCCCACAAGAGGAACCAACTGGGATGACGGTGGAGAGTGGCGCAGGCTCTCCCTGCATACCTGGACTTTTGAGGAACGCACACTCAAGGGAGCCTGGAATTTTGGATTCCAGGGGGTAACTATATGCAACCAGTTGATCTTCCAGTTCGAAGAATTGATCAAGACTGGTGAAATTGATGCTTCATTTGCGGAATCATTTATTGCTGAATTGGTGGTCCTGAGGGGATTTTACTATTGGTTCTTATTGGATACCTTCGGCAATATCCCCTATGTTACGGATTTTGCCAATGCTGAGGCCCAACCCCGTACTGTACCGCGGGAAACAGTATATTCCTTGCTTGTGGAGGAATTGGAAAATGAGGTGCCTAAACTTTCCAAAGCTGTCGATGCAAATACCTATGGCAGAATGAGCTATTGGGCCGGAAAGCACCTGTTGGCCATCCTGTATCTGAATGCTGAAGTATATACGGGAACCCTGGAAAATCCCGGTATCCCTGAGTGGCAAAAAGCAGCCGACGCGGCAAATGAAATTATTGAGTCCGGATTGTTTAATTTGGAGACGGATTATTTCGCCAACTTCAACGTGAATAACCAGAATTCAGCAGAATTTATCTTTTCCATACCGTACGATGCTGTTTTTTTTGGGAATTTTAATCTCGTCGCCCGGACCCTGCATTACACCAACCAGGCAACCTATGATTTGACCTTTCAACCATGGAATGGCCATTGTGCACTGGAAGAGTTTTACAATTCCTATGAAGATGGTGACAAACGGAAAGGTGGGGTAGGTACCCCGGATGCACCCTTTGCCGGAAGAGGTAATTTCCTGGCCGGTTATCAATTTAAATCCAATGGGGATCATGTAGTGGATGCCGGTTATGAACAACCCAATCCAAACCGAACCCCTGAGCCTTTATTAGGAGATCCTGATCCAACTCCCGAATGGTTGAATTTTGGGAACATGGGAACCGGACGTCCTCAGATCCATGAACTGGGTCCTCAATCCTTACGCCAGGATGGCGTACGGATCGGCAAGTGGGAATTTGGTTCTGGTGCAACAGAGAACATGAGTAACGACCGGGCTGTATTCAGATATGGACATATTCTGTTGATCAAAGCGGAAGCTGAATGGAGACTGGGCAACACCGGTGATGCGCTTACCTATGTGAATATGGTTCGTGACAGAGCGGAAGCTACAGCCCTTAGCTCACTGGATGGCCCCATCAGTTTTGACATTGCAGGTGGAGTTGTTCCTGGAGGTGAGGTTCTCAACGAATTTGGCCGAGAAATGTTTGCAGAAAGTTTTCGCCGGATGGACCTGATTCGATGGGGACTTTTTACTAAAGTGGATAAGTGGGTGATTCCGTTCTACAATCCTCAG
>Ga0209536_100015990_pt1 | contig 10683 bp, 7 predicted proteins | sample DeeMarSeWOR28_12_FD_187461 | JGI IMG/M metagenome (GOLD analysis project Ga0209536, IMG submission 187461) | Marine sediment microbial communities from White Oak River estuary, North Carolina - WOR-2-8_12 (SPAdes) (version 2) | ecosystem: Environmental > Aquatic > Marine > Intertidal zone >...
ACCTTATGACGAATATCTTATCCCAACTTCATTATCTATCAGTGAGAATCCAAATTTTAAATTAAAAAAAGTAGCATATCCCGAGCCTCACGATTTCAAGCTTTCTTTTTCCGAATCACCGCTGTCTGTCTGGGAAGGAACTGTTTATAAAGGTGCTTTAATAGAAGTCGATTCTAATTTGACTCCCGGTATTTATCCTATAGTGGTTGAATTGGAATATCAAGCTTGCAATGATATTAGTTGTCAGGCTCCAACTGCTGTTGCTGATACAATAATGATTGAAGTTGCCGATAAGACGACTCCTGTAAATTCAATTAATGAAAAAATCTTTAAAGAAATTGATATCAGTCTTACTCAATCATCTGAAGCTGCAAAGGAAGACTCAGATCCGATTTCAAATGCGCTTGAAAGTAATGGTTTGATAATCGGTTTGTTTTTTGTTTTTCTTGGGGGGTTAGCATTAAACTTAACCCCATGTGTTTATCCACTAATTCCAATTACTGTAGGTTACTTTGGCGGACAAAGTGAAGGTAGTACAACCAAACTTTTCTTTATGGGAATATTATTTATTCTCGGTCTTGCAGTAACATATTCCGCGATTGGAGTAGTGACCTCGCTAACAGGGGCTGTATTTGGTGCACTGCTTCAAAATCCAATAGTTATCCTTTCGGTAGTTGCAATTTTACTTATTCTTTCATTAAGCATGTTTGGTGTTTATGAGTTTAAACTTCCTGATAAACTTGTTAACAAAGCTGGAGGAGCAAAAGGTGGTTATTTCGGAGCCTTTTTCATGGGCTTAACTATGGGAATTGTTGCTGCACCCTGCATTGGTCCATTTGTTCTTGGTTTAGTTACTTACGTTGCTACCAAGCAAGATCCGTTCTTTGGATTTTTACTTTTCTTCGTGCTTGCTGTAGGGCTTGGAACACCATATCTCTTTCTTGCAATATTTTCAGGCAAGATTAAAAGCTTACCCAGAGCGGGTGAGTGGATGGATGCAGTTAAACATATCTTTGGTTTTATTTTAGTTGGAATGGCACTTTACTTTTTACTTCCATTGCTGCCCGATTCTTTCAGAGGATATGTTTTACCAATATTCATGATCGGAACTGCTATTTACCTGTTGTTCATTGAAAAATTAGCTAACTCAGTAAAAGGATTCAGAATCTTTAAAATTGTATTTTCATTATTGATTTTAACTATTGGTGTGTATGCTTTAATTCCTTCCGAGACAAAATCAGTCGATTGGAAACCATTTACGCAGGAGGCGTTGGCTGAAATTGATGGTAGGGGAGTAATTATAGATTTTTATGCAGATTGGTGTATCCCTTGTAAGGAATTAGATGCAATGACGTTTTCGGATCCCAAGGTAATTGAGTTATCTAAAGAGTTTGAAACTTATAAAGCTGATATGACAGAGTCACTATCTGCGGAAGTAGAGGCACTGAGGGAAAGCTATAATATTATTGGTGTCCCAACTGTACTTATCTTAAATTCTAGGGGTGAAGAGAAGGAGCGAATTACAGGTTTTGTAAATGCAGAGGAATTCTATAAAATTATATCTGAAATAAATTAGCATACTTTATTTAGTACATTGCTAAATCAGATAGTACTTAGTAACTTTATTTAATTACAATAATATAATTTGAAAGATTTATAGATGTCAGAAACTAAAGAGAAAGAGTTCAGAGTTCTCACGAATGTAACTGTTCGATTTGCAGGGGATTCCGGTGATGGAATGCAGTTAACAGGATCCCAGTTTAGTGATACAACAGCCTGGTTGGGAAACGATATAAATACTTTACCAGATTATCCAGCTGAAATCAGAGCTCCTGCAGGAACACTTTATGGTGTAAGTGGTTTTCAGTTGCATTTCGGAAGCGAAGATGTTAACACACCTGGTGATGTTCCCGATGTTCTTGTAGCCATGAATCCTGCAGCATTAAAAAAGAATTTAATGGAACTTAGAAGAGGTGGAGTTCTTATTATAAATTCAGATTCCTTCGATCAGAAAAATCTTAACCTTGCTCATTACGATTCAAATCCACTGCATGACGATTCTTTAAGCGGTTATGAACTCCACACGGTTCCAATCACCTCATTAACAGCAAATGCATTGGAAGGGTTGCCCTTAAGTCCCAAAGAAGTTTCAAGATGTAAAAACTTTTTTGCACTCGGGTTGATGTATTGGTTATACGATCGTCCGATTAAGAATACACAGGATTGGATTAAAGAAAAGTTTAGCAAAAATCCGGAGTATATTGAGGCAAATACAAAAGCTTTGCAAGCAGGTTACAATTTTGGTGAAATAACTGAAGTGTTTACAACTCGTTATAAAGTTGAACCGGCAAAACTTCCTAAAGGAATATATAGAAACATTTCTGGAAATGAAGCTACGGCACTTGGATTTTTAACTGCTTCTGTAAAAAGTGGATTACCCCTCTTTCTTGGATCTTATCCGATCACTCCTGCTTCAGAAATTCTTCAGTACTTAAGTTCTTACAAGAGTTTTGGAGTTAAAACTGTACAGGCAGAAGATGAAATTGCCGGAATAACTTCTGCAATTGGCGCTTCTTTTGTAGGGCATTTAGCAATAACAACAACTAGTGGTCCTGGTTTAGCACTAAAGACTGAAGCAATCGGTTTGGCTGTGATGACAGAGTTGCCTCTCGTTGTAATAGATGTTCAGAGAGGTGGACCAAGTACTGGTCTTCCAACAAAAACAGAACAAGCTGACCTTCTTCAAGCTATTTATGGCAGAAATGGAGAAGCACCTGTCTGTGTCCTTGCAGCCCGCACGCCGCGAGATTGTTTCTACATGGCTATTGAGGCATCGAGAATTGCATTAAAATATATGACCCCGGTAATTTTGCTTACCGATGGATATCTTGCAAATGGATCTGAACCCTGGAGAGTACCGCACATAAACGAAATTGCTGAAATCCCGATTAAGTTTCGTACTGAAGTGGAAGGATTCTATCCTTATCAACGAGATGAAAATCTTTCCAGACCTTGGGCAATTCCTGGAACACCTGGTTTAGAGCATAGAATTGGTGGTCTGGAAAAATCAGATATTTATGGTAGTGTTAGTTACGATCCTGAAAATCATGACAAGATGGTAAAGTTAAGAACTGAAAAAATTAATAGGATTTCTAATGATATTCCTGATTTGAAAGTAGATGGAGATGAACAGGGAGATCTTCTTGTTCTTGGCTGGGGAAGTACTTACGGTAGCATCAAAGATGCAGTCATAAAAGCAAGGAACAGTGGTTTAACATTATCTCAGGCTCATCTTAGATATTTAAATCCGTTACCAAAAAATACTGGGACCGTTTTAAAGAACTTTAAAAAGATATTAATTCCCGAAATTAATCTAGGTCAACTTGCACGTATAATCAGGAGTGAATATTTAATACCTGTTGAACAATTGAATCTTGTCAGGGGATTACCGCTTAAAGTCAATGATATTTTAGAAAAGATAACAGTTCTACTTGGAGGTGGAAATGGCAAATAGTGCTGAAACAACAACAAAGAAATATACAGCTAAAGATTTTACCAGTGATCAGGATGTTCGATGGTGTCCTGGTTGTGGAGATTACTCAATTCTTGCTCAGGTCCAAAGAACTTTTCCTGAACTGATTGAAGCAAATAAAGAAAACATTGTATGGGTTTCCGGAATTGGATGCTCAAGTCGTTTTCCTTATTACATGGATACATATGGTTTTCATGGTATTCACGGACGCGCACCTATTTTAGCATCAGGTGTGAAAATAGCCAATCCTGATTTATCAGTTTGGGTAGCCACCGGTGATGGTGATCTTCTCAGTATAGGTGGAAATCATTTTATTCATGCTTGTAGAAAAAATGTTGATATCAAAGTTTTACTTTTTAACAACAGAATTTATGGACTAACTAAAGGTCAGTATTCGCCCACATCTGAAAAAGGTAAAGTAACAAAGACTACTCCTTTTGGAAGTGTAGATTATCCGTTTAATCCTGCTTCACTTGCCCTGGGTGCTGATGCAACTTTTGTTGCTCGCTCCATTGATCGTAATCCAAAACATATGCAGGAGATGATTAAGAGGATGGGAAAACATAAAGGTTTGGCTTTGCTTGAGATTTTCCAAAACTGTAACATATTCAATGATGGTGCATTCTCAATTTTGACTGAAAAAGATACTAAAGAAGATAATGTTCTTATCCTTGAGCATGGTAAGCCAATGGTGTTTGGGAAGAATCAAGATAAAGGAATTAAACTTGATGGACCTCATCCAGTTGTAGTGGATATTACAAATGGAAAATATTCTAAGAATGATTTATGGGTTCACGATGAATTTGCTGATACTCCTATTCACGCCATGATTCTCGCACATATGGACGAAAGACCAGGATTTCCAACTCCTATTGGGGTATTTAGACAGTACTTTAAAGAGACTTATGATGGAGGAATCAGATCACAGATTAATAACGTCATCGAAAAGAAAGGAAAAGGAGATTTGGAGAAAATATTATTCAGTGGAAATACCTGGGAAGTAAATTAAAATTTGTTAACTTAAAGATTTTGTGGATTGGGGCTTTGAAGAAAGCCCCTTTTATTATTAATGATTGATTTTCAAAAACTCGCTGAAATTATAAAAGCTAATCAAAGCTTTCTAATCACAACTCATGTTAATCCTGATGCTGACGCAATTGGTTCCGAAATCGCTTTTTATGAATTGTTAAGTATCTTGGGAAAGAAATCAAAAATTATAAATCACAGTGCTACACCATACAATCTGGAATTTTTAGATACTGAAAATGTTATCGAAAAATATGATGAGCCTGAACATAAAAATTGGTTTAATACTTCAGACGTACTTGTTGCACTGGATTTTAACCGTAGTGATAGAATGGTAAGTATGCAAAAAGGTTTTTCAGCATCAAAAAAATTAAAAATTTGTATTGACCATCATCAGGATGCAGAAGATTTTGTAGATTATCAATTTATTGGAACTGAGTATGCTGCTACAGGACATATTCTTTATGATTTTATTAAGAAGACTGCAATTGTAAATATCAATAAAGATATTGCTGCTCCATTATATGCTGCTATTATGACCGATACGGGATCATTTCGTTTTGAAAGAACCAATGCCCATCTTCACAGAGTCATTGCTGATCTTCTAGAATACGGTGTGAATCCGACAGAAGTCTATAACTTACTTTATGATGAGAGCAAGCTGAGTAAAATTAAACTACTTGGAAGATGTTTGAATTCATTATTACTAATTGCTAATAATAAAATAGGTTATATGATTTTAACTCAGAAAGATTTTAGCGACTTGAATGCTATCGAAAGTGACACGGAAAACTTTGTCAACTATATTTTATCAGTTGAAGGGGTACAACTGGGAATGCTATTCATAGAATTAAAGAACGGTTTTAAGGTAAGTTTTAGATCGAAAGGTGATATTGCAGTTAATCGATTAGCTGGTATATTTGGTGGTGGCGGTCACACTAATGCGGCGGGAGCAAGATTTAGAGATTTAGATATAAGCTTGATGATTCCTAAGATTTTAGAAGAAGCAATAAATTTTTATAAAAAATATTCGGAAGGATAAAATGTTCAGATTGAGCTATACAGTGGGTACTAAACCAATAAAGTACAAAACCCTTTCAACAGCGGTTTTTTATTTAGCAGATGATAAAAATCTTAAAAATTATATAATCTCGTTCGAAAAGAAATTCAGGACAAAATTATCTGAACTTAATAAGAGGAATATTCTTCAAAAAAAGAATAAACAAATTGTTATTACAAATTCAAAAAGTAAACCTGATAGCATAATTCTGCATAAGTTTAAGATGGATGAGAAATTCTCCGTTGACTATTTCCGCAACCATCTTGCCGGATTAATAAAAGAAATTAAGAATGATAAGGTACAATCGCTACATATTTTTATACCAGAACATAAATTGGTCAAAAAATATTTTGACAATGAGGAATACTACTATCGTACTTTTCTAGAAGGTTTATCACTTGGAAATTATACTTTCGATAAATATAAAAAAGAGAAAGAGAACATTAACAACCTTTCAATAATTCTCTACGCGGAAAACAATAATCTTCTAAAGACAGCTATTGCAAAAAATAAAATCGTGATGGAAGGAATATTCTTTACAAAGAACCTTCAGAATGAACCTGGTTCAGCATTAAGACCTTTTGAACTGGCTGATAAGATAAAAGAAACCCTATCTAAATCTGGTTTAAAGATCACTGTATTTGATGAAAAAGAAATTAAAAAAAGAAATATGGGTGGTCTAATTGCAGTTGGACAAGGTAGCAATGCCAAACCTAGATTTATAGTTATTGAGTATAAGCCTAAGACAAAAGTTAAATTCGCAAAAAAAATTGCACTGGTAGGGAAGGGAGTTACATTCGACACAGGTGGTTACTGTATTAAACCCTGGCAAGGTATGGCTGAAATGAAAGCCGATATGTCAGGTGCAGCTGTCGTTGCCGGGACAATGCTTGCTGCATCAAAAGCAAATTTTCCGTTTGAGATTTTGGGAGTCATTCCTGCAGCAGAAAATATGATTAATGGTGAAGCGATGCGACCAGGGGATGTTGTAAAGACTGCATCAGGTAAAACGATCGAGGTTGGGCATACAGATGCCGAAGGAAGAATGATTCTTGCTGACGCTCTGGACTATGCATCAAAACAAAAACCCGATGCCATAATTGATTTTGCAACTTTAACGGGTGCCTGTGTAGTTGCATTAGGACTAAATGCAGCCGGACTCTTTACCAAGAATGATAAGATGGCAGAGCATCTTTATAAAATGGGAATGAGAACTTATGATAGAGTCTGGCGGTTGCCTATGTGGGATGAATATAATAAAAGTAATGAAAGCAAGATAGCAGATGTAAACAATGATGGCGGACGATGGGGAGGGGCAATCACAGCTGCAAAATTTTTAGAAAATTTTGTTGATAAGAAAATTCCCTGGGTGCATATTGACATTGCAGGACCAGCTATCGCTAATGATCTAACTAATTATAATAAAACTTATATGACAGGATTCGGAGTTAGGTTAATGTTTGAATATTTATCGGGATTAAACTCAGAGAAGTAATTAATTTTTAATAGATATTTTCCCATCCTTGATTTCATAAAGCATATCAGCAAGTTTTACCAGACTTGAGTTGTGAGTAACTATTACAAATGTCATCCCCAGATTTGTTTTGAGATCAAGGATGAGTTTGTGAATTTCTTCGCTGTTTACTGAATCAAGATTACCTGTAGGTTCATCAGCAAAAATTATTTTAGGATTGTTTGCTAAAGCGCGGGCAACAGCTACCCGCTGTTGTTCACCTCCTGATAATTCTGCAGGTTTGTGATCTAGTCTTTCTGTTAATCCAACCGTTTGAAGCAACTCTTTACTTCGAATATTTCCTTGATTGAAAGAAGTGCCACAAATCATTTGCGGAATTATAACATTCTCAACAGCAGTAAATTCAGGTAGTAGATGATGGAATTGAAATACAAACCCTACATTTTTATTCCTGAATTTTGCAAGTCTGTCATCGGAAAGTTTGAAGATATCATTATTGTCATAAAATACTTCGCCGGAATCTGGTCTATCCAATCCTCCTAAAAGATGAAGCAGCGTGCTCTTTCCTGCACCTGATGCACCTACTATTATCGTAATCTTGCCAGTTACGATTTCAATTGAGATACCTTTTAATACCTCAAGCTTTATCTTTTTAGTTGTATGAAAAGATTTAAAGATACTTCTTGCGTTAAGGATAATTTCATTCATCGAATTTTTAATTTCTGCCTGCCGGCAGGCAGGCTTCATTTTTATTGTTAATTATTTTCACTCCCACTTTATCGCACTTATTGGGTCAACTTTTGCTGCTCTCTTTGCCGGATACAAAGAAGCTAACAATGAAAGAAGCATCGAAGCACCACTTATAAAAAAGAAATCAGAAACTCGTATTTCTAATGGTAAAGAATCTATTTTATATTGTGAAGGATCCAAAGGATAAATATTATACTTTATTTGTATATAGCAAATAATATATCCGATAATCACTCCAAGCAATGTTCCTATTATTCCTATTAGTAATCCTTCAAACATAAATATCTTTAGCACTGAATTTTCGGTTACTCCCATTGACCGCAAAATACCTATATCTCTTCTTTTTTCAATTACAGACATTGAAAGCGAACCAAGAATATTAAAGGTAGCTACGGCGATTATTAATGATAGAATTATATAAGCTGTCCATCGTTCAACCTGCATAACCGAATATAGTTCCTGATGAAAATCATACCATGTGTTGATGCTGTAATTATTTTGGTCAATTTGGTTCTGTAAGACTATTTTTAGTTTATCAGAATTATTAATGTTGTTTAACCTTATATCATATCCCTGGAAATTATTTTTATATCCGAATAGGTATTGTGCATCTTTTATGTTGCAGAAAATATAACCTTCATCATACTCGTTATTTTTAGAGCTAAAAATTCCAGCAATCGTTACTTTCTTAGAAAACGGGAGTGATAATTGAGTTAAAGTTTGCTCAATATTAGTTGGTGAGATTAGTAACAATGTGTCCCCAACAAGAGTTTGAAGCTTATCAGCTAATTGTAATCCAACTACAACTTTTGGTGCTCCGGGATCGAAGAAATTATCGTTTCCATAAATTAAGTTTTCATCAAGCTTATAAACTTGATTAACACCCTTCTCATCAATTCCTTTAAGATTTATAACCTGTGTAATTCCTTTGTTGTATGCTAAAACTTTTCCCTCAATAAAAGGAGAGAATGATTTAATATTTTCTTGCTTAACAAAAAGCTGCTCCAGTGTTTTAATATTTTTTTCGCCCTCGTTTGAAATGGCAGTTACTCTTATATCTGGATCAAGATTCATTAGGTAATCAGTAACTAAACTTCCGAAACCATTAAAGACCGACAAGACAACAATTAAAGCTGCAACACCGACCATAATTCCGGCAATCGAAATAAAAGAGATAATTGTGATAAAATTAATTTTATGCTTTGAAACTAAATACCGTTTTGCAATGAAAGATTCAAATTTCATCAGCTAAACCTCAAAGCGTTCACGGGTTTTATTCTCGATGCTATATAGCTAGGAATTAATGAAACCACAATACAAAGCAGAAAAGTTATTATGGATATCATTAAAAATGTATCAAGAGTAATTAGAAATGGAACTTTTGACATAAAATAAACTGATGAGGGAAGAGTTATAATATTAAACTGAATCTGAATATACATTAACAGATAACCAAGAAAACATCCTAATATTATTCCTGAAATTCCCAAAATTGCTCCCTGGATTAAGAAGATACTCACTATTTGTTTCGTCTTGGAACCGAGTGATTTTAATACTCCTACTGCATGTGTTTTCTCAAGAACAATCATTAGCAAAGTACCAATAATATTAAAAACAGCAACAAGTATAATCAAAGCTAACACTATCGGAATGGGTTTTTTCTGCAAATCAATCCAAGTAAATATATTTCTGTGTATTTGATAAATGGATCTGACAGCATGAGGGTAACGAAGACTCTTGGCTAAATGCCTTGTTAGACTATCGATTTTTGAAATGTCGCCAAGTTTAATATTATAGCCAGTAATATTATCACCGATATCAAATAACTTTTGCGCAGATTTTAAAGAGATATAAGCATAAGTATCATCGTATTCTGTCATTCCACTTTCAAAAATTCCAATAACTATAAATTTTTCTATATTTGGTAAGTTTTCAGGAGATGGAATCTCATCATTCCTGAGTGCGAATACTGTAAGTTTATCTCCTACTTTTATGAAAAGCTGCTCTGCGAGTTTTTTACCTATTATAACTGCATCATCAGTTAAAATAAATTTACCCTCGACTATATTTTTTATAAGAGAAGGTTTTTCGCTTACAGGATTGATGCCTATTAAACTAATTCCTTCTTTTTTCTTTTTATAACTAACTATTACGAGTTTAGATGCAATGGGGGTAATAGTTGGTTTGAATTGATTTAATTCATTTTGGAGAAAAGGTAAAGTATTGTGATAATCAGGAAGAGTACTACGATAAGAAGTTATTTTAATATGAGAATCGAAATCAACAATTTTATTAGTGATGGTCTGTTCAAAACCTTTAAGAATACTAATAGCAATTATTAAGGTAGCAACACCTAGAGCAATTCCAATTATCGAGATGAAAGAAATTAAACTGATGAATCGGGAATCTTTCCGTGAAAGTATAAAATTCTTTGCAATAAGCCAGGAATAGTGCATATATTAAATAAGAGAGAGTAAATTTTTAACTCAATTTACTCAAGTCTGAAAAGATGTAAAAATGGTAGTATTATTCTTTGACTAAAATGGCTGCTGAGTTCGACATAATCCCAAAAAATCACTTTTATTTTCAAAATTCGATAGATATATTTATGCTTCATTTTTTGAGATACTTATTATCAAGCGGTAATAAGTATTATTTTTGTTCTATAAATTTAATGATACGGGGCGTAGCGTAGTCCGGTTATCGCGCCTGCTTTGGGAGCAGGAGGTCGCAGGTTCGAATCCTGCCGCCCCGACACTTTTATTATTCAATAATCAATTAACCTTTTTACGTCTTTAGTTCTGAATTGTTCATTGTTAATTGCTTAGAGCGCCCGTAGCT
>Ga0209536_100015992_pt1 | contig 10681 bp, 8 predicted proteins | sample DeeMarSeWOR28_12_FD_187461 | JGI IMG/M metagenome (GOLD analysis project Ga0209536, IMG submission 187461) | Marine sediment microbial communities from White Oak River estuary, North Carolina - WOR-2-8_12 (SPAdes) (version 2) | ecosystem: Environmental > Aquatic > Marine > Intertidal zone >...
AAAATTCAGGTTATATACCAAGGAGAGTTGTGGCGATTACAAAATAAAATAATACGCTGATAATATCTATGGCGGTTGTCACAAACGGACCGGTCGCCACAGCAGGATCGATATTAACCCTGGCAAAACCCATGGGTACCAGAGATCCCACAAGGGCGGCGATGGACATGGAGCTGATAACAGCCAGAGCAACCGATATGGCGAGCGCCAGCATACTATAGCGAAATTGAGCCACACTGCCGATGAGCAGTCCATAAACCAGCCCCAGAATAACACCGATCGTCAACTCCTTAAAAACAACGGACCAGATATCTCTGGCAAGGAGACGACCGGTTGCCAGCCCTCGAACCACAATGGTCGAAGACTGTGTTCCGATATTGCCGCCCATTCCCATGATAACCGGGATAAAAGCGGCCAGATAGGCAAATTTCAATATACTGTGTTCAAATTTTCCAATGATAAAAAAGGCAATGATACCGCCGATACAACTGGCGAACAGCCACGGCAAACGAATGCGGGTGCTTTTTAAGATGGACTGGGTCTCGACAAATTCTTCACCGGCTCCCGCCATTCTCAATATATCCTCGGTAGCCTCTTTTCTGATAATGTCGATGACATCATCAACGGTGACAATTCCCACCAGCCGGTTGCTTCCGTCGACCACCGGTACGGCCAGAATATCATAGCGGGCAACTATTTTGGCCACTTCTTCCTGGTCCATATCGGTCTGAACGGAAAAAACATCGGTGGCCATAAAGTCCTTGAGCGGCGTATCCGGCGGTACGACCACCAGTTGACGCAAAGAGCTGACACCCACCAATTTACCATACTCATCAACGACATAGAGGTAAAACGGCATTTCGACGTCAGAATGCTCTTTTTGCAGCGATTCGATGGCGGCCCCGGCGGTAGCATCCTCTTTGAGGGCAATGAAATCGGGCACCATAATGCCGCCGGCGGTATCGTCGTCATAGCGCAGAAGGCCTTCAACCTCCTCCGATTCGGCCCTCTTCATTTTATCCAGAATGGCCTTGGATTTATCTTCCGGCAAGCGCCCGATAATATCGGCAACATCATCGGCCGGCATGCTTTCCAGGATCCGGACGATATCTTCAGTTTTCATGCCCTCGATCAGGTCGTGAAAAGTGTCCTCATCAAGCTGACTGAACAGAACACCTTTTTGCTCAACATCGGATATCATCATGAACAGCTTGCGCTGTTCAGTCAGGGAAAGCGAGCGAAACACCACCGACAGGTCGGCGGCATGGGTTTTGTTGACAATTTTGCCAAGATGGCTCGTTGCCCCCCGCCGTAGCAGTCGTTTAATGCTATCTACCAGTATTCTGTTGCGATCCGATGGCATGATTTTAGTCCGCCTGACTCAGTTTGAGATGTGAAAGGTTCAGGGCAAATGAATGGTCACCACCTGCCCGCTTTCACCGGGAATGGCGACCGGTTTCCCGTTGAGGGTTATTTTAATGCCGCCGGCATCGCCGATAAGAAGGTTGTAACCGGTGGCGGCTTCTAGTTCCAGGTCATCTCCGGCGTTAAGGTTGTATTCAGTAGACTCCTGTTCATCGATGATGACTTTGACCCAGGTATTTTCCAGTGCCGTGATCTGCAGCGACAACTTTTCGGGAATTTTTTCCGCGGTTTCCGGCGGCAAACCAACTCCACCCTGGGATTCGGCAACCCCGGGTTTATCCGGTGCAGCCGTCGGGGTCGATAGCGGTGGCGCTTGCGTATCCGCTGTGTGGCGCAAAAATGATATGACCACGACCGACGCTGCAATAATACAAACAAGCAGGCCCAACGCAATGATCAGCTTCCGCCACGGCCGGGTCTGGGATTTGCCGTCAATGGTTTCGGATTCGGCAATTTTCTGAACGACGTCCAGGCGTGATTCATAGCGGCGAACCGCCTCATCACCGTCAGCACCAACCGCGGCGGCGTAAGAACGCAAAAACCCTTTGACAAAAACTTCAGCCGGCAGCTGTTCATGATCCTCCTGCTCAACGAGCAGCAAGTTTCCCAGACCGACCCGAGTTTGCGCTGCAACCTGTTCGAGGCTGATATTTTTTTCAAGCCGGATGGCCTGCAAATAGCGCCCGAAAGATAAGGATTCCTTGTCGTCACTCATGATTAGTTTATAATCCGAATATGTGATCTGGCTCGCAGTTCCTCAAGCCAATCTTGATATTTATTATCGACGAGTTCATCGTAAAGTATTTTTTGAATCTCAGCTTCGACTTCTTCAATCGGTTTGGCCGCCGTGTCCTGTATTTGCTGGACGTAAATGATTTGATAGCCGAAATTGGTCTCCAGTATTTCTGAAAATTCATTGGGTTTCAATTTTGAAACAACTTCCCGCAATTCTTGCGACAGTTCGTCGCGCCGGTATAATCCTAAATCGGTACCCTTAACGGCAGCGGAGGACGCATTCAATTCTCTGACCAGATCTTCAAAGGCACTGCCTTGTTTCAATTTTGAGGCGACACTTTTCATTTCCTTGAGTGCCAAATCTCTATCGATTTCAGACGCCTTGATAAAGAGGTTCCAAAGATAGTATTTCTTATCACCGGCATATTTTTCCTGGTGACTGTCGTAGTAGGCTTTAATGTCTTCTTTGGTAATCACAATTTTAGATTTTACTTCGCGATTGACCAGCTTCGTTCGCAATATCTGAGATTCAATTTCCTTGCGGTATTCCTCCATGGTGATTCCCTGGGCAGCGAGTCCTTCCCGCAATTGTTCGTCGGTAAATGAGCGCGCCGCTTTCATGCGTTCGATCGTGGTATCGATCTCTTTTTGGCTGACCGTAATTTGGGCATGCTTTGATTGCTGGTCGGCCAGTTGTGCATCGATGAGCTGATTCAGAACGTCACTGCGCACCTGAAAGAGGGTTTGGCGCTCTTTATCTTCAGGGTACCTCAGGGCTTTGATATTGGCCTCATAAGGTTTGAAAGCCCGGTTTAAATCGTAAAGGGTGATGATATCACTGTTGACCACCGCCACAATGCGATCGATGACTTCCGGCTGTTGGGCAGCGGCAAAACCGGCTGTTGCAGCCGTTACAGCCAGCCACAGCCAAATACTGACCGCCGGCAACCGCCCGGGTTTCACGGAATTAATCACTTTTTGAAACATCGCTAGTCGCAGTGTCACTTTCTTCAATGCTTTTTGTACCGGTTATTTTTTCCCATTGGACCCGGTTGACTTCAATCTCGTATTGCTCTTTTAAGGCTTCAATCCAGGCACTATAGGCTTCTTCAGTTTTTTGGCGGCGCAACTGTTTGACGATCGCCTCATTGATGTCTTCCGAGGTTTGATCCGCCGCCGATTCTTCTTCCCGGTCCTGGTAATGCTTTTGGTAATAATCGGAAATGTCCTCGGCCGTGATTGAAATCCGGCTTTTCAATTCTTCTTCAATCACCTTTTCGATGATCAGACGGTTTCTTAATCGATCCTTCCAGGAATCATAGGAGACGGCATATTCCAACAATGTATTTTCGAATTCCCCTTCCGGATAGTCACTTTTTATCCCGGATATGGCTTGTTCGAGTTCAGCGTCAGTAATGCTGATATTCAGCTCTTTGGCCTTTTCAAGCAGAATCATCTCAACGGTCAACTGGTTCAAGAGCCTGATTTGGGCCTTTTTTAAATCCTCCGGCTGCTCCTTGATATCGTTTTCGTAAGCGATTTTTGTAATCTCAAAAGCATTTTTGAAATCGAGAACGGTCATCACCCGGTCGGCCACCCGAATTAAAGCTTCTTTTCCCATATCAGTATCCGTTTTTTCGCAGCCCGAGAAAAGGAAAAGAAGCATAATCGATCCGATCAGACTAAAAAATTTCTGGGATTTTATCAGCATCTAGTGTCGTTGCGCTCCGCCATTTTTTTAGGCAAGTTTTTTTAAAATTGGAAGAATTCCATAAATATTCAATATTCAATTGAAAATATTCAATCGCTAGAGATTAACCTCTAGCCGTTAACACGTTGTGCAATTTCTTTCAAGAGGTTTTTAGCCTGTGCCAGTTGGGCGGTTATATTGTGGGAGGTCAAGCGGGCTTTAAGAACATATTCCGGTGACAGCTCATAGCGCTTGGGGGCACCCATGATCATCTCAACCATGGCACCCGGATTGCGCTGGTGGGATTCCGAGAAATGAAGAACCACTTTTTGGTTCATCATATCGAGTCGCGCAACGCCTGCTTTTCTGGCCATGACCTTTAGCACGATTTTTAAAAGTAAGTTGGCCGCTTCATCCGGCAGGGGCCCGAAGCGATCAATCAATTCGGATTTGAAATCGGCAATTTGCTGAAGTTCCGTCATCCTCGCCAGACGGCGATAAGCTGACATGCGCTGATCGATATCGGGAATATATTTCTCGGACAACAGGGCGGATAAATTCACATTTATTTCCGGATCGAGCGCTGCGACGGTTGCCTCCCCTTTGAGTTCGGCAATCGAGCTTTCCATTAATTTTAGGAACATATCATAGCCGACCGCCGCGATATGCCCGGATTGGGAAGCGCCCAGAATCGTGCCGCCGCCGCGAATTTTCAAATCACTCATGGCAATTTGAAAACCGGATCCCAGGTCACTATGTTCCATCAAGACTTTCAAGCGTTTGCGGGCATCGTTGCCCAAAACGCTTTCAGGGGGAATGAGTAAATACGCATAAGCCTGCTCATCCGAGCGTCCGACCCGACCCCGCAACTGGTACATCTGGGCCAGCCCAAACCGGTCGGCCCGGTTAACGATGATCGTGTTGGCTGAAGAGATATCCAGGCCCGATTCGATGATCGTGGTGCATACCAGCAGATCTATTTCCTTGTTCATGAAAAGAAACATGACCTCTTCCAACTGATTTTCATCCATACGGCCGTGGGCAACTTCCAGGCGGGCTTCCGGTACCAACCGTCGCAACTTGCCGGCGATTTTGTCGATCGTCTGAATATTGTTATGAACGAAAAATATTTGGCCTTGCCGCCCGAGCTCTTTTTTGATGGCATCGGCTATCACGGCCTCATCAAACTCAGAAATATAGGTGATAATGGATTTTCGATATTCGGGGGGGGTTGAAATAATACTGATGTCGCGCACCCCGACCAAGGATAAATGCAGTGTCCGGGGAATCGGTGTTGCCGTCAGCGCCAGCACATCCACCGAGCTTCGAAATTGTTTCAGTTTTTCTTTGTGTTTGACGCCGAAGCGTTGTTCCTCATCCAGCACCAGCAGGCCTATGTCATTAAAGGCGATATCCTTCTGCAAAAGTCGGTGGGTGCCGATTACGATATCAACTTTACCGGCCTTGAGGTCATTGACAATGGCACGCTGAATGCGCGCAGAGCGGAAACGGCTTAAACATGCGATATTGACCGGATAACGCTCAAACCGGCTGCTAAAAGTGGCATAGTGCTGCTCGGCCAGAATCGTAGTCGGAACCAGCACGGCGACCTGTTTGCCGTCATTAACCGCTAGAAACGCGGCCCGCAGGGCAACTTCTGTTTTACCGTAACCGACATCACCGCACACCAGGCGATCCATCGGTGTCGGGCGTTGCATGTCTTCCAGGGTATCCGCAATGGCTTGATGCTGATCCACGGTTTCGTCAAAAGCAAACCCGGCTTCAAATTCGTTCAGATAAGCATCCGGTGCGGAAAAGGGATAGCCGCGATTAATTTTGCGCCGGGCATATAGTTTTAGCAGTTCGCCGGCTATTTTTTCGGCTGATTTTTTAACCCGTGATTTAACTTTTTCCCATGATTTTCCGCCAAGGGTGTCAAGGACCGGCGTCACCCCGTCGACTCCCATGTATTTTTGCACGACACTCATACGGTCGACGGGAAGATAAAGCTTATCCCCGGCTTTGTAGATCAGCACCAAAAAATCACTGGTCAACCCCTCCACTTTCAGCTTTTCCAGCCCGCCATACCGCCCGATGCCATGATCGTCGTGCACGATAAGGTCATCTTGTTTCAGCTCCTGCATGTCCAGCAGTTGCGTGCGCGGACGGGGCTTCGTGTATTTTCGATGCTGGTGCCGCACACCGAAAATCTCATCACCGCTAACCAGGGCCAAAAGCTGGGCCGGCCACACGAAGCCACCGGATACTTGACCGATACAAACGCAAACCTGTCCCCGGTTATGCTGAACTTGGGAAAACCCCGTTAAACGCTTCATGGCAATGCCGTAGGCGTCAAGCAGTGACTGCAGTCTGCCGGCCTGGGATTCGGTTCGGCATACAGCGAGTGCGGTGCAACCGGATCGCACCTGATCTTTCAGCCAGTCAACCAGCGGCTGCAACAAATTTTCCTTCTCCGCCGGGTTTTTAAGTGCCATATTCAGGTCTGAATTATCGGCGATCGTCACGCTGAATTGCAGCGGGTGCGCCTGGGGGGGGTGCTGACTTTTGGAAACCCCGAGCATCTTGAATACCAGCGGTTTTTTCTCTAATAACACCGCGCTGGTCCGAGACCATTCCTGGTACAGCGATTCAGGAGCCACACAGAGTCTTTTTTCGTCGCAAGCTGCGGCATAATTATTGAGCACCCGTTGTTCAATTTCGCCGGCGGCTTTTTCCAGTTCTTCCTGATTCAGGGCAACAATCTGCGAATTTTGGGGGATATAATCGAACAACGTGTCAAGTTTGGGATAAATCAAAGGCATCAGGCTTTCGATCCCTGACAGCGCCTCATCATTTCTGAGCTGATCGATCACCTTGCGGGTATGGGTTACCGGCACATCCAGCTCATTTGCCAGCACGCGAATCCGGCTGATGATGGTCGGAAGCGACTGCTTGTCGAGAATGACTTCCTTGGCCGGCAAGATGACCGCTTCATGGATGCTTTTAAATTGTCGCTGACTGGAGGCCGAAAAAAATCTCAATGATTCGACGAAATCCCCGTAGAATTCTATCCGCAGGGGGTCCGGGTAAAGGGGTGAAAATATGTCAATAATCCCGCCTCTGACGCTGAAATCACCGGGTTCTTCAACAATTGCCGTCTTGACATAGCCGCCGGATATCAATTTTGAGACGAAATAATCCCGTTCAATTTCCTCGCCGGCAATTACCAGTTCGGCATAGCGGCTGATTTCATGCCGGGGTATCAATTTTTGCAGCAACGCGCCAACCGTCGTCACGACAACTGCCGGCCCGGTTGCTTCCAACAATTGATACAGGACGCGAATCCGATTGCCGGCGGTTTCATTGTGATAAGAAAGAAATTTGAATGGCAAAATATTGACCGGTGGGAAAAAAAGGATCGGCAGTTGCTCGTCTCCGGCAAAAAATCGCAGGTCCTCAATTAACGCTTCGGCCTGTTTGGTAGAAGATGCAACGACCAGAAGCGGCACCTTGCGCTGCAAAAAAATATTCGCGATCAGATAAGCTTTGGCCGAGTCGGAAAACCCAATGCATTCGATGCTGCGCTCCGGCTCGGGCAAGTGCTCAATAAGCTCTTTATATGAAATTATCTCTTGATTTTGCACGCTAAATCACGTATTGGATTCTAAAATAAAGGGAGGCTGTTTCAAAAAGCCTCAATTTAATCAAGGACCGTAAAGGCCGCAACGGCCGAATCTGATCCCGCACAAATTGAGACGTTTTGGAATCGCCTCCAACAATTTAATATTACTGATTAATTTAACAGCCGACGTAGCTCAGTTGGTAGAGCAGCTGATTCGTAATCAGCAGGCCCGCGGTTCAAATCCGCGCGTCGGCTCCAGCTTGTTAATGAATATTGAAGAATGAAGATTGAATAATTAAGGAATTCTATCTTTATTAATTTTTTCTGCTTCACCGCCAGTCTTACGATTCACTTTTTACCTACAATCCGGTTTAATCTACTTTTTCGATCTGCAATCCACATTCCGAATTCGAAAAACCCGCAACTCGCAATGCCTGCCCCATAAGCCGCAACCGGTGATCAGTTTCCGATATATGAAATCCATTATCCAGTATCGAGTATTCAGCATCAAGTATCCAGCATCCCGCAATTCGACCCCCGCACCCCGCACCCCGCAACCCGCATCTTTATTTTAACCGCATTTCAGGATAAATCAATACCCGAACATAATCGAGATCGGGTGACTGACTGAATATACAATATTTTTAAATAAGTTGCTTGACATAAATTCAGAATCCCTATATTCTTAATAGTATCAAGGTGTTCGCAAAGATATCCATCGGACATTGCGGCTCTGAAATGGGTCGGCATATTCCGGCCGGCAAATATCCGGGCGAATACAATCAGAAACGCATGCTATTTTTTGATGGAGAGAGTTGAATGACGGATGTAGAGGATTTGAAGTTAAAAGCTGAAATTGATGAAATCATGGAAAGTGTTGATAATATTATGCAAAAAGTTGAGACGGTCATTCCGGCCAAACCGGAGGAATCTCAAGCGTCCAGTGAATAGCACGTCATCGTGGCAAGGGCCCGATCTCCCAGCGCAAAATTTATGAGGATATAACCCAACGGCTCGCAATTGCGAGCCAAATCACTAACTGTATTTAATCTAAAAAGGCTCAAATCAGACTTAAAGTCAGACAGGTTCTTAATGAGGAGGGGCAACATGGCTTTGACCAAAAGTGACATTGTTAACACCGTTCACGAACTTGGTTTCACGAAAAAAAAATCAGTTGATATAATTGAATCCCTGCTTGAGATCATTAAAAAAGCGTTGGAAACCAGCGAGGATGTGCTGATTTCCGGTTTTGGTAAATTCTGCGTAAAGCAAAAAAGCAAACGCAGGGGCCGCAATCCTGCCACCGGTCAGGATTTGATTCTGCGCGAACGGCGTGTCGTCACTTTTAAATGTTCCGGTAAATTAAGAAATAAAATCAATGGCGTGGAGTATTCAGAGGAATCTTAGAAATTCAATCTCAGGTTCTTTTCAAACCCATCACCGCCCCAAATCGGATGTGCTCCATCGCGAAATTCAGGACAAAGGCGAAAGGTTAAAGGAAAAAGGATATTTTAAAACAAAGGTCCTTTTTCCTTTAACCTTTCGCCTTTAACCTTTGTCCTTAATTGCCTCCCCGCCTTGTTGCTTCCCACCCTGTGAGCCGCCCCGCTTTATTGCCTTTTACAAATCTATCTCATATGCTTTCATTTTGCTCAGCAGGGAGGGATGGCTGATTTCGAGCAGCCGGGCGGACTGCGTGCGATTGCCGCCGGTTTTTTTAAGCGCCCGGGTAATCAGATCTTTTTCCACTACCTTGCGGGCGGATTTAAGAGATAACCCATCAAAGGTATTCGGGACCTGAATCTCCCTGCCTTGCCGGGATTGCTCGACAAAAAGATGGTCTGCTAAAAGCTGTGAATCATCCGCAATTACCAGGGCTCTTTCGAGCACATTTTCCAGCTCGCGAACGTTTCCCGGCCAGTGATAGTCGAGCAGCTGCGCCATCGCATCCGGCGTCAAGCCTTTGACCGCTTTTCCCAAAATTTTATTAAAGCGATGGATAAAATGCTTGCACAGCAGCGGAATGTCTTCAGTACGCTGTATCAGGGGCGGCAACTTAATGGTCAACACATTGAGACGATAGTACAAATCCTTGCGAAAGTTTCCCTTGTGCACTTCTTCCTCTAAATTTTTAGCCGTTGCGGCTATCACGCGCACATCGATTTTCATCGATCTGGAGTCGCCGATGGGCCGAATTTCATTTTCCTGCAGCACTCTTAACAGTTTAACCTGCAAAGACAGCGGCAGTTCTCCAATTTCATCAAGCAGAATGGTGCCCCCTTCCGCCTCCTGGAAAAGACCTTTTTTGTTGCGCTCCGCTCCGGTGAAAGCCCCTTTTTTATAGCCGAAAAGCTCACTCTCAAGCAAGGTTTCGGGGATTCCACCGCAGTTTACCGGAACCAGGGCGGCTTCAGACCTTGGGCCGGATTGATGAATGCCCCTGGCAACCAGCTCTTTGCCGGTGCCGCTGCCCCCAAGAATCAGGACGGTCGTTTTATACTGGGCGGCCTTTTCGGCCAACTGGAATATATCCCGCATGACTTTGCTTTTGGCCACCATGTTGCCAAAGTTATAGTCCCCCTCAATGGTTTGAATGCGCTCTTTTAACAGCCGGTTTTCCTTTCTCAGATATTCCCGCTCTTCGGCCTTTTTCAGAGTCAGATAAACTTCATCGGTTTTAAAGGGCTTGGAGATATAGTCATAAGCACCCAGTTTCATGGCACCAATCGCGGTATCGATACTGCCATAGGCAGACATCATAATGACAGTGGTGCCGTTGCGTCTATCCCGCGAAGCTTCCAAAAATTCCATGCCGCCCATGTTGGGCATTTTAATGTCACACAGGATAAAATCGTATTGGTTGTGTTCCATCAACTGCAAACCCTCTGTCCCATCAGAAGCTAAATCTACCATATAATCGGCTTTTTTAAGCACAGCGGCTAACATGTGCCGCATATTTGCTTCGTCGTCTATAACCAGCAGCCGTTTTTTTGAATTATGATCACTCATTGCGTTTGTTCGTCCCCTTGATGTTTATGTTGACACGGTTAGGCCTTTATCGGGTTTTTTCTAAGAGCATGTTGCATGGTAAGTACCTGAAGGTTTTCCCGCCTCGGCGAGATCAGTGTTCAGGTATCAGGACTTGGCAGCACTATTCCCCGACAGCCGAAGCCTGGCACCTGCAATATAGAATTTTCATGCTTCAATTT
>Ga0209536_100015993_pt1 | contig 10681 bp, 12 predicted proteins | sample DeeMarSeWOR28_12_FD_187461 | JGI IMG/M metagenome (GOLD analysis project Ga0209536, IMG submission 187461) | Marine sediment microbial communities from White Oak River estuary, North Carolina - WOR-2-8_12 (SPAdes) (version 2) | ecosystem: Environmental > Aquatic > Marine > Intertidal zone >...
GGTTCTGTCAGGCTCCCTGATCGTACTGCTTGTATTCCTACTTCCGCTACCGTGGTTTGATAGAACCACCCTGGCATACCCGGTATACCCGGTGATCAGCCCACCATTAGTTGACCCCACAATTAGCTTCGCTATCCTTGGGCTGCTGTTCCCAGCGGTGATCGTCTTTCGAAAGTCACTATGATCAGTTACAGAGAAGTGACCTACACTTACCCCGGGAAACAGAACGCGGCCATTCATCAAGTATCCCTGGACCTGGCACCGAAAACCTTCACATTAGTTGTCGGTTCATCCGGTGCAGGCAAGTCCACCTTCTTACGCTGTATGAACGGTCTAGTGCCCCACTTCAGTGGAGGTGAGATCCAGGGACGCATAAGAGTGAATGGGCAAGACCCTGTCAGCGCGACCCCGCGCTGGATGAGCCGCCATGTCGGTTTTGTGTTTCAGGATCCGGAAGCACAATTTGTCGTTGATCGTGTGGAAGATGAAATCGCCTTTGCGCTGGAGAACGAGGCTGTCGATCCCGATGAGATGCAACAGACAGTGGCACACATTCTGGATCTGCTCGGGTTATCTGGGTTAAAGAACCGGCGCCTTGAAACGCTCTCTGGCGGTGAGCGGCAGCGGGTGGCGATCGCGGCGGCATTGGCTTTACATCCGCAAATCTTGGTCCTCGACGAACCCACTTCTCAACTCGATCCTGCATCGGCTGAAGATGTGCTCCTAACCCTCGTGCGGCTCAATCAAGAAATTGGATTAACCATCGTATTAGCAGAACATCGCTTAGAACGGGTACTGCCATTTGTAAACCAGATCGTTTTTCTGGATGAGAATACCCCCGGTGTGATTGCTGGTTCCCCTCGCCAGGTGCTTGAACAGATTGACCTGAATGCCCCATTGATCACTCTCGGAAAAGCGCTTAGTTGGAAACCACTACCGCTTACAGTGGAAGAGGGGAAAAGCTGCCTTTCAAGATCCAACATCGCACCTGATATCCTAGAAGGCGCACGGCAGCCGGGGCCGCGGATGACAGTACCCTACATCTCCATCCAAAACCTGGACTACCAATACGATCAAGAACAGGTCTTAAAAAGTGTAAATCTTGAAATTTTCACTGGTCAGATTGCGGTATTGATGGGACCAAACGGAGCAGGAAAGACAACGCTACTACGCACATCGGTGGGTTTGCTGCGTCCAAAAATTGGTCAGGTGTTCTTGGCCGGGGAAGATATCGTGGAAAAACATGTCGCTGAGGTCTGCCGCGACATAGGTTACCTGCCTCAAGACCCAAACGCGCTTCTATTCGCGGATACCGTCCGGGAAGAACTGCTGATCACACTGCAAAACCAGGAGCTTTCTGAAGACGACCATCCACCCGAAGCGCTGCTCGAGTGGCTCGGCATTGCTGATTTAGCAGACAGCTATCCGCGCGATCTGAGCGTTGGGCAGCGCCAGCGGGTTGCATTGGCTGCCATTATGATCACGCATCCAAAAGCTTTACTTTTAGACGAACCAACCCGCGGGCTGGATTACTCAGCCAAACGAGAACTCGCCAGGTTATTAAAAACATGGCGGAATGAGGATATCGCCATCTTGCTGGTTACTCACGATGTTGAGCTGGCTGCCGCTGTTGCCGACCGTGTTGTTCTCATAGAGGCGGGAAAGATAATTGTAGATGGTGAGCCAGCTAATATTCTAAGACATTCCTCCATTTTCTCGCCGCAGGTGGCGCAGCTCTTCCCAGAAACGGATTGGCTTACTGCAGAAGATGCTCTGCAAGGCTTAGAAGTGAACTCCAACGATCAATAAAATTCTCCTTCATCATTATTAGATCTTAAAATTAAAAAGCCGCAGAATTATTAAATGCGGCTTCTTATAAGTCTCTGGTAGTGCTCTTATGGCAGATTCCAATAAGCCATATCATCAACTTCTACAGTGAAATCTGTTGTGTTCGTTGAACCGATGAATATTCCAAACTTGCCCTCTGAATAAGTTCCATCATTAATTTCCGCCAGTCGCTCTCCATTGGCGAACAGCACAATTCGGTCATCCTGCATACGAATGCCGATATTATTGGTTTGATTCGGTCCAGACTTTATGGTGGGATCAGGCGTCCAGTCAATCAAGGTGGTCTGTCCTTCGTTATCCGAAACGCTCAGATAATAGCTGCCATCACAGGAGATCCCAAAAATGTAATAGCTCGTATAATTCCCACCCTCATCTCGTGTGGTTCGCACCACAAGGCCATACCGGTCTTTTTGGGAACAGGCACTGACCGTCTCAAAATTCGCCTGTAGGTAGAAATCAGTTAAGTCTGGATATGTGAGCATAAATCGAAACGAGTTGTTCGGTTGCGGAGCGATCATGACAGCTTTCCCCTCATCGATTTCGAAAATGACACTGTCATCAGAATAAGGTGACCAGTTTGATTCACTGTCGAAAGTGTCGATCCAATCTGGGTCACCAGTAGGGATGTCTGGGTCTACTTCTGGCGTATTGGTCACAACTGGGGTTGGAATTGGTTCGGGAGGATTGTAAGTGCGCCAGTTAAATGTCACGCCATCATTTGAGACCTCAGTAAAATACAGATAGCCGTAACGCCCTTCGCTGGTTTGGAAACAAACGTACAGTGAACCCAGGGGAGCGATCGTTTCGGTAGCGTTGCTTAGAGATGTTGAGCTCGCACATTTCTCTCGATCAGGCTCTTGCGGAAACACGCCTCCAAAACCAAAGCGGGCTGGGATCAGTGGAATGAATACAGTCAGGTTATAATCTCCATCAGGACCCTCTCTAACAGTGAAATCGCAGCGTGGATCTCCACTAGCAGAGAACACACCTTCATCCAGTTCAAAACAATCCGGCTCTCTTATTGTGAAGCCTTCCCCTTCTGAATGGAGGTCCTCGGGTTCTGTCGGTTCTAAGGTAGGCGTCTCGGTCATGGTTTCGACGGGTGGTTGGGTCGCTTCTGGTGGAGTTTGGGTTGGCTCCTCAGGTTGTGCTTCAGGAGCCTGGGCAGTTAAAGTCTGTGCAACCATCGTGGCCAAAACATCTACTTCTTGAGTTGGCGTAGCTGGCCCGCTCAGCAAGCCACAAGCGCCTAAGGTAAAACTTGCAACTATGATGGTGATAAATATAGTTACCTTCTGTAGGGTATGGTTCTTCATCAGGTTTTTTCCTCCTCCAAGTTTATTCCCTAGGTCGGAATTCAATCTCTGTTTCGAGGATTAAATTTCATCTATCAGATTCTATCAGATTATGCCTAGTTTAACCTGAATAATCTACCAGGTATACACATACATATAATCAGGCATGCTCTTCTTGATACAAATACTTCCAAAATACTCATTTGTTGATGTATGTTTGTAATTTACGTGGAGTTTACGCCCCCTTAAGCTGGGCTTTATTATATTAAATGAAGGAAATTGGAATAATATGCGCAGATGGTTAAGCTGAAGCAGCAAAAAAAGGCAGCAGCGGCAAGCCGTCAGAAACATCTTCTCCTCCTCCTTTCGTGGTCGGCGGTGAACCAGGACACCGCCGACAACTTTTTAAAAACCAAGTTATCTAATAATAAAATTTCGTAAGGATATATCAATTCACTTTCGGAGAAAAGAAGTTGTATGTCGCTCGTAAGTACCAGTATCCGAATGGGGGTCAAGAAGCACCTGGTGTCAAATGATATATTAGATATCCTTTATCTAGTTACATTTGTCACATTAGCTTTGTGACAGAAATCACTATATCGCTCGCCACTCTTTTGTTATATTTTGCACATGTTAATATATATAGATATGCGAATATCTGTAATTGCTGATAAAGGTATAGGATAACTTATGGATAACAACCTTCGTGGCGAAATCAACAAATTACATGCCCATGTTTGTAGCGGATTGGCGGATCCTAACCGCATTCTGATCCTCTACACACTGAAGGATAAAACATACAGCGTTAGCGACCTGGCTGAGCTGCTTGGGCTGCCCCAACCCACTACTTCGCGTCATCTTAAAGTGTTGCGAGAGCGCGGTATGGTCTCTGCCCAACGTGATGGTCAATCTGTATATTACACACTGGCTGACGAACGCATTATCAAAGCGCTCGAACTGCTGCGCTCATTCCTGAGCGACAACCTTCGATCTCAGGCTGAGCTGGTAAGCCCAGTAGATGCGAACGCGAACTCATAAATATCCTGGAACACCTTTGACTAAACCGAAAGAATAAGGAGCAATACTTTGAAAACATTTCTAATCCTCGGTGCAGGAACCGGCGGCACCATGGTCGCCAACAAGATGGCTGATTTACTCGACCCGAATGAATGGCGCATTATCATTGTCGACCGAGACGAAAACCATTACTACCAACCCGGTCTGCTCTTCATCCCCTTCGACATTTACTCTCCATCCGATGTTGTCAAACCAAAGCGAGATTTCATCCCCCATAATGTAGAGTACATTCAATCGGACATTGAAGTGATCGAGCCCGATGAAAACCGCGTCCGACTGACCAGGGAAAATAAAGTCATCAGCTACGATTATCTGGTCATCGCGACCGGCAGCCACATCCATCCAGAAGAGACGGAAGGATTATTGGATGGTGGTTGGCACAAGAATATTTTCGACTTCTATACTATCGAAGGCGCAACCGCACTCAGTCGTTTCTTAAAATTCTGGAAGGGTGGACGCTTGGTCCTAAATATCGCCGAGATGCCGATCAAATGTCCAGTTGCACCCCTAGAGTTTATCTTTCTGGCAGACTGGTTCTTCCACGAACGCGGTATCCGCGATAAAGTCGAACTCGTTCTGGCGACACCGCTTCCTGGTGCCTTCACCAAACCGCGTGCCTCTGCAATCCTGGGAGACATGCTCGAAGAAAAAGGCATCTATCTGGAACCTGATTTCAACATCATGGAGGTGGACAATACCAAAAGCCTTATCCGTTCATATGACGAACGTGAGATCCCCTTCGACTTATTGGTGACCATACCCACCAACATGGGAGCAGAGGTGATCGACCGATCGGATATGGGTGATGAACTCAACTTCATTCCTACCGATAAGCACACCCTGCAATCTCAGAAATGGGAGAACGTCTGGATCATCGGTGATGCGGGTAATACACCCACCTCCAAAGCTGGCTCAGTCGCCCACTTCATGCTGGACGTGCTGGTCGAGAATATCTTGCGTCACATGGAGGGTTTGTCACCCCAACCAAAATTCGACGGACATGCGAACTGCTACATTGAGTCGGGCTTTGAGAAAGGTATCCTGATTGACTTCAACTACGATGTTGAGCCGTTGCCCGGTAAGTTCCCCCTGCCTGGTTTTGGCCCTTTCTCACTGCTCAAAGAATCCGCCGCTAACCACTGGGGCAAGATGATGTTCCGCTGGATCTATTGGAATATTCTGCTTAAAGGTGGAGAGATGCCGTTCGAATCGCAAATGAGCATGGCTGGTAAATGGGCTTAGGAGGATAACATGGACGCTGATTTGGCACTCCTGCACGAGAAAATCGATCGCTTGGCATTGCAAGTTGAGGAACAACGCTTGCACCAGGCTGCCCAAATTACAGCTAATAATGGCGATGAGTTGACACAGCTACATGAGAAAATTGATTTCATCAGCCAACAGATGGAACTGCAGGCCAAGCGTGCTGAAGCCATGAACGAACTTAAAGACGATATGTTACCGATCGCCAACCACTTGATCAAGTTGAGCATCGATGAGTTAGCAGAAATCGGCACAGAGTTCAAGGCAGAAGACCTGCTCTTCCTGCTCAAACGCCTGCTGCGTGACACCCACCTGCTTTTAGAGATGTTAGACCGCCTCGAAGCTGTAATGGGTTTAGCAGATGAACTTCAATTGATGGGCAAAGGTGTCTTCAATCAAACGGTTGAGGCTCTTGACCAACTGGAACACCAGGGATACTTCGACTTTGCCAGAGGGGGGATGTACATCATGGAACGGATCGTTGAGGAGTTTAACGAAGAAGATGTCAGAGCTCTAGGGGATAACATCGTGACCATTCTCACCACAGTGCGCAACATGACTCAACCAGAAATTTTGGCGTTGGCTAACAACGCTGTCGGTGCGATCACTGAAGCTCCCGCAGAAGCTAAGCCGCTCTCGACCCTGGCACTATTAAAAGAATTCAATGATCCTCAAGTGCGCATCGGCCTGACACGCATGCTAGGCATGGTGAAAGCGATAGCCGACCAACCCCAAACAGGCAGTCAGAACTGAACCAACAAAAATAACAGTTAACCAATCAATACAGAAAGATTCATTAATAAATAACAACAAATATCAATAATAAAGGAGAACCAAAAAATGTCTGAACAAATTGTCAACAATATTCTTGAAACCGTCGAATTTGATGAGGATGGTTACATGGTAGATCCAAACGCGTGGACTCCACAGCTAGGTGAAGCCATCGCTAGTGATCTGGGTATCAACCTGACTGATCGCCATTGGGTAGTGATCAACTTTGCCCGTAAGGAGTTCGAGGAAAACGGTGAGCCTCCGACTTTACGCCGTATCACCAAACGAACGGATGTCAACACGAAGGAACTCTACCAGCTCTTCCCGGGCGGCGCAGCCAAAACAGCAGCCAAGATTTCTGGCCTGGGTAAACCTACCGGCTGCATCTAAGAAATGCGGTAAAAAGAAACTGGAGAACAAACAATGTCTGATAACGGCAATGAACCCAGAAAATTAGCCATCATCTGCTCCAAAGGCTCGCTGGATATGGCATACCCGCCACTCATCCTGGCAAATGCAGCCTGCATGAGTGGGATCGAAGCTCACTTGTTCTTCACATTTTGGGGTCTGGATATGATCACCGACTCCAAGATGGATAAACTCAATGTAGCTACGGTGGGTAATCCCAATATGCACCCCATGTTCCACTTTCCTACCTTCATCGGTGCCATTCCAGGTGTTTCCGCATTGGCAACTTCAATGATGCGCAGTGAGATCGAAAAACTGGACTTCCCGCCAGTACGTGAGTTTGTTGAGATGGTCATGGATGCTGGAACAAAGGTCTATGGCTGCAAGATGTCGATGGACATGATGAAGCTGACTGGTGATGACTTAATCGAAGGTGCTGAGGTGCTTGGCGCCATGGAATTCCTAGAGATTGCTGAGAACGCTCAGGTCCTATTCGTATAAATCACCTATCTAACAGCACTGAGAAAGATACTTGAGTAGAGACGTTCTTTTTGAATGTCTCTACTTTTTTTCTTACATTCTTCATACACATTTATTTCACAATATTTATACAGATCGAGTAAGATACGAACATTGATTGATGACATAATACTAAAAAAATTTGATTGAAGTAGGAGGTCCACAAATATGTATCGCAGATATAGAGTACCAAGAATGTGGCGTGATATGGATAAACTTCAAAACGAGATGAATCGTTTGTTCGATTCCACCTTTTCCAGAAGGTACCGGAATGCGCCAGGTTTTCCAGCTGTTAACGTCTGGGCAAACGAAGATGGATTGGTCGTAACTGCCGAAGTGCCTGGGATTAACGCCGAAGATATCGACATTATGGTTGTCGGTGAAACGATGACAATAAGCGGCTCTCGTGGTATGGATGAATTAGGCGAAGGTACCAAGTACCATCGCCAGGAACGAGGTTACGGAGACTTCACACGCACAGTCAAGCTACCTTTCCTGGTAGATTCTGACAAGGTCGATGCCTCATTCAGGGATGGTTTACTAAATATAACCCTGCCACGTAAAGACGAAGACAAGCCGAGAAAGATTGCTATCACTTCTGGATAACAGGTTTACCAATTTATAGAAATTTGCATAACGGAGGTTATGATCATGGCAACTGAAGAAAAAGCGCTTGAAGCACAGAAACAAGAAATTACCGAATCTGAAGATGTAGAACGCACCCGAGAATGTCAATGCTTTATTCCCCGTGCAGATATCTACGATACTGAAGATAATATTGTTGTCGTAGCAGATTTACCCGGGGTTGATGAGAACTCAGTTGATATTACTTTGGAAAAAAATATTCTCACGATCAACGGCTATGTTGACTACCGTGAACCGGAAGGCTATTCATTAGCCTGGGCAGAATATGAGGTTGGTGATTACCAACGAAGTTTCAGGATATCCAATGAGATCGACCGTGATAAGATTGAAGCAACGATCAAAGAGGGTGTTCTGCGGCTCTATCTGCCGAAGTTGGAACAAGCAAAACTAAAGAAAATTGCAGTAAAGGTCGGCGAGTAAACGAATTTCATTTTATTCTCCAGATTGCCCCTCAAATCAGTGTAGTGAGGGGCATTATTTTTTTTAAACAAGTATTAGTTCAATCGAGAATTACACCTTCTCATTAATCAAAATTGTCGAATTTAGCCATCCATCCAAGTTAGCTTGCCATTGTTATAGTAAAATTAAATCGGAACATATAACAACCTAAACAATAATCCGTTCAGATCCATAAAAATGTAATTGGAAAGGTGAAAACTATGAGCTGTTGGCGAGTCTTACTGGCCATTATCCTGCCTCCACTATCCGTGATCGATAAAGGATGTGGTTCCATCGTGATTGTATCCCTGCTCACGTTGGCAGGTTGGATCCCTGGAGTGCTTGCAGCACTGATTATTCTAAACAGAGGTTAATGGAACAATTTTATAGCAGGTAATGAGGAGAATCCGATGATAAAAGACCTGGTATACAAGAACCGCAGCTATCGGCGCTTTGATCAAAATTATGAAATTACGATGGAAACTCTCCGTGAGCTGGTTGATCTGGCCAGACATTCTGCCTCCGGGAATAATCTGCAACCACTGAAATTTGTCCTTTCGTGCGAACCAGAGAAGAACGCAAAGATATTTCCCCACCTCGGGTGGGCTGGTTATCTCAAGGATTGGCCCGGGCCAGCAGAAGGTGAGCGTCCTTCAGCGTATATTATCATCCTCGGTGATACTGAGATCAGGGATAGTTTCGGCTGTGATCATGGTATCGCTGCTCAAAGCATCCTTTTAGGCGCAGTAGAAAATGGTCTTGGTGGCTGTATCATCGGTTCTGCCAAAGGAGAACAGCTAGCAAAGACATTGGACATCCCCATACGTTATCTGGTCTTATTGGTGATCGCGCTTGGTAAACCGGTAGAGAAGGTCGTAGTAGAGGACCTGGGAGCTGATGGCGACATCCGTTACTACCGGGATGAGGGAGGTGTTCACCATGTACCAAAACGGACATTGACAGAATTAATCCTTGACTATTGACCATTATTAATTAATAATTATTTGATCAGCTGAATACCATTCTTGGAATTTAAAAGGCAATTTCGGGAGGGAAAGTTTGCCCGCAGATTCAGCTCTACAAGCGCTAAGTATCCTGCGGAACGGCAGTCTGTTCCAATGGTATGTTATCCCCCTGTTTGCCCTGGTAGTTTACGTATATGCGGTGGAGATTGAACGCCAGAATTGGAGCATGTTATTCGCAGGGTTGGCGTTCTGGGGGATGGATTGGTTCAACGAGATCTGGAACGGTCTCGTTTTTCATTTCACCAACTATGCGCCAGTATGGGGCGCACCAGGGGGAACGGCATATCTGATCCTGATCGGGTTGAACATCGAGATCATGTTCATGTTCTCCATCGCTGGGGTTACTTTTGCCAAAATGCTGCCTAAAGATAAAAATTTGAAAATTTTAGGAGTTCCCAATCGGCTGGTGTTCGCAGTTTTAGGTTCGGCTTTCTGCGTATTCGTTGAGATCCTACTGAATCAAATCAGCGCGCTGACCTGGGAGTATCCCTGGTGGAGCACAAAGGCGCCCTGGTTGATCTTCCTGATTGGATACCTGCCCTTCTTCCTGGTTTCATTTTGGGTTTATGACATGCAGAACATCCGTAGGCAAGCCATCACTGTGGCAGCAATCCTTTGTATCGATATCATCGGACTGATCGTGTTTTTAGGCATTTTTAAATGGATATAATCCGCTCCTAAGTATCCCAGACATCACTCAACAACAATCCAAAACTTTATAGGTGTGGATAATCAGGTTTGTTTTTCAATCAAAGGAAAAATTCAAAAAAACCTCTTCACTCACGGATAGGAGTAGTCATGATAGCAACCAACCGCCACTGGCACCTGATAGCTTCTTTTGCATCAGGATTGATTGGACTCTTGATCCTAACAATGGCAGTAATCCTACAAAGTTCTCAAGTCCAGGCATCAACCGCTACCGATTTTATGGTAAAGACAAGGAATGACAGTTATAAAATTTTCCTGCCCGCGGTGCTTAACAAATCCAGAAATCTGAGAGTCTATGTGCTTGTTGGGGACGGTGAGAGCGGTGCTCAGGAATACAGTGCCGCAATGGCAGCATTTGAACAACAATCCGGTATCCAAGTGGTATTTGAAAGCAGCAATGACTTTCAAAATGACCTCGTCCAAAGGGCTATCTCAGGCACGCTACCTGATGTGGCTTTTATCCCACAACCGGGTTTACTAGCCGAATTGATGACAAATACGATCGACCTGAATGATTGGTATTCAAGCACCTATCTGCAACAGCAATACACCCCTGAGTGGCTCTCGATGGCAACCAGAAATGGCAAGTTGGCGGGTATCTGGCACCGGATTACCATCAAAAGTCTCGTATGGTACGCAAAAGACGACTTCGATGCTGCTAGTGATGAAGTCCCTACCGATTGG
>Ga0209536_100015994_pt1 | contig 10681 bp, 13 predicted proteins | sample DeeMarSeWOR28_12_FD_187461 | JGI IMG/M metagenome (GOLD analysis project Ga0209536, IMG submission 187461) | Marine sediment microbial communities from White Oak River estuary, North Carolina - WOR-2-8_12 (SPAdes) (version 2) | ecosystem: Environmental > Aquatic > Marine > Intertidal zone >...
TTTGAAAAAAGACTGGAACGGAGATGGGAAGACATTCTCCCCGTATTGATAAAGGACATTGTTTCTGAGGCTTCACACAATGGAACTTCTTCAGCCACATAATCAAAACGGATACCCGGCAGAGTATGTACTTGCAAGAATACGGGGTAGACGCGTAGATCTTATACAGGATTGGGACATGGTAGTTTTTAACAGGGATCCCTACGAGTATCTCTTCTCAACACATTACAGTGATTTAATAAGGAAACATTCCATACAGGGAGTGTGGGCACAATTTTTTAGAGAGCTCCAATGGCTTTATAACCAGATGAACCATGAGCTGAGAGATATCTTCAAAACAATCTTTTTGTATTTCGAAACAAAAACCATTCTCTTGTGTTTCAGATATAAAAAAGGAAAAAGATCTGCAGCCGATATAGACCACCTTCTCTCATACAGTCTCCTTGCCCGGGACATCAAGGATATTTTCAGGACTGATTCAGACATTCCGACAATGCTTGAATCATTGACTAAACGACCGTTCTTTCCTTCAGGGAGAATGACAGATCTGGGAGATGTATTTCGAAGAGATGGATTAAAAGGCATAGAAGAAAGAGTGACAAGCTTATGTCTTGAAGAAGCAATAAGAACGAGGCTCCATCCTGTACTCAATAACTTTTTCAAATACCTTATAGATTCGATGAATATCATCATTACCCATAAATATGTACGGTGGGGTATAAAGTCAGATCCCGTATTGATCTCTGGGGGAAAGATTCGTACATCAATATTGAACAGGGTGATTGAAGACAATACAATCTCCGATGTGACTGATTTAACCCATCATTATACTGGTCTTCGTATTGAAGGGTCCTCAACTTCCTCCATCGAGATAACTCTCCAACGGGGATTGAAAAAAGCAATACATCTCATGGCCAGAGAAAATGTATCTGTCGGATTTATCTTAGATTATCTCTGGACGCGCTTCATTGAAGTTCGAAATCTGAGTACTATTCTGCACGGGAGAGCAATTGATCGAAATCTCCTTAAAAAAGAACTTGTGATCTGATGAAAAAAATAGTCTTTATCACGCCTGTCGAAGCTGAACCGGGATTTAAACTCACAGGGACAGGTCATTATGTTACGAGTGAAGAGGATGCAGAAAGACTTATGAGAAGGTGTGTGCGAGAACCTGATACCGGGCTTATTATTCTTGATGAGAGATTGCTGAAGGGGATATCCGAGGAGAAAATCAAAGAGATTACAAAGAGGTGGACGGGGATATTGCTTATTCTCCCACCTCCGGAACGGGCGGAAGCTGAAATTGAAGACTATGCAGCACGGCTGATTCGACAGGCTATAGGATATCATGTAAGGTTGAAAATATGAGGGGTACAATAATCGGGATATCTGGCCCAACAGTGACGGTAGCTGTAAAAGGACTCAAACTCTATGACATGGTCCTTGTTGGTCACTCGTCGTTGACCGGGGAAGTTGTGAGGATCGAAGGGGACAGAGCAACAGTACAGGTATACGAAGATACCCAGGGCCTTGCTGTAGGAGAACCGGTAGAGGGCACTGGCTCGCCGCTTACCGTCAGATTGGGCCCGGGGCTTCTTTCAGGGATATTTGACGGCCTGCAAAGACCCCTTCAAAGATTACAGGAAGAATCAGGACCTTTTATGAGGCATGGAAAAAGGGTCTCTGCACTTGATGATACATTGAAATGGACATTTCACCCCTTGAAGCAGAAAGGCGATGCGGTCCTTCCCGGAGAGATCATTGGATATGTCAATGAAAGTTCATTTAAACATTTCATACAGTGTCACATTCAATCCGAGGGCAATCTCGACCACATAAGTGAAGAGAGTTTCAGCCTTGACACACCTGTTGCTGCCTTGGAGGACAAAAAAAAGATATTCGGGTCCCATGAGTGGCCTGTTCGGGTCCCCAGACCATACAAGAAAAAATTGGCACCCAATGAGCCGCTTGTGACAGGGCAGAGATGCATAGATTTTCTTTTTACTATTGCAAAGGGGGGGACGGCAATACTGCCGGGAGGGTTTGGAACAGGGAAAACCATTCTTGAGCAATCAATTGCAAAATTTGCGGATGTAGACATTGTGGTATACGTGGGATGCGGTGAACGGGGGAACGAGATAGCTGAACTGATTGAAGAGTTTGAATTTCTGAAAGATCCCTGGACAAAAAGGAATTTAATGGAACGATCAATCCTTGTTGTAAATACTTCAAATATGCCTGTTGCCGCAAGAGAAGCGTCCATCTATACAGCTGTTACAATAGCTGAATATTACAGGGATATGGGCTTGCACGTGCTTCTCCTTGCTGACAGTATTTCTCGATGGGCAGAAGCACTAAGGGAGATATCGTCATCTCTGGAAGAAATGCCCGGAGAGGAAGGGTATCCAACCTACATTGCATCAAGACTGTCGAGCTTTATTGAAAGGGCAGGGGCTGTTGAAACAATACATGGAAAAACCGGGGCACTCAGTATGATACTCTCTGTTTCTCCTCCTGGTGGAGACCTGACCGAACCCGTTACGCAGGCATGTCTGAGAGCTGCAGGGGCCTTTCTCATGCTCGATACTTCTCTTGCACATAGAAGACACTTCCCCGCCATTAACTGGTTTCAGAGCTACTCGCTCTATGGAAAAAAGCTGCTTGAGCAGTTCAGGAATGTTGCTTTTGCTGAATGGGAGAAAGCGCAATTGAAATGCAGGGAAGTACTCCGGAAAGAAGAGACCCTGAGAGAGATTACTGAGATTGTGGGAATCGAAGGTTTGCAGGATGAAGACAGGTTACTGATGAGTGTTGCCGAAATGATACGAGCGGAATTTCTCTGTCAGAATGCCTACACTGAAGATGCTTTTTCAACGCCCGAGGAAACGCTGTTAAAGCTCTCAGGGATACTGAATTTTTATAGTGCTTCATCTGAAAAACTGAAAGAAGGGGCTGCTTTGGATGAAGTGCTCATGCAGAAAAAACAATAATGGTTCATACAGTATGAGTCTTGCTGAATACAAATATTACTCTCTATCTTCTTTGTCCGGTCCCCTTATCTTTGTGCAAAAAGTTTTCAATGCAAAAATAGGGGAGGCAGTCAAGGTTTTCACACCTGACGGGAAACAACTGGATGCAGAGGTGCTTGAAATAGAAAAGGATACGGTGATGGTAGAAGTGTATGGTGAAACTCAAGGGATGGATTTGGAGCAGACTGCAGTTGTATTTACAGATTCATTAAAGATGGCATCTCTTTCCACTGATATCATAGGCAGAATTTTTAATGGTTCTTCTGAACCGATCGACGGTCTGCCCATGTTCATACCGGAAAAGCGGGCACCTGTTAATGGTTGTCCCATAAATCCGACGGCACGGGCAAGACCTGAAGAATTCATTGAAACAGGAGTATCTGTGATTGATGGTCTGAATACACTTGTGAAGGGACAAAAACTGCCTGTATTCAGCTGTTCGGGATTACCTTCAAAAGAGCTTGTTGCTTCCATACTGAAAAATGCAATGCTCGTGGAAGGTCCTTCAGATTTCAATGACAGGGAGGTGACAGCACTTGACAGCAATTTCATTGTTATCTTTGCTGCCCTTGGTCTGACATTCCATGATTATTCCTTTTATATGAGTGTGCTTGAGGAAATGAAGTCCGGTTTTGTTGCCTTTGTAAATATGGCGAGTGAGCCGGTTATGGAGAGACTGCTCGCACCCAGATTTGCCCTGACCGTTGCAGAGTATATGGCTTTTGATAAAGGGATGGATGTTCTGGTGGTTATTACTGATATGACAAATTATTGTGATGCACTCAGAGAGGTATCTACCGCCAGGCAGGAACTTCCGGGTCGCAGAGGATATCCAAGCTATATGTATTCGGATCTGGCGGCCATCTATGAGCGGGCAGGACGTATCAGAGGAATGAAAGGCTCAGTCACGATGATTCCTGTTGTCACAATGCCGGAGGATGATATTACCCACCCCATCCCTGACCTGACAGGTTATATAACTGAAGGACAGATAGTCCTGAGCAGAGAGCTCCATCAGAAGGATATATTTCCGCCGGTGGATGTTCTACCGAGCCTTTCAAGGCTCATGCAGAGGGGGATAGGGAAGGGGCATACAAGAGATGACCACCGAAGTATATCGAATATGCTTTATAAATATTATGCAAGGGGGAGAGACCTCAGAAGACTTGAAGCGATCGTAGGCAAGGAGGGGATGTCAAAAAAAGACAAGATCATGCTTGACTTTGCAGATGCATTAGAGAGGGAATTTATTCATCAACCTGTGGAGAGAAGAGGAATTCTTGATACTCTTGATAGAGGACTCGACCTGGCAAAGAGATTTTCTCCCGAAATATAATCGTTTAGAAAAACGTGGCATGAACGATAGTTACTCCTGTCGCTGGTTATAGGTTACTCAAAGAACAAAGAATGGGAATCATGATAATCCATCCTACGAGAACAAACCTTCTTCTCCTGAAGGAAAAAGCTAAATCCGTCAACAACAGTGTTGGTAATCTGAAAGCACGAAGACAGGCGCTGATCCAGGAGTTTCTCAAAACGACCCTGCCTTTTCTCAGGTCAAGAGAAGATATCAGCAAAATATATGGGAAAGCCATACAGGAACTCATACTAAGCTCTGGACAGGACAGCAAAACCGTTATAACGTCACTGACCTTTTCCACAGAGAGGGATATACGAATCAACATTACTGAAAGAAGCATCTGGGGTCTTAACTATAAAGATATAACCGTGGAAGACCAGCCGGTGAGAGAGCCTGATCAGAGGGGATATGATTTGCGTTCAACAGGTCCTCATGTTGAAGAATGTATTTACCATTTTGAGAAGATTCTGGAATCCATGATTGAGCTGGCTGCCTTTGAGAGTAAATTAAAAAGACTAAGTGATGAAATAGTGAAAATCATGAGGAAAATAAAAGTGTTAGAAGAAAAGGTCGTGCCGGAAGTTACGGGGCAGATGAAAAGGATTGCACAATATATCGCTGAAAGAGAGAGAGAGGCGTATTACAGGCTAAAAAAATTCAAAGGCTAAAACACTTCGAAAAGAGAAATTTCCCCGAACATTGTAATATATATCATCACTTACGGAGGCTTACTATGTGCGTTGGCGTGCCAATGCAGATTATAGAGATCAATTATCCACTTGGAGTAGCGGAAGCCAAGGGTGTCAAACGTGATATCGGGCTGCAGCTGCTGCCCGAGGGCGACATACAGCTCGGTGACCATGTCGTTGTTCATGTTGGTTTTGCCATTGAAAAAATAGACAAGGAACGGTCTGATGAGATATGGCAGGGCCTGAATGAGCTTCTGGAGCTTATGGACCAGGAGGATGACAGTGCATGAATTATCAATTGCCCTTGCAATGGCTGATGAGCTTGCCCGCATAGCCGGTGAGAATAATTCAGGGAAAGTTCTCCATGTTACCTTAAAGATCGGCAGTCTGTCCGGCATAGTTGCAGATTCTCTCAGATTTGCCTTTGATGCGGTAAAACTTGAGAATCCATTGCTGTCCTCAGCAGAAGTAACGATCGAGGAAATCCCTCTTGTTTACCAGTGCGGTGACTGCAGAAAGACATTCAGCAGCGACGATATGTACTTTCCGACCTGCCCTCAATGTGAGTCAGTTGCTCTGAAGATAGTGTCAGGGGAAGAACAGCATATTGCGAATGTGGAGCTGGAAGTTTAAAAAAATCAAAAGTAAAAAATCAAATATAAAAATTATGGAATATAATTCATTTTTCCTTAATTTTGACTTTATATTTTTAATTTTTTATTTAAGTCGGAGACTTAGTTATGTGCAATACGTGCGGATGTGATCAGAAAGAATCAAAAACAGTTGCGGTACACCAGAGCCTCCTGAAAGCAAATGAAGAGACTGCAGCTGACAATAGAAGGCATTTTGAAGAGAAGGATATTTTTGTTGTAAATCTGATCAGCTCCCCGGGATCAGGGAAGACCACATTGCTTGAGAAGACCATTGACGTCCTGAAGGATGAAATAAGCATTGGTGTCCTTGAAGGTGATATCGAGACAGAGCTTGATGCAGAACGGATACGTGCAAAGGGAGTTCCGGCTGTCCAGCTTACCACAGGCGGCGCCTGTCATCTCGAAGCTTCCCTGATACATAAAGGGTTTCATTCCCTTGAGCACCAGCTTGAGGGAAAGAAACTGGATATTCTTTTTATTGAAAATGTCGGCAATCTGGTGTGTCCATCTTTCTTCGATCTTGGAGAACAGGTACGGGTGGTGCTGATCTCAGTCCCGGAAGGACATGACAAACCGCTAAAATATCCTAAGGCGATCAGGACCTCTCAGGTGCTTGTTTTATCAAAGTGTGACCTCATTGACCACTTTGACTTTGACATTGACAAAACAAAGCAGGATGCTCTTGCAATGAATCCATCGCTGAAGATATTCGTTACATCGGCCACAACTGGTGAGGGGATTGATCAGTGGGTGGAGTTTTTAAGGAGTAAGTTGACTTCAGGATTCAAGGAATCAAGGGGTGAAGGGGGCGAGTGAAGGGCTTGTTTCATTATTTCCACATGCATCCTCGAACCCTGGTACCCTCTACCCTTTCTTTGACATGAAAAAAATAGAAATGGGCCATGGCAGTGGCGGCAGGATGTCCAGTGAGTTAATCAGAGAGGTATTTCTCAAATATATTTCTTCTGAAGAACTCAGGCTCCTTGAAGATGCCGCTTCCCTCAAACTCTCAACTGCAGAGGCGGCAATGACAACCGATTCCTATGTCATTCGGCCTCTCTTTTTCCCCGGGGGCAATATCGGCAAACTGTCGGTCTGTGGAACGATCAATGATCTTGTCGTAAGCGGTGCTGTTCCAAAGTATCTATCTCTCGCATTTGTAATAGAGGAAGGCTTCAGCATGGAAGAGCTCGAGGAGATACTGAAAAGCACGGGTGAAGAAGCGAAGAGGGCAGGGGTCAGCATAGTGACCGGTGATACAAAGGTCGTGGGAAAGGGCGACTGCGATGGAATCTACATCAATACGACGGGGATCGGTGAGACTCTAAAGTCCATGTCTGCAGGGAACATATCTATCGGTGATGCCGTCATTGTCACCGGAACCGTTGGTGATCACGGCACGGCAATTGCTCTTGCAAGAAACGAATTTGAAATTGATACTCAGGTCCAAAGCGACTGCGCTTCTCTGAATGATATGGTGAATCCTCTTTTTGCCGTTGAGGGCGTCAAGTGGATGAGAGACCCTACTCGAGGGGGTTTAGCCACTGTGCTTGCTGAACTTGCCGGGACAACCGGACTGGGACTGCAAATATTTGAAGACAAGGTGCCTGTCAGGGAAGATGTCAGATTTATCTCCGACATGCTCGGTTATGATCCTCTCTATCTGGCCAATGAAGGAAAGGCTGTAATCGTTACATCCGAGGATGCTTCAGAGCAGGTTCTTGGAATTTTAAGAAATCATCCCCTTGGGGACAATGCTTCAGTTATAGGTCATGTTACGAATAAATTCAGAGGAGCGAGACTGACCACGTCTATAGGTGGTGAGCGCAATCTTGACATGCTTGAGGAAGAGCTGCTGCCCAGGATATGTTAGAGAAAATCAAAATTTAAAAATAAAAATGTAAAGGTGAGGAATAGTTATTTACATTAAATTATTCCTTAATTTTGATCTTTTATATTTAATCTTTAATTTAATTCGGATGATCAAGGCACAAAGCATAATCGAAAAAATACACTCGCTGACACCTGAAAATCGAAAACTGAAGATTATGAACGTCTGCGGCTCCCATGAGCACACAATATCTTTCTCCGGCATGCGGAGCCTTATGCCGGAAAACCTTGAGCTCATTCCCGGTCCGGGCTGTCCCGTCTGTGTCTGTCCTGAAAGCGATATTATCAATGCCATAGATTTGTCCAATAGAGATGATATCCTACTTGTGACGTATGGAGATATGCTTCGCGTTCCGTCTAAAATCGGTTCAATACGAACATCGGGACGGCACTACAGAATGATTACCTCTCCCCTTGAGGCAATCAATGTTGCAAGGGCAACTCCTGATAAGAAAATCGTCTTCTTCTCCATTGGCTTTGAGACGACTACTGCTCCTACAGCAGCGATACTCCAAATGGGCATGCCGGATAACCTTTTTATTCTCAGTTCTCACAGACTGACGCCACGGATCATGGAAGTTCTTGTCAGGGACCAGGAGATTGGCATAGATGGCTTTGTCTGTCCGGGCCACGTATCGGCAATTGTCGGCTCTGACGCGTGGAACGTGTTTTCAGAAAAGTATGGCATACCCACTGTCGTTGCCGGATTTGATGCAGAGAACCTGCTGCTTGGTATTCTTGCTCTCCTGCTGCAGCTCAGAGACAAAAGGATTAAAACTGAAAATGTCTACGGCACGGTGGTGAGTCCTGATGGCAACAGGGAGGCACAGAAACTTATGGCCCGCTTCTTTGAAGTGTCCGATGTCAACTGGAGGGGCATCGGCAAAGTCCCTGCATCAGGCCTTGAATTAAGACAGGAATTTGCAAACAGAGATGCAAAGAACGTTTTTGACCTGAAGGATGGGAAAGAAGAAAATATTCCCGGCTGTATCTGCGGTGATGTGGTACTGGGCAGGGCATATCCTGATCACTGTAAACTGTTCAAAAAATCCTGCAGCCCTCAAAAACCCTATGGACCATGCATGGTATCGACTGAAGGTTCCTGTAATATCTGGTATAAGACCCGTTAGAAATCACAAAAGGTCATATCCCGTCAGGATATGTTTCTTTCTTCGAGTTTTCCATAGCCAGTTATATTGATTAATTGTAGTAATTATGCTACATTAAATAATGATACCCTTTGGCGATACCATACTTCTTTGGAGAAGGCACAGGTCGCTTTCTCAAAAGCAGCTGGCAGACATGGCGGCTTTGCCCCGTCCCAATCTGTCTGACATTGAAAAGGGCAAAAGGGATGTTACTTTATCAACGATTCGATCCCTGGCCAATGCCCTTGGCGTCTCTCCTGGAACACTCGCAAACGGAGAACCACCGCAACACATGAATGCGAAAGAAAAATTATCAAGAAAATCCATGGAACGCATAGCAAGTGCGGTTGCCCGTGAAAGACCCCCGAGAGATCCCATTGAGTATAACCTTTACCAGTTATTACGAGAAGTGCTCCGTTGCAGTCTCCGGTCTGCCCGGGAACCCCGGGAGTATCTTCCCCTCCCTGCCAGAAAAAGTGACCGTGCATGGCTTCTCCTGCGCGCGCTTTATCCTGCAGAAACTCTTAATAGTCTTATTGTGAGATCTTTGGAAAAGGCAGAACTACAATGGACAAACGCCAAATAGAACGTTTTTTTAAAATTATTGATAAAGAATTTCAAAAAGATGCCAGGGCTATCCTGACAGGAGCCGCTGCAGGGGCAATATGGGGCAGTACCCGGCCCAGTATAGATATTGATTTTGCAATTGACCTGCAGAGTTATGGTGATCCAGACTGGGAGCGGATGGAATCAGCCATCAGAAAGGCAATACAGGAAACAGGAATCCAGGCCAATTACGCTGAGGACATTGACAGGTGGGGTATGGTTTCTCTTCTTGATTATAAAAAAAACAGTACGTTATATAAAAAATTTGGGAAACTTGCACTCATGGTGCTCGATCCGGCCTACTGGTCCATTGGCAAAATGACTCGCTTTATAGATCCTGATATTCAGGACATGATACAGGTTTTCCGTAAGAAAAAAGTTTCGCCGTCACGGCTGGCTGAGGTCTGGGGAAGGGCACTGAAAGAAAGTCCGAAATCAACAGCTCTTATACGCTTTCGACGACAGGTTGAAATCTTTATCAAGTCATACGGAACCAAAATCTGGGGAAAGAGTTTTAATGCAATGGAAACTATCCACCAGTTTCATTCTTCAGCCGGCATTGTTGAGAAGGGGAATTAATACAAAGTTTAAGAAAGATTAGGAATTTAAAATGAACAATTTACTCACTTATCTCTGGATCATACTGCTTGGCCTCTATATCATCAGTCCCTTTGACGCTCACCCGCTCTTCATGGATGACCTGATTGCTGCAGGAGTGCTCTTCTATGTCCTCTATAAAAACGCCAGGCGCAAGAAAGATTACGAGCAATATTATTCCAGCTATAACCAATCTCAATCCTCTGGCAGTTCTCAGGAGAGCAGTAAGGCAGCTTCACAGGGTCCTGTTACTCTGGATGAAGCGTACAGACTCCTCGGTGTTACTCGATCAACACCGTGGGACGAGATTCAGAGGGCCTATAAGGAAAAAATTATCAAATCTCACCCTGACAAGGTCAACCACCTCAGTACGGAACTGCAGGAAAAGGCCAGAGAGATTACTCTCAATCTGAATGAAGCCCTCGATATTATCAAGCGATCTCAAGGCAGATAAGTACATTTCCGCCATTGTATCCCTCCACTATGTCAGTTATCAGCATGCAGCTCTGCGGTAATGACAACTCTGCAGATCAAGGTATTTTATTTCAGATGTCAATAGTTCCGATATACTATATATATGAGGATTAAAATTACTATCAGCGGGCTTGTCCAGGGAATGGGCTTCAGGCCCTTTATTCATCGGCTGGCCACCGAACTCCGTCTCAGTGGATATGTCCTGAACAACACAGAAGGTATCTTGATTGAAGCC
>Ga0209536_100015995_pt1 | contig 10680 bp, 7 predicted proteins | sample DeeMarSeWOR28_12_FD_187461 | JGI IMG/M metagenome (GOLD analysis project Ga0209536, IMG submission 187461) | Marine sediment microbial communities from White Oak River estuary, North Carolina - WOR-2-8_12 (SPAdes) (version 2) | ecosystem: Environmental > Aquatic > Marine > Intertidal zone >...
GAATGTGAAAATGATATTGCCGTAGGGAATGAAGGTTTCGAAGTGAAAGCGCTCGATCAGCAGCGGCAGTATGTCCTGGGCGCGAATACCTTCGAAGCCGGCGGTCGAGCAGTCGTGATTGATGTAGCTGTCTTCCTGCCGCAGCATCAGTTGATTGTAGCGATACGCATCAGGCAACTCCTGCCAGAAGCGCTCGACCATGGTCAGCGCCTCAGGCCAGCGCTGGTGGCCGTTACGACCGATCATGTCGGAGGTAAGGAACAGGCCGTCCTCTTTTAGTCCAGACCGGATCGAGTCGAACAGATGTTCGAGTTCCAATACGTGGTGCAAAGACTGGTTGGCCATGATGATGTCACAGGACCCATCGCGCGGCCGCCAGCGGTTGAAGTCTTCCTGCAGGAAGTTGACCTGTGCGGCAGCCGGCGACCCCCTGAGGCGTGCCCTTGCGCGATCGATCATGTTGGCGTTGATTTCGATACAGTCGATGCGTCCATTGTGCAGGCCTGCGGCCGCCAACTGTTCCGCAATTTCGATCTCGAGGTCACAGTTGCCGGCGCCAACGCTGACGACCGTGACCGGCGAAGGCGCAGCGAGGCGGCACCTCTGCAAGACTTGCTTCAGGAAGAAGTCGTTCGGGCTCGTAAACCCAAAGGGCTGAAACATCGGAAGCAGGTAGCGGTTGGACCAGTAATGAAAGATGTCCGGCAATTCATGCACATTGAGGCACTGGTCGAATTGCTCACTCTCGCTGCGCAGCCGGGCCTGGTAAGCCGCGTCGGTGCCTCTCAGAGCTGCGAGCGATGCCCTTGTTTTGCGCCTGATACGCTTAAACAGGCTTTGAAGTGAACCGCTCATGATCTGCTCCGCGCGTCATGCCGCTGCCGGGGTTGCAACTTTGGCGAGCCATCATACCGTGTTTACTGTGACCTTTTCATACAGGGTGGGAGCCTTGCCGCGGGGATCGTATTTCGCCTTCAGTACGCGGTAGGCCGCGCCGTTGAAGCGGGCGTCGAACTCGACGGGGTCCAGGAAAGTCGACGAGTAGAGCATCTTGATGCCGCCGAGCTCGAAACACTCTCTATCCATGATTTTCGAGTAATGGTAGGGTTCCCGCCCCACTGCCTTGGGCACCTGGCAATAACAGCCCAGGTTGAAATAGAGTTGGTTGGCAGCAAGCGGGTACAGCGTCGGCTGCCGCGGCGTGCAGATCGGGACGGCGGCCCATGGCCGGCCATCCAATTCGACCTCTCGCAGGCAGAATTCGACCAATTCCCCGGCCTTTTCCCAGGGGACTTCCCAATCCTGGATCAGCGGCTCCGTCATCAGCGGGGGACGCGCGGGCATATGCTCCCGCAAGCGATTCTTCCAGGCCGCATAGCGGGTATAGAAGCCGGAATTACGGAATCGCCGCGGCGCATGGCGGCGAAACAGGTCATAAAGCGGGGTATTCGGAATATTCCAGAACCACTCCGGATCGTAGCGGAATATGTAGTCGGCAGTCGCCAGGTAGATATCCCGGCGCGCCTGCACCAGCTCGTAAAAGACGTGGTCACGCAGGATATCGTCTACCTGCGGCACCTCGTCGGTGAAGCGACCGGTCATCAGGAAAAAGCGGCGGTCTTCGAAGAACAGTCCCTCGACGAAGTCGATGTTGGGTCGGGTCGTCGCCTGCTCCATGGCGTCGAGGTAGCCGCGGGGTGTGTCGAAACACTCGATGCGCAGGTGGACGAAGGGCCGCGCGGGCAACAGGACCAGGCGGGCCCGCAGAATGTAACCCAGGGTTCCGTAGGAATTGGGCAGCGCATGGAACAGGTCGGCGTGCTCATTGTCGGCAGTGCAGGTCACGATGTCGCCCCCCGGCAGCAGCACTTCGGCTTCGCGCAGGGCGTCGTGGACGAAGCCGTGCCGGAAGCCAGTCGACTCGATGCCTATGCCAACCGTCGCTCCCCCGATGGTGATGTGCTTCAGTTCGGGCGTGACCGGAGGAAGATAACCTCGTGGCAGAGTGTTCGCGACGATGGTTTCGAAGGTGGCCAGACCTTCCACGTCGAGGGTTTGCGCCGCGCTGTCGATTGCGATGACTTCATTGAACTGGCCCAGCGACACACGCTGCGCAGACCCGGACGTTGGCTGGTAGCGGAACAGATTGGAAACCGTGGCCTTGGCCAGCCGGACCTGTCCGCCCGCCGACGGCCACTGCTTCTTGATTGCGGCCCTCTTCTGCGTGTACTCAGTCACCGGATGCGTAAAGATGCGCCCGGGTCCGGGGTATCGCGTTCATGCCGGAGCGGCTGAACAGGACCTGGAAGAGCTGCAGCGTGCCATGCTCGAAGGCGCGGTTGGAACCGGCCAGGTAGAGCCGCCAGGCGCGCACAAAAGCTTCGTCGAACAGGGACCGAATCGAGTCGACGTGCGCTTCATAGTTTTCGAGCCAATGCTCCAGTGTGCGCGCATAGTGCAGCCGCAGGTTCTCTACATCCAGCACTGACAGGCCGTTGGGCTCGAAAATGTCCATCATTTCGCGCAGCGTGGCAGGATAGGCACCCGGGAAAATCCGGCGGGCGATCCACGGATTCAGAGGCATGACCCGGTCGCGGCCGATGCTGTGCACCAGGCCGCGTCCTTCCGCTGTCAGGACACGGTTGATCAGGGCGCCGAGTTGCCGGTAATTGCCCAAACCAACGTGCTCGAGCATCCCCACCGACACGAACGCATCGTAGCGGCCCGATATGTTGCGGTAATCATCCTCGACGAACTCGACCCGGTCTGCCAGCTTCTCTCTTTTTGCCCATTCACGAGACCAGGCGATCTGCTCGGTTGAAATGTTGAAACTGCGCACGCGCACGCCATAATGCTTCGCCATGAACAGAGCAAAACCACCCCAACCGCCGCCCGCCTCCACCACGTGCTCACCCGATTCGAGCCGAAGCTTCCGGCAGACGTGATGCATTTTCGCCTGCTGGGCCTGTTCCAGTGACATCGCCGGGTTGGCGTAATAGGCACAGGTGTACTGCAGAGCCTCCCGGTCCAGCCAGAGCCGGTAGAAGTCGTTGCCGATGTCGTAGTGGTGATGGATATTGCGGCGCGAATCGGACAGGTCAGGCGTACTCGCGCGCAGTCGCGCGAGCACCCGTGACAGCCCGGGATTCTCACTGGCGTGGCGGAAGGCCTCATCGAGCACGATGCGCAGATCGCCGTCGACTGTTATTCGCCCGGAACTGTACAGGTCACCGAAATTCGCTTCCGGGTAGGTCAAGAGCTGGAGCAAGGCGCCACGGTCGCTGAAGCGGAGCGTGACGGGCAGCCCCCCGCTCTCAGCGCTGACGGCGGGCTCGTCCCACAGCGTGAACCGCACGCGCGAGGTATCGAACCTTTTAGAGAGCTGGTCGACCAGCCGGCGATCCAGCATGGCCGGCCGGCCGACAGACGTGCGCTCCTGTCCAGACTCTTTCCCGGACAGGCCCAAGGGACTGCTGTGACTTCTGTTCATGCTGATCCTCCCAACGGTTCGTCGCATACCGGCGCCCGGAGTGAGCATAAGGTTGTCCCCTAGATTATAGACGGATTCCTTCCCTCGAGGTTTGAGCGGAATCGGTCAAGCTTGCAGATAGGAGGCCCGACTGCATGTTGCCCAGGGACGAGCTGTAGAATAGATGGCCATGAATATTCCAAAGAGAGACTGAAATGGGCCGGATTTTCCAGATTGCCCAACTGGGGCACACGGTACTGCGCCGCGTCGCGGAGCCCGTGACCGCAATCGACCAGGGGGTCAGGGATCTGGTCGATGACCTGTTCGCCACCAGCCGGGAAGCGAACGGCGCGGGCATCGCGGCGCCACAGATTTACGTGTCGCGTCGCGTATTCATCCTCAGCATCAGGCCGACCCCCCGCTACCCGAACGCACCGAAAATGGAGCCACTTGCGGTGATCAACCCGCAGGTTTTGTGGGTCTCGGAGGAACGGGAGAAGGACTGGGAGGGCTGCCTGAGCATACCGGGTATCCGCGGCCGGGTGCCGCGGCCCAGCGCCATCCGGGTGCGCTACCAGGCGCTGGACGGCGAACACGTCGAGCGGGAATTCAGCGGCTTTGCGGCGCGGGTTTTCCTGCATGAAAACGATCACCTCGAAGGCATGACCTGGCTGGACCACGTCGAGGACAATCGCGATATCGTTACGGAAAAGGAATACCTGCGGCTGATCGCGGGCTGAAGGTCACACCGCCGCGAGGGTCCCGGTTGCGTTGGCCAGATGGTGTAACGGCATGCGGCCGCCAAGAAATTCCCGTACTTTCAGTTCACGGTATGAGCGGTTACCATCACACTGATTTTTTTGGTCCCCTGCGCGGGACGCCCCACATTTTTTGGAGGATCCATCCATGCACAGATTGTTTCTCGCACTGCTTCTCGCCAGCTGCAGCTACGCCGCCCTGGCGGAAGACTTCGACGCGGTGGAGGCGAAGCTCAAGGCCGCCATGCAGTCCGACGTCCGCACCACCGGGGAAATCGACCGCGACGCCAACCGCAAGCCGGTCGAAACCCTCGAGTTTTTCGGCTTGCGCGACGATATGAAAGTCGTGGAATTGCTGCCCGGAGGCGGCTGGTACACCAAGCTGCTGGCGCCCGTGCTGGCCGAAAACGGTGAGTTCTACGTCGCGCTGGGCACCAGCAACGTCCAGGCAAACCTGCTCGACAAAGCCGGTTTCGACAAGGTCGGTGTGTTGGCGGAGGACGCCAAGATCTACCGGCCGGAGGGCTCACGGACCTATGCCCTGGAGATGGGTGGGCTGGGTATCACGGATGTCGATATCGTGTTCACTTTCCGCAATTACCATAACTTCGGCGCGGAAGGCCGCGCGGCTCTGAACAAGGCGGTTTACGACGCACTGAAGCCCGGTGGAATCTATGCCGTTGTGGACCACAGCCGCCGGCCCATGGAGCCCGACAACCCCGAGAATCGCCGCCGCATCGATCCGGTACTGGCCATCAAGGAGATCCAGGGCGCCGGTTTTGAACTGGTGGATTTCTCCGACCTGCACTACCGCCCGGACGACGAGCTGCGCTACGAAGTGGGCCGCAAGACCGTCACCGGCAACACGGATCGCTGGACGCTGAAGTTCAGGAAGCCCGCCTCGGGCACGGAGTAAAGGCCTTCCCAGCGGCGCAATATTGACTGGCCCCGCAGCCGCGGGGCCGGCCAGCGCCAGCGGCCTGGCCGGTCAGTCCGTGGTCAGCAGATAGCTGATGTCATTGTCCCGCCCGGTCATCTCCCAGCGCGACATCGAGATGGGAATGCTGTCGGTGGCATTCAGCGCGTCGAAAAATGCTCGCAGTGAGAATGGTTCACCCTGCTCCTCGCGCTGCTTGGCATAGTCAGCCAGCGTGCGCTCCAGCAGGTATTTTCCGGTGACGTAACTGGTCCCGTAACCGGGCTGCCGCAGGTACAGGTGCTGCTCGAAAATCAGCAGGTCCGGCTCGGTCTTCATCCAGCCGCGCGGCGTCCATTCCATGTGCACGCGGCCCGCCTCCTCCATGGTCATTTCGTTGGCCTGCGCATACAGCGACCCGAGGCCGCGCGCCGCGCGCTGCGCCAGCATGATCCAGACGATTTCGCGCGACCGGGGGCTGTCGTCGTACAAGCCCGCGTGCATGAACATTTCTTCCACGCCTGTTGCGGTGCCCTCGTTACCGCTGTCGAAAATGTTGTACAGCAAGGCCCCGCGGCGAATCGGGCTGGCGTGCGGTTCGCGATCCATACGGGCCAGCTCGAACCAGTGCCAGAAATGCGTGAATAGCGGCAGCGGGTCATAGTGCGCGCCGATCAGGAAGAAGTTGCGCGTTTCCACCGGGACGAAACGACCCAGGTGTTCACGCAGCGCGGGTTCGAAGTAGTCCTCGACCGTGACGATCTCCTGCTGTGCGAGGAAATTCATCAGGCGGGTCGCCGCCCGGTCGGCCAGCGCATCGTACTGCTCGGCGTTCTGCGCGGCTTGCATCGGCGGCAGCGCGCGGTTCCGGTGTTCCTCCAGCTTCAGCGAAGACCAGGCACGGTCGAGTTCACGCTGCAACAGCCGCACTTCGTCGTCCCAGGTCAGCGGCACGAGGTGCACGTTCTGCTGGTACCAGCTGTAGTTCTCCTTGCCGATGCCCGAGGGACCGGTCTTGTTGACCGATTGTGCCTCCAGCCACTCCACCAGGGACACGGTGGCGGCCCTGGCCTCGGCGATCACGACATCCAGCGCGGGGTTGCCAATGTCTGCGGTTCGGGCTGCAATCTGGTCCAGACTTCCGAGCTGCTCATGGATCACGCGGATGCCGGCAATCCATAGCTCGCGCGCATTTCCGGTCAGGTTGCCCCGCGCCTGCCGGTACAGCGGTGGGATGACGCCTAGGTCGTTGATCAACCGTTGCTGCTCGGCGTCACTGAGCGGAAAGCTGTACGTCCAGAATTCGGTCAGCGCGTGGTGGGAGGGGCCTTCGTGCGCCGGCACGTCGCTGCGCTCCATCCAGACGGTCTTGTAGAAGGCGGGGTCGCGCTCCCATGGCTTCAGCACCCGGCGGTTGAAGTCATATCCGTTCATTTCCGCGCGCACCAACTGCCAGTCAACCTGTTGCGGAACGGGCCAACTCGACGGATTCATCGCCTCCAGGCGCTGTCGCAGGGTCAGGAACGCGGGCTGCCTTTGTTCGAACTGTTCGCGCGTATAGTCCGGCGCACCGTCCAGCGAAGGCGGACGCTCGAACGCCCGCCAATCCTCGAACAGGCTCACCAGGCTTGCGGGGTCGCCGGCGCCGACCGGGCCAGCCAGGCCCAGCGCCAGGGTCGCCACCAGCAGTTGGCTTGGCAGGTACGTAGAGATCAGGCTCATATTCGTATCCTCGCGGAGGTGATGCGGCAGGTTTGCAGTATAGACGAGCCGCGTGAGCGGATGCTGTCTGCACGCATTCTATTTGACTGAACGGAAAAATAGCCGGATTCTTGTGCCTGCTTTCAATACCGGGTGACACACGGAAATGAATGCCTCCACTGTTGCAGCGCGCCCGCGGCCGGAAGACGAATTCCTGGGTCACCCGAAGGGACTCTACGTCTGTTTTCTCACAGAGATGTGGGAACGGTTTTCTTTCTACGGAATGAAAGCACTGCTTTTGCTGTACCTGGTCAAGTACCACCTGTTCAGTGATTCCAATGGCTACAACCTGATCGGCGCCTACGGCGGACTGGTCTACGCAGTGCCGGTGCTGGGCGGGCTGATTGCCGACCGCTGGCTCGGCATGCGCAAGTCTGTCGTTCTCGGCGGCACGTTGCTGTGCCTGGGCCATTTCGGCATGGCCTTCGAGGGCGCCCAAGCGGTCATGGTCAATGGCGAAGTCGTTCGTGATGACAGCGCGTTGCAAATTTTCTACCTGTCGCTGGCGCTGATCATCGTTGGTGTCGGTTTCCTCAAGCCGAACATTTCGACCATCGTCGGCCGCTTGTACCCGGACAACGATCCGCGGCGGGATTCCGGGTTCACCATCTTCTATGCCGGCATCAACCTCGGTGCGTTCATCGCGCCTCTGCTCTGCGGCTGGCTGGGTGAAACCTACGGTTGGAAATACGGCTTCGGCCTGGCCGGCGTCGGCATGGTAGCCGGCCTGATCAATTTCGTCTGGGGCCAGAAATACTTTCACGGTCACGCGGAACCCAGCCGGCCTGAAGTGCTGCGCGAACATGTACTGCCCGGCATTCGGCGTGAATACGTGATTTACCTGGGAGCGCTGCTCGGCGTCGGGGTTATTTGGGTGCTGGTGCAGACCCACTCGGTAATTTTGCAGCTCGCTTCCTGGCTCCCGCAGATGAGTCCGGTCATCCTCGGCATGCACACCGTTACGATTTGCCTGCTGGCCGGAATTTTCTGGTTCATGCTGAAAGACTGCAGTCAGGTGGAGCGTCACCGGATGCTGGTGTTGCTGGTGCTGATTGTCGGCGCGCTCATTTTCTTCACACTCTACGAGCAATCCTATGGCTCGTGGATTCTATTCTCCGACCGCATGATGAACCGACAGGCGTTCGGTGTGGAGTGGAGCGCTTCCCAACTGGCGGCATTGGGAGCCATGTTCATTCTGCTGCTGTCACCTGTGTTTGCCTGGCTCTGGCCCTTCCTGGAGCGCAAAAACCTGAATCCCGGCAAGGCGGTAAAAACAGCGCTGGGCATCGTGGCCGCCGGCATTTCCTTCCTGATCCTGGTCGCCAGTATCCGCTATCCGCAAGCGAATGGCCTGGCCGCCCTGTGGTGGTTTGTGCTGGCCTACTTCGTGCTGGAGGTGGGAGAGATGATGCTGTCGCCGATCGGCTTGTCAGCGGTCACGCAGCTCTCCGTGCCTCGCGTCGTGAGCCTGATGATGGGCGCCTGGTTTCTCGGCACATCCTACTCGGAGGTGCTGGCGGCGCAGTTGGGCAAGCTGTCCGCCATCGACGAGGCGGCAACCGGCGTCCTGGACACGGCCAGCGCGATGGCCGGCTATTACGACCTGTTCGAACTGCTGTTCTGGGTGGGCCTGGGCTGTGGCCTGCTGCTGCTGGCGGTTTCGCCGCTGCTGAAGCGCGGCATGCACGGGCTGAAGTAGTTCGGCTGCCTTACCGGGCCGACAGGGAACTCCGCTACGCGCTGCGCAACGCAAAGTCCGCGAACCACACCCTGCCGGGATGAGCCTGCTCAGACACTGAAAGTTCTCCTACTCGGTGAGTGACTCGCACAAGGGCACGTTGTCGGCAACGATTCGCTCGATGGGAAACTGCCCGGAAACGCCCAGCGAGGGGATTTCGTATGTCACCAGCCCCTCGGTGCAATCGGCGAACTCGATCTGCAGCGTGCCGTATGCGGCCGAATCCGTCGAGGCAGGCGGTTCAGCGGCATCGAACACGCCTCCTGCGGTCAGGTACAGCGTCAAGTTCGCAGTGTCTCCGTCGTACGGGCCCTGCGCGGTCAACCAGCGATGCCCGGGTTCGCCCAGAATTGCGGTCACGTCCTCCGGTGGACGTTCCGTGTCATAGGTAAACCAGGCCACGAACATTTCTTTCCTGAACGGGAAAACCGCAATGAGCAACCCTTGCCCATTGGTAACGCGATTGAACCAGGCGTCGTTAAGGCCCGCGTTGATCTGGAATCCGAGCAAAGCCTCGTAGAATTGTTCGTATTGTTTCTCGGCAAGGACCAGAAAGGCTTCTTCCGTCAGGTGGATCGAATCCGCATAAGCGACCGCCGGGCCGGGGTACTGGGGATCCGGTAACGACGGATCACCGGGCGGGATGACAAAAGCGGGATCATAGGTTGAAACCTGGACGCCATCGAATCCGTAAACGACCTGGGTCAGGCCGTTGAAATCACCATAGTTCAGCGCATCGCCCTTCGCATCGGCCAGCGCCTTGGCCTGCGCCGAAAAACGCAGGGAAGCGTTGTTGACCTCCACGGGCTGGCCAATGATCGGCAGGGGACGGGGGAAGTCATAGCTCGACCAGAAGATGCGGATTTCGGGGCGTTGTTGAAGAATGTGGTCAACAATCGCAGTGATGTCACCCAGGATATCGGCGATCAATTTATCTTCTGCCGCCTGGGACAGGAAAGACGACCAATTGCCGAGAAAATCATTGCCCCCCAGGCTCAGGTGAACAAACTCGGCCTCTGGATTCTGTTCCAGCGCCGTCGAAATCTGCTGCAGCCATTCGGGCGTATTGATATTTTCCGCCGTCTCACCGCCCACCGCGATACTGGCTACGGAATCCCCGCTACCGTTGTCGGCCAGGACCTGCTGCAGTGACGGGGCCGCGGCCACCCCCCAGCTGTCACCGATGACCAGGATGCGCGCGGCCTGCAGGGGACCGGCGGCCAGCAGCAAGCCCAGAATAAGGAAAAGCACACTCGAACACTTGGACACAACAGGTTTCCCCGGGTTGAACCCTATCGAGAAATGGCAATGCACGAATTCTAGCAAATGACCAAGGCGCGATAGCCGCTTTTTTCGACTCCAGCTTCGATCCACCACGATGGCGTTATGTTGCCCTTTCTGCAAGTTTCACCCGCTCACCTATATTCAGTGAAAGAAGCAAATCATCAGCATCGGACCACAGGTATTGCACATGAAACACGAATCTCCACCAACAATCGGCAGGTTCCGCCTCACCGCGCGAACCGATGTGCCCGATTTCCGTGACTACCTCTACGAACCCGCCCTGGTCAATATCAAGCCCCGCCTCGAGGTTCCGGACAACCTGTCCATCCGCCACCAGGGCAGCAGCAACGCCTGCACCGGCTTTGGCCTGGCCGCATGCATCGACCGCCTGATCATCGAGAGCGGGCGCCTGGCGAATGACCAGCCCGTTACCGTCAGCGCGCTGATGCTGTACGAAAACGCCCAGCGCTTCGACGAGTGGCCGGGCGAGGACGACCTGGGTTCCAGTTGCCGTGGCGCCATCAAAGGCTGGTACAACATGGGCGTGTGCAGCGAGGTGCTCTACCCCTCCGATCCAAAAACCAGGCTGAGGTACACCATCGTTGCCGCCAAGGACGCCCGCAACAATACGATCGGCGCCTATTACCGGCTCGGCACGCGCATCTCCGACTACCACGCCGCCCTGACCGAGGTCGGCGCCATTTACTGCTCGGCCAATGTGCACAAGGGCTGGAACCGGCCGCACAGGGAAACG
>Ga0209536_100015996_pt1 | contig 10680 bp, 9 predicted proteins | sample DeeMarSeWOR28_12_FD_187461 | JGI IMG/M metagenome (GOLD analysis project Ga0209536, IMG submission 187461) | Marine sediment microbial communities from White Oak River estuary, North Carolina - WOR-2-8_12 (SPAdes) (version 2) | ecosystem: Environmental > Aquatic > Marine > Intertidal zone >...
AACCCGCTAAGTCTTGCCTGGTTTTTACCTCTGGCGAAATTTTTCAAAATTTATGCTCCTGATACAATTGGACATCCCGGCAAAAGTGCTGAAATAAGAGTATCGCCCAATAATCACAGTTTTGGTAAATGGCTGGAAGACGTATTAAATGAATTGCAAATAAAGAAAGCCTGTTTTATTGGTCCTTCTTACGGAGCCGGTATATTATTACGTTTGGCAATTTATGCACCTGAAAGAATTAAAAAAGCGGTTTTATTAATTCCGTCAGGGATTATCAATCCTCCGATTTACAATACGCTTATAAAACTCGGATTGCCCTATATTTTTTACCGATTTGGCAAAAATAAAAAGTGGATTAAAAAAACTGCATCCGGTATTTATACAGAAACACCGGATGACGAAAAAATAATGTATCTTAAAGCAATTTTCGATTTTGTTAAACTGGAAATAAATTTACCGAGGCCGGTTACCGTTAAAGATTTGTCATCGTTCAATGCACCTGTCATGGTTTTGGCCGCAGGAAATGACATATTATTTCCGGGTAATAAAGTTATTAACAGCGCAAAAAAAATATTTAAAAATTTAGTTAGGACAGAAATTCATCCCGATTTTAAGCACGTTCCACCTGCTGATGCGTTGGAGGAGATCAACGGTCGAATAGTGGATTTTTTACAGATAAAAAGTTGAATTTATTATTATCAATTTAATTCATGATTTTTTTATAAATTTTATATAGATTTTCTGAATTAAATTCTGAGTATTCCCTCGGGAAATATTTTATGAACAAAGAAAATTATTTTGATACAATTGTTATCGGTTCGGGAATTGGCGGGCTTGCCGCTGCCAGTATTTTGGCACAAATGAAAAATCAGAAAGTATTGGTGCTGGAGCGTCATTTCAAAATTGGCGGATTTACGCATATTTTTAAGAGAAATGCCAAATTTGAATACGAATGGGATGTTGGTTTGCACTACATTGGTGAAATGCAGCCTGGCACCCTTTCCCGATCCATTTTTGATTTTATAACACAAGGAAAACTTAATTGGCAGCCGATGCCGGAGGTTTATGACAAATTCGTTTACCCCGGTTTTTCATTTCCAGCCAGAAAAGGAAGGAAAAATTTTGAACAGGATTTAATATCCCGTTTTCCCGGTGAAGAATCTGCGATTCATCAATATTTTATTGATATTCGGCAGGTTAGAAAATGGTTTCGTCGCTACATTATGCAAAAAATTTATCCTCCGTTTATGAGCAAGGTTCTTAGTGGTTATACTAAAATCGGTAGAAAAAAAGCTGTGATGACAACAAAAACTTATCTGGATAAAAATTTTAAAGATGAACGGTTAAAAGCCATACTGGTTTCTCAGTGGGGTGATTATGGTTTGCCCCCTTCGATGAGCACATTTGGAATTCATGCAACCGTGACCGGACATTATTTCAATGGTGGATATTTTCCGGTTGGTGGATCAAAAAAAATCGGTGATTCAATCATTCCCATTATCGAATCAAAGGGTGGACAGCTGTTAATCAATCATTTTGCTGAAAAAATAATTATTAAGGATGGCAAAGCAACCGGAGTAAAAGTATTGCATAAAAATAAAACAGAAAGTAGTGAAGTTGAATTTTTTGCAGATAATATTATTTCCAATTGTGGCGCGTATACGACTTTCACAAAATTACTTCCGGAAAAATATCAGCGTGAATATTTAAGAACATCAAAACACCTGCCTTCCGGTGCTGGTCATGTTTCGCTTTATATCGGTTTCAAAGAAAGCCCTGAATCCCTTGGTTTTAAAGGCGAAAATCACTGGATTTACGATTCGGTAGATCATGAGTTAATTTATAATCAGCGTAACGAATTGATAACCGGAAAGGTTAATTTTGCTTATCTTTCATTTCCATCTTTAAAAAATCCTGAGGCAAAAGGTCACACAGCAGAAATTATATCCATAGTCGATATGGAACCATTTAAAAAGTGGTCGGAACAACCGTGGAAAAAAAGAGATGAATCATATAAAAATCTGAAAGATAAAATAGCCAATGCGCTGATAGCATTTGTCGAAAAACATTATCCAGGTTTCCGGAAATTAATCGATTACAGCGAATTATCCACGCCATTGACCACTGAATTTTTCACAGGGCATCAAAATGGCACAATTTATGGAATTCCTGCAGTACCGGACCGTTATAAATCTAAATGGATTGGTTTTCGCACACCGGTTAAAAATCTGTATCTGGCAGGAGCCGACACTCCAGCTGGTCATGGTATTGTTGGTGCCATGATGGGTGGTGTAGTTACCGCCGGTATACTAACAGGTATTCCAAAAGGCATATATAAAATTTTTAAAGACGCGGAGAATTTTAGTAAAACACTGAAAAATTGATACTGGATACTCTTTTCTGGAAACCGGAGGTATAAAACTCATGCAAAATTATAAAACAATAATCAATTATCCAGTATAAAAATTAAGAAAAAATTTATAACTTATCTTTTAGTTTTTCGTTATGTCCTTTATGAAATTTTACTTTCTTCTTTCGGTGCAATGATTTACTTTTCTTTAATCATTTATCAAAAATGAGGATTATATGGCAAAACAAATAAAGTGGTGGTTACTGCTTGCTCTTTCATTAATCGTGATTATCTATTTTGTTCCGGATAGCCTTACATTTACCATTGACGAAAAATTGGACCGTTACCAGGTTGAGCAAATTGCCACGGATTATCTGAGCAATAAAGAATATGATTTAAATGATTATCATTCAATGGTTCAAAGAGTTACGGATTTTACGCTGATCAGTTATTTAAAAAGCCAGATTGAAAAAGAAAAAGCCGATGAACTTTTTGCCAGTGATGCAATTCCAAATTTTAGCTGGCAGGTTCATTTTTATAAAAACCTGCCCAAAGACCAGCCGCAGACCAGGTATTTTGTCTGGATATCTCCCCAGGGATCTTTAAGCGGATTTACCCGCTATCTTCCAGATACGCTTACTTTAAAATCAGTCGATGAAAACGAGGCCTTAAAAATTGCCAAATCATTTATTGAAAATGAGACAAAAATTGATCTCTCCCAATTCACGCTTAAAAAGTCCGATATAAATAAATTAACCAATCGTTCGGATTACTCTTTTATTTGGGAAAAACCATCGGATTTTGACGATGGAAATTTCAGACTAACTATAAAAATCCAGGGCAATAAAGTCGGCAATTACCGTCTGAATTACGAAATGGCAGAAGATGTGCAAACTGTATTCAGCAGTGAAGTTACCCGAGGAACATTTTTATATTTAATATTGATTTTAATCCTGGTTGCCATTTTTGTTTATACATTAATATTATTTCTTAAAAAATACCATGACGGGGAAATTTGGGTTCGTATCGGAAGAAACTTGTTTTTTATTTTCTTTTTTCTTGGATTGATTCGCAGTATAAATGAATTTCCAGTCACCGGTGCCGGCGTAGGCATTGGCAACATGAGTTTTTTAAATGTACAGATCGTTACTTTTGTTTATAATATCCTGCTGCAAAATGTGTTTTTAGGCATTCTGTTATTAACTGCATGGGCGGTTGGTGAATCTTATGCCCGCAGCCATTGGAGCGAGAAATTAAACTCGATAGACAGCTTATTAAATAAAAAATTCTTTACACTGGCTACAGGTAATTCAATGCTTCGGGGGGGAGCCATCGGATTTTTAGTAGCAGCAATATATCTTGCCTTTTTTGGCACCTTCACAGGAAAAGATAAGGACATAATTCAGATACTTTTACCTTTTGGTGATATTTTTCAATTTTATCTGCCATTTCTGAATGTGGTTCTTTCCGCGATAATGATAGCCCTGCTGGCTGAAGTTGTATTTCGGTTTTTTGTCATTAATGTTGTTTTTCATCGCTGGCAAAAAAAATGGATAGCAATATTAATTTCGACCATTGTTTGGTGTACAGGATATGTTATTTTTACACAGTACCCTATTGCTTCAAGTTATTGGGTAAATATTGTATTTATCCTCATAACCGGTTTACTTTATTCTTGGCTATATTTTAAATATGATCTTTTAACATTAATTGCAGCGCAGGCAGCCGCAAATCTGATTTTCTTTTCAATCCCGCTATTTGCTTCGAGTGCAGAATGGCATCAGATTTCAACTTATCTGCTGGTTGTAGCTATGCTTTTTCCTATTGCACAAATAATAATCAGTTCCATTCGAAAACAAACGTTTCAGTTTTCAGATTTTGGATTGCCAACGCATATCAAAAGAATCAGCGAACGTGAACGGATGTCAAAGGAGCTCGAAATTGCCCGTAGTGTACAGATGGGACTTTTGCCAAAATCAAGTCCGCAAATCGAAGGTTTTGATATCAGCGGGATTTGTATCCCGGCCAAAGAAGTTGGTGGCGATTATTTTGATTTTGTCACACTTGGTCCGAAAAAACTGGGTATTGCTATTGGTGACGTCTCCGGTAAAGGTGTGCCAGCGGCTATCTATATGACCCTGACCAAAGGTATTTTGCAAAGCCATGCTGATGAAACGGTTTCACCGAAGATTGTTTTGAACAAAGTAAACAGGTTATTATACCGCAATATAGAGAAAAACTCTTTTGTGTCTATGTTTTATGCAGTGCTGGATATAAGCAAACGGGAACTAACTTTTGCCCGTGCCGGTCATAATCCGGGTATAGTGGTTAGTCAGCAGGCTGGTGAAAGTCATTTTCTGAGCACAGACGGAATTGCACTGGGATTGGAAGAAGGAAGTGTTTTTGACAGGACTCTAAAGGAACATACCATTGAATTAAATTCGGGTGACACGTTGGTTTTTTACACTGATGGGATTACCGAGGCAATGAATGAACTGCAGGAGGAATTCGGCGAAACAAAATTTGTATCTATTATTTCTCAGAATCGTAATTTGAAAGCAAATGAATTGATTCAAAAGATTGTTGAAAATGTTAAAAAATTTGCCGGTGAAATGACTCAGCACGATGATATGACTATTGTTGCGGTTAAGATTTTATGATTTAAAAAAATAAACGGTGTTAAAGGTATCTCCTAAGTACTCCTTCGGACTTTCTGAATGACAATTTCTAACTCAGCGCACACATTGGTCATCCAGTGAGGATCTTTTTATTTCATTTCTTAAACCGGCTATTAATAATTGTAACAAATTTAAAATGTTTCATATGGAATGTCAGTATGCATGAATTATGTTCGTTGAATCGACAATTGAACTTCCACTTCGCTGCTTTCCGATTGGTATAACTTTTTCAAAAACGAAAGCGTTTCATTTAAATAAGCATCATCAATTTCCGGCGGTGTAAAAAACAATGCCAGTGCATTTTTTGTCTCTGGGCTTATGCAAGTTCGCTGAGAATCAGCTGTCGGATTCCCAAAAATACTAATTTCATCACGCAGTATTAATTTCCCTGTTGCATGTATAATTTCTTTCGAAATACCCTGGTAGGATTCTTCTTCCCCACCCACGTCAATACAAATTTCGCCTTTTATTTTTTCTAGGTCATAAAGCCCCATCGGCAAATGAAAATGGGCTGAAGCCACATTTCCCAGATCAACAAGATTGTTAATTCGATACAAACCGATATTCTTAATAAATCTGCGAATCATTGCTTCGGAGGATGGGCGGTAGCGGGTAGGCTCCCAGCCAATTCTTCGGTACATTCGGCGAACTGCGGAAACCACTTCATCAGCAGATGGCGGAATTGATTTGAATTTTTCATTTATAAATCGATCTAATTTTTCAAATTCTGCATCTACTATTACCGATTTTTTTTTAACCCTTATTTTAGTTGCAGAAAGTAAACCTAATTTTAATCCGGGGATTTTTTGTTTTATAATTTCTGAAAAAATTATGGCAGGAAATTTCATCTACTATTTTTTTAAATCTTTGCTTAATTTGTTTTCGATACTTTTAATCTTTTTTTCCAACCTGCTTTCGTTGCCTTCACGGTAATCCATTTTCAAATTCATACCAATTCGGCTACAATCCTGTTTCATATTTTCAAAACAATTTTTAACCACTGACATAACTTCATCCCATTTTCCTTCCAAAATTGTACCCATTGGTGTTAAGCGGTAGGTTACACCACTGGAATCAATCACATCCAGAATTTTGGAAACATAAGGACTGAGACTTTCTCCCTTACCTATCGGGCTCATATTAAATTCAATCATTACCATTTTATTTTTTTCCTTTTTTATCCTTCTCCAGCATCATTTTTTTTATACTGTACAACAAGTTGACCGAGTTAAAAAGAATTATAAAGTAAATCAACATAAGCAATAAGAATAATGCCCACCTGATATTAGAATGAAATATCTGGTTCCAGTGTAAAAATCCGTTCACCAGGATCAATAAAAATACAGCCGATAGCAATCCCATTCTTTTTTGCAGTGGTTTAAAAACAGGCAATTCACCATGTTTTTCCCTCATCATAGCTGACATTACACTAAAACTGATCAGGGAAACAAATACGGAAATTATTAAATTTGTGGCTTTGGTAATCTCAAAAACCTGTAGTAAAAAAGTTAAGGCAATAAAAATTGTTATCGGAAAATAGGATTTTAATTTTTCACTTTTATCTTCAATATCTGTATTTGCATTCGGCACTTTGATTTCCTCTTATATTTAAATTAACTCTTTGATTTCGAAAGCGATTTAAGTGAATCGTCTGAAATGTGCAAAGTGCGCTGCGGGAAGGGAATATCAATTCCAGCATCAACAAGTTTATCATAAATAATTACACGCAATTCCTCAGAAACGCGCCACTGGTTCGTATAGGCTTCCACCCTGCCGACCACCATAAAATCGAGTGAAGACTCGCCCATATTTACAAAATAAACATCCGGCGGTGGTTCCGCCAAAATCTCCTGATGCTCTTTGAAAACTGCAAGTAAAATATTCTTCACTGTCTGTATATCTGAGCCATAGGCAACACCGACATTAATTTTAACCCTGATAGTGGTATCCGGGTATGAATAATTTATAACCCGTTTATTGGCAATTTCTTTATTTGGAATAATATGAATCGTATTTTCAAAATCCTTTATTTTTATACTGCGCAGACCAATATCTTCTACATCTCCGACTTCACCGCTTTCAAGTTTTATTCGGTCCCCTTTACGAAATGGCCGGTCAATCATAATTACAAATCCGGAAATCATGTTTGCCAAAGTGTCCTGTGCGGCAAATGCAAGTGCAAGCGAACCAACTCCTAATGAAACAATGATGCCTTCGATATCAATATTAAAATGACCAAAGGCGATACTTAAGCCAACTATTAAAATCAAAGCCTTGGTTACGCGTTGAATCAACGGACCGAATTCAGTTATTACTCGTACATCCGATTTTGCTGACAGAATATTCAAATAGCGGTCAATGAAAATACCGACAGCAAATAAAACCAGAGAAAGAACAATTAGAAAAAATATGATGTAAAAAATGCCGTCAAAAACGGAGAGTAACCCGGGTGAAAAATATTCTGTATTTACCTGCAAAATATAATAAAGTGCAAGAAAAATGATAATGTACTTTGAATGTTTTCTCAGTGCCAGCAGGATCTTATCATCCAGATCCGTTTTTGTTTTTTGTGTAATTTTTAATCCAATCCTGTCAATAATTAATTTTACAGCAAAACGAGCTATAAATGCCCCCAAAATAATTAAAATGGAAAAAGTAAGTTTATTCCATGGGGGTTGTAAATAATTTTCAATCATTATTTCTCCGTTAAATTATGTTAAATTTGCGAATACCGTTATAAAGTTCGCTGGAAGTAACTTTAATAATTCCGGCGGCAGGTACGGCAAGTAGCATTCCCAAAATACCAAAAAATTGTCCGCCAATTAGAACGGCAAATACAATTATCAACGGGTGCAGATTAACGCTTTTAGAAAGTACAAGTGGTTGCAGGACAACATTATCTATGAGTTGCACAATTGCAAAAGCAATTACAATATAAAGAATTCTGGTTGCATCGCCGCCGTTAACCAGCGAAACAATTATTGCAGGAACTGCGCCGGCAACCGGGCCAACATAGGGAATCATGTTTGCTAATCCGGCAAAGACACCAATGACTATAAAATATTGCACATTTAAAATCCATAAGGCAATAACTGCCAGAGTCCCAACAATAAATGCTTCAGTAAATTGTCCGCGCAGATATCCGCCTAATTGCAAATCTATTTTATGAATAACATTTAATGCCATTTCGAAATAGCGATTGGGTATATAACTAATAAACACCTTTTTCATTCTGCGCCCGTCTTTTAACAGGAAAAAAACAACAAAGGGAATAATTACCAATATTGATATTATGGAAACCACATTCGCTAAAATCGAGAGTAACTGATCAGTAATGCCGGATAAAAAATTGTTTATTCGTTCGGATAAATTAAGACTTTCAACATTTATAAAATTAAAATTAGCTTTTATATATTCTTCAATGGATGATATAAAAACTGTAGTCCCTTCAGGGCTTATTGAATTTTGCATCATCGATAATTCATTAAACAGAGTCGGAAAAACAACTGCACCCACTGCTGCCAGAACAATGAAAAATGTAAGAAAAATAATAATTGTTGCATTGTTTCGTGATAAACCTCTTGCCTCAAAATAACTGGCTAACGGATCTAAAATATAGGCAATGAGAAAGGAAATAATAATAATCCGAATAATATTACTCAGTGTGAATAACAGCCATCCAATAACAAGAAGAAACAAAATAGCAACAATTAGCCGTAAAAATCTTCCAACTGTGTATTCCATCAGGAAACCTTTCTTGATTTAAGCTTATTTTCCAAATCAGACAGCTTTAATTTTAACTGCTGATTTTCAATGTTTGAAAATCGCAGGCGTTCTGCAATCATTTGTGCCAACCGATATAAAATCTTGTTGCCCATACGGGGATTGGTTTCCGTCAATCCAAAAAGATCCGACTGAAAAAAACCCAAAATTTGCGTATCGATAGTCGCAATTGCCGTTGCCGTTCGTGGAATTTCTGAAAGTAAAGCAATTTCCCCAAAAAATTCACCGTCAGATAAAACCGCCAAAAGTTTTTCCTCTTTTCCCAGTTTAATATTGACACGTCCTTTTTCAATTATATACATCCCTACTCCGGGGTCACCTTCTTTCAATAAAATTTCATTTTCTTTATATTTTCTTCGATGAAGAATACGCTCAATAGCGCGTAATTCCTTTTTATTCAAATCACTAAAAATGGGAACTTTTGAAAGCACCGCATAAATATTGCTATCTTCTTTTTCTGCTTTACGAAAAATGTTTCCCCACATAGTATCTTCTCGCATAATTTTCTCTCCGGTTTTAATTTTGCATAAGTCAATTTAAAATTTATAAAATAGACAGGCAAGAATATTAATTTTATTATTTGATATCCGTGTGATTTTGTTTCATCTTGATTTACAAAATGGGTTTAAGTAATTTTCTTCACATTTCATTTAAAAGGGAGTTTTGATATGTTTAAAATACTTATAGCTGATTCACTACCCAATGAAATTCTCGAAAAATATAACAAGAAAGAAAACGTGTCAGTTGAAAATAAATCTGGCATATCGAAAGAAGACCTGATCGAAATATTACCCCAATATGACGGACTTGTTGTTCGCAGCCGAACAAAAGTTACCTCTGAAGTATTAGAAAAAGCAGATAACCTGAAAGTAATCGGTCGTGCCGGCGCCGGTGTTGACAATATTGATACAACCGCAGCAACCAATAGAGGAATCATTGTGATGAACACACCGGGTGGAAATACGATAGCTGCAACCGAACACACTATAGCCATGATGTTAGCAGCTATGCGTAATATCCCTCGCGCAAATATGTCCATGCTGGAAGATAAATGGGATCGAAAAACCTATATGGGTCATGAACTATTCGAAAAAACAATCGGCGTTATCGGATTGGGTAAAATTGGATTCGGCGTTGCAAAAAGAATTGCTTCGTTTGATACAAAAATTCTTGTTTACGATCCCATTGTAACCAAAAATGTAGCTGATAGAATTGGTGCAAAACTGGTTGAGCTGGATGAACTCCTCGAAAAATCAGATGTAATTACAATTCACGCTCCCAAAATACCTGAAACAATGAATATGATTAATAAAGAAAAACTGGCAATGTGCAAAGATGGTGTCGTGTTTGTAAACTGCGCACGCGGTGGGATTATTAATGAAAAAGATTTACTGATACTTAACCTGAGGAGTTAGCCATGAAACATCTTTGTCTGACAATTTTTCTTTTTACGTTATGTGTAAGTTCTTTTGCCTTCGCACAACCAGCATTTCGCGATATTCCTATGGAAGAGGTTCAGGCGGCCTTCAATCACCCGATACCGCCGCACCACCTCCCTCCACGACATCGCCTCCTCCACTGCGACCTCCCGTCCCCCTCTCAATTCCGACCACTTTTCAAACATCACCAACCGCAATCCCTCCCGAGCCACGCCCTTTCCCGCCACCGCTTCTCCGTAACCACTCCACCGGTAGTCCTTCGGGTCGCTCACCATCCCCGCCCGCACCGGGTTCAGGTCGATATAGGCCGCCACTGTCCGGGCCGCGTGCCCGTCCTCCACCAGCACGCTCTTGAAGCGCCCCTCCCACAGCACCCCCTCCCGCTTGTGCCGCTTGTTGAACCACTGCGTGAAGCACTGCTTGAGCACCT
>Ga0209536_100015997_pt1 | contig 10679 bp, 11 predicted proteins | sample DeeMarSeWOR28_12_FD_187461 | JGI IMG/M metagenome (GOLD analysis project Ga0209536, IMG submission 187461) | Marine sediment microbial communities from White Oak River estuary, North Carolina - WOR-2-8_12 (SPAdes) (version 2) | ecosystem: Environmental > Aquatic > Marine > Intertidal zone >...
TGGGCCATCGAGCGGGTCCATGAGGCTATCGGCGAAAAGCTCGATGGCAAAGTCGTAGCAGTGCTCGGCCTCAGCTTCAAGCCTGAAACAGACGACATGCGCGAGTCGTCCTCGATTCCGCTGGTCTCGGCCCTGGTCGAGGACGGCGCGAAGGTCAGGGCATTCGATCCCGTGGCGATGGACAATGCACGTGAGATCCTGCCCGACGGTGTGGAGTACTGCGAAGACTCCTACGATGCGGCCGACGGCGCCGACGCGATGATCATCGTCACCGAGTGGAACCAATTCCGCTCGCTCGATATGGAAAGGGTCCGATCGCTGCTCAAGCAACCGGTGGTCGTCGACCTACGAAATTTGTACGACCCACAACGCATGCAGAAGCGGGGTTTTCGGTACTCCTCGATCGGCCGCGCGGCGAAGGATCTCCCACAGTGAATTAGGAATTCGGAATTCGGAATTCGGAATTAGGAATTAGGAATTCCCGTCCGCCCACCCAATTCAACTGACCTGAAATGCTAGGAATCTAGCCCGTGTCGGCCCCGAAGAATGGACCACAGCCCAACGCCAAAGATGGTGATACGGACCGCAAGCCACCCCCAGCTGGCTGCGGCGAATACATTTTCCTTCGTCAGAATGTACTCGGCAATTCCGGCACACCCTATTGCGATGCAGGCAATGCCGGCCACGTTGGCTATCGCTCGCCAGCGCATCAAACCAACTTCCCCGCCACCAGGATCTTCAGTAGTCACCCAATCCATTATTCCATCGAGATGAGTTGCAGGTTGGCTTCGAGCCAAGAAAAACCGGGGGCACGGGTCGAGCGGATCAATAACCGTCTCTTCATGTGTACGGCGTTGATTGCCACACTGGACAAGCTGCACCACCCGCCAGTTCATTGAACTGGTGGACCGCACCCCGGTCGCCGACACGATATGCTGCGAGAGGCAGGATTGGTCCCTCGGGGTCGGGATCGGAATAGAACTCGAATGGTAACTGGCTTGACCGGCGGACGCGCAGCGGCCAAACTCTCAGGTATGACGAGTGACGATTCCGTACGCCTGGACGTGTGGCTCGACGTGGCGTGCCTCTTCAAGACTCGCTCGCAGGCGCAGACTGCGTGCAAGCGCGGCCGGGTCGAGGTCAACGGCGATCACGGCAAGCCGCATCGCGCAGTGAGGTCTGGTGACACGATCCGGATCAAGATACCGGGTGGAGGCCGGCGTATCATCGAGGTGGTGGAGCTCGAGTCGACCAATGTGCCGAAGGCACGTGCGCGTGAACTCTACATCGATCACACGCCGCCACCGACTCCAGAGGAGATCGAGCTGCGCAAGATGCAACGCCTGTCGGCGCCTCCCAAGCGCGTCCGCGGTAGTGGCGCGCCGAAGAAACGCGAGCGCCGAGAGTTGCGCAGGATCAAGGAGGAGTGGGAGTAGCTCACGTCACAGGTCAAGAGTGAAGAGTGAAGAGTGAAGCCCCCGCCCTCCCCTGGACCCCTGACTCTTAACTCTTAACCCTTAACCCTTTACTTTGCGCTCCGTTAGCGGCACTTTCGCGATCGGGATCGGGATCGGCAACGGGATCGGAGCCCAGGAGGCGGTAGAATAGCCGGACCCAATCAGAGGGTGTGATTGGAGTCATCCACGGAGGTGTGAATGAGCGAAACGGCCAACTGGGACCTACTGGTGGTTGGTGGCACGGTTTTGACCATGGAGGAGGACGCAGAGCCGATCAAGAACGGTGCGGTCGCGGTCGCCGACGGCCGCATCGCCGCCGTCGGCCCGGCCGAGGAGTTGCTCGAGATGGCGCCCTCCGGCGGTGTTCTCAACGCCGGTAACTGCCTGGTCCTTCCCGGCCTTGTCAACACCCACTCCCACCTGGCAATGACCGTTTTCCGCGGCATCGCAGATGACCTGCCCCTCATGCAATGGCTCGAGGACCACATCTGGCCGGTGGAAAAAGAGCATATGAACCGCGAGACGGTCCGCCTCGGAACCGAGCTCGCGGTGGCCGAGCAGCTTCTCGGTGGAGTCACCACGACGACCGACATGTATTTCTTCGGCGACGAGGTGAGCTCCGTGCTCGCCGAAGCCGGGATGCGGGGCGTCGTCGCCGAATCCCTGATTGGATTTCCGACACCGCGCTGCCAGACCACCGAGGACATGCTCGCCAAACAGCGCGAGCTCCTCGAAGCCTACGCCGACCATCCGCTGATCACCCCGTCGGTAGCCGCCCACGCTCCGTACTCGGTCGCGGCGACGGATCTGGTGGCCGAGGCGGAGCTGGCCGAGGAATTCGAAGTACCGATGCAGATCCATCTCGCCGAGACCGCCTGGGAAGTCGACAAGCTGCTCGACGAGAAAGGCCTGTCTCCGGTCGCTTACCTCGCCGACCTGGGTGTTCTCTCGGAGCGCACGGTGGCCGCTCATTGTGTCCATGTATCGCCACAGGACATCGAACTCCTGGCCGAGTTCGAAGCCGGGGTCTCACACAACCCGGTCAGCAATCTCAAGCTCGCGTCGGGAATTTCACCGGTGCCGGCATTGATGGGAGGCGGCGTCAGGCTGGGCCTGGGAACCGACGGCACCGCTTCCAACAACACCCTCGACCTGCTGCGCGACATGCAGCTTGCGGCCTTGCTCCACAAGGGAGTTTCAGGCGATCCCACGGTCCTCGCCGCGCGAACGATGCTCGAGCTGGCGACCGTGCGTGGTGCGCAGGTCCTTGGTCTCGCCGACCGTATCGGCACGCTGACAGAAGGTCGCGATGCCGACATCATTTGCGTCGCAGTTGACGGACCGCACACCGCCCCGATGTACGACCCGTTTTCCCACATGGTCTTCGCCGCCCGTGCCGCCGACGTACGCCACGTGATGGTGCGCGGTTCCGTGGTCGTCAGAGACCGAGAGCTGAAGACTCTCGACCAGGAGCGGATCGAGTCTCAGGCGAGGGAATTTTCGGAAACCGTTCGACCGAGCTGAAGGAGAGAGAGATGACCGACGTGCCAAAGACAATTCTCGCAGCCACGGATTTCTCCCAAACTGCGGAACGGGCGGAGGACTTCGCCCGTGAGCTGTCACGGAGATTTCAGGCACAGCTCCATTTGCTCCACGTGACTGTCATCCTCGAAGATCCGCACATCGAAGAGGACCACCGCCAACGCCTCGAGGAGCTGGTCGCTTCCGGCGACGATGCGCGCCGTAAGGACCTCGAAAGTGGTTCGGAGAATCAGCCGGGGCTCGAGGTCACACCCCACATGGTGCGTGGCCTCGCGCCTGCGGAGGTGATCGTCGAAACGGCGTCCAATCTTGGATGCGAGCTCATCGTCATGGGCACCCACGGTCGGAGAGGTCTCTCCCACCTGCTCCTGGGTTCCGTTGCGGAGCGGGTGCTGAGAACATCGAGTGTACCCGTGCTCACCGTTCGCGGCAGCGCCGACATCGAGTTGCCGGACGTGCCACGAATCCTCGTTCCTCACGACTTCTCGGAAGCGTCGGCCGCGGCCGTGCGGCGCGCCGCGGCATGGGCGAACGCCCTGAGTGCCGAGATCACACTGTTGCACGTGGTCGAGCCAGTCGTTTACCCGGAGTTCTACTCGGTGGACGTGCTGTCGGATGACCTCATGGAACGTCTGGTCGAGCGCTCTGAGAGAGCGCTGCACTCCGCGGCGGATGACCTTCTCGAAGGGGTCAAGCCGCGTATCGTGGTCGAGGTCGGACGGGCCGCGAACACCATCGTCGATCACGCCGACCCGGATCGCTTTGACGCCGTGGTGATGGCGACCCGAGGACTTTCAGGTCTCGAGCAGGTCCTCCTCGGTTCGGTGGCCGAGTCGGTACTGCGGCGCTGCAAGGTACCCTTGCTCGCGGTTCCCGCAGGCTAGACAACCAGTGCTCTCGTAGGGGCGGGTTTTACACCCGCCCTTTCTCGAACTACGGCGACGCCCCAAAGAGGGCGGGGATAAACCCCGCCCCTGCGACCTGGGCAGCGACCGTTTATTTCCACCCTTTTCCTACCCAGGCGAAAGTGGTGTTCAGTTCTCAGACGTGACCGGCGGCCGGTTATAGACATTCATCGCAGCGTCGAAACCATCCCGCAGAGCCATTTCGACTGCATCGGCGGCCCTCGCTATGGCCGCCTCCGCCGCTTCTGTCTCACCTTCGGTAAACGGGGACAACACGTAGTCCGCCAGGTCTCCCGACAGATCATCGCCTCGCACTCCGACTCGAAGGCGTGGAAAGTCCGTCCCTATCTTTTCGCACAGATCACGAAGCCCATTGTGGGTACCGGGGCCGCCCGAGCGACGAAGACGAAGTGCCGCCAACGGCAGATCGATGTCGTCGACCACCACCAACATGGTCTCGGGTGTCGCTTCGAACTCCTCGAGGAGCCGACTCGCCGCATCACCCGAGCGATTCATGAAGGTTTGGGGGCGCGCGAGGACAATCAACCGGCCCACAGATATCGCTGCCAGCTCACTCGACGGACCTTCGCTCCACCCGAGAACACCGTGGCGCCGCGCCACTGCCTCGACCACGCAGAAGCCGACGTTGTGGCGGGTATTGAGGTAGTCCTCGCCAGGGTTTCCGAGCCCCAGAACGAGTTCGATGGCCATGGTGAGAAAAGAGGCCGAGCTCTAGTCGGAGCGTTCGCCCTCTTCCTCTTCCTCGCCCTTGCCCTTGCCGATGACCTCCGGCTCCGCGGCCTCTTCGATGACCATCTCTTCCTCGAGCTCTTCTTCTGCGACCAGTTCCTCGACCATCCGCGGGGCATGGACGACGACGACGACTCGCTTGACGTCCTCGAGCAATGTCGCGCTTTCGGGTAATTGCGACACCAGATCGGCGACCGTCATGTGTTCGCCAACCTCGAGGTGACTGATGTCGAGCACCAATTTGTCGAACATCTCGCGGGGCAGGATCTCCAACTCGACCTCGCGCGTCACGAAATCGATCCGCCCTCCGTGGCGGACACCGACGCTATCGCCGACGAGTTCCACCGGCATTTTGACTGTGAGCTTGTGTCCGCGGGTGATGCGGATGAAATCGATGTGGATGAACCTGCCGCTGATCGGATCCGTCTGCAACTCTTTGATCATCGCGAGGCGTTCCTCGTCCGTGTCCTTGAGCTTGAGCAGGAAGATCGTGTTCTCACCCGCCGCCCCCTTGAGAATTTCCTTGACCGCGTGCTCGTCTACCGAGATCGCCACTGGGGGCTTATCGCCACCGTAGAGGACCGACGGCACCCTCCCCTGGCTTCGCATCCTTCCGGCCTCGCCGGAGCCGCGCCCTTCGCGGGCCTCCACCGTGATCGTGATTTCCGGGCTCTGTATCGACATGAATTTCACTCCCTTGATATGTACGTTGTGTCTATACGAAAAGGCTCGAAACCGACGCGCCCTCGTGGATTCGGCGGATCGCCTCTCCGAGGAGCACGGCCAGGGACAGCTGCTCCACCTTGGGGCTCGACCTGGCTTGCTCGCTGAGAGCGATGGTGTCGGTCACCATCACCTTTTCGAGTGGTGATGCGTTGATACGGTCAATCGCAGGGCCGGAGAACACCGGGTGCACGCCGGTCGCGTAGACCGAGCGCGCGCCACGTTCGATCAGCGCCTCCGCCGAGTGAACCAAGGTCCCCGCGGTGTCGATAATGTCGTCGACAATGACGCAGTCACAGCCCTCGACGTTTCCGATGACGTTCATGATCTCCGCGCGGTTGGCCTCCGGACGCCGTTTGTCCATGATGGCGAGGTCCACTTTCAGGCGTTTGGCAAAGGCTCGGGCCCTCTCCACGCCACCTGCGTCGGGAGACACCAGCATGGGCTTTTCGAGCGACTTGCGGCGAATCGCCTCGATCAGAACCGGTGCCGCGTACAGGTGATCCACGGGGATATCGAAGAAACCCTGGATCTGAGCCGCATGGAGATCGATGGTCAAGACCCGACCTGCTCCCGCGGTCGTGATCAAATTTGCGACCAGCTTGGCCGTGATCGGCACCCTCGGGGCATCCTTCCGATCCTGTCGGGCGTAGCCCATGTAGGGCATCACCACGCAGACACGGGTCGGAGACGCTCTTCGCAGGGCGTCAAGCATGATCAGGAGTTCCATCAGATTCTCGTTCGGTGGCGATCCAGTCGGTTGGACGATGAACACGTCCGCACCACGGGCGTTCTCCTCGATCTGGCAGTACAGTTCACCGTCTGAGAAGTTGCCGAGGCGCATCCTCCCCATCTCGATCTGCAGATAACCGCAGATCGACTCGGTCAACGCCGGATTGGCGCGACCTGAAAAGACCAGGAGAGGTGATTCCCTCAGCATCTGCCGACAGCTTCGTGGCTGGGGCGGCAGGATTCGAACCTGCGAATGCCGATTCCAAAGACCGGTGGCTTACCGCTTGCCGACGCCCCAAGCGCCGGAGAGTATACAAGATATCGCATTGAACGGTCAGTCCTTGTTGGCATCAACGGACGGCGCATCACTGGTCCAGAAGTCCTCGTTGAAAAGCCTTGCCGACAGTCGATCGAGGGTCGACTGGCTCTTCTCCGTTTCCTCGGATCCTCGCTTGCCACGGTCGGCGATCAGGCGATTCTGCAGGGCCGACTCGTACTCGGAGAGAACACGGCTCTCGATCTCTTCGCGAGTATCACTGTTGAGCGGGTGGGCGATGTCGCGCATCTGTCCGTTCCGCGTCTTGCGGGCCGGCATGGTCACGAAGACCTGTCCCTCGCGACCTTCGATCACCCGCAGGTCGTTGACAATGAAACAGTCGTCGAAAACCACGCTGGCGAAGGCCCGAACCTTTCCGCCCTTTGCAGGGTTGATGCGTACCTCGGTCACCTTCATGCGAGTTCCTCCTCACCGACCTCGATTATTTCACCACCGGACGCCCGCCTGAACGTCCGATCATCGACGTAACATAAACATTCCAACCGTTATTCACCCCTTGGGCCCCTCTCCGTGCACCTGCGAGATCGGAGTACACGGCAAAGGCCGCCGCGCCCGAGCCGGTGACAGCCGCGTGCAGAGGCGCCGTCGCCTTGAGCGCGGCCACGGCCCGCCCTACCTCCGGCCAATATGTGATCACCACCGGTTCGAGATCGTTCTTGAGATCGCGCCACGGCGGTGCGACGGAACCGGTATTCTCCAGGGCCGCCACGAAGGCGTCTACAGTATCGTCCGGCCGTCGCGCGGTCAACCCGGAGTCAACAGCCAAACGGGCGTAAACCTCGGCCGTCGAGACCTCGATCGGCGGCGCGCACACAACCACGGCGTAATCACGAAGATCCGGCAGCGATCGTACGATCTCTCCCCGTCCGGTGGCCATCGCGAGTCCGCCAGTGAGAAAAAAGGGCACATCCGAGCCGAGCCCGGCAGCAAGTTCGCACAGCGCTCCCGGGCCGAGCTTCAGCCCCCACAGCTCAGCGAGGAGCACCAAGGCGGCCGCCGCATCTGACGACCCACCTCCGAGGCCGGCACCGACTGGGATCCTCTTGTAAAGTTCGATCTTGGCTCCGACTTCAGCGCCGGCATGCTGTCGAAGAATCTCGGCAGCCCGCAGGACCAGGTTGGCGTCGCCCGATGGCAGGATCCCTTCCGGCTGTACCCGGAGCTCGAGAACGCCCGCTGGAGCGAGCGAGACGCTCACATCATCGGCAAGACCGATGGTCTGCAGCAGGGTCTGTATCTGGTGATATCCATCTCTCCGCCGACCGAGTACCCGCAAATGGAGATTGATTTTGGCGGCAGCGTTGACCGTCAGCGTCATCAGTCGGGTCCGAAGCTGCAGAGAGGCAGTTCGGGGCGAGGTGGGAGCTCTCCGCGCTCACTCCACTCCAGCCGCACCAAGTCGAGTTCAGCCCAACGGCCGTCTGGGTTTTCGACCCTCACGATGCCAGGAACCGAGAGACTGTGATCTCTGAGCTCGAACCTCCAACCCCTGCCGCGGCTCCCAGTCTCCTCGACCGACACCACACGGTATGGGTCTGCGACGACCCGTACCAAGGCCGCCCAATACCGGCCTTCGACGAGGACGCGACCGTTTTCAAGAGGCGTCACCCGATCTTCGGAGGTCGCAGGCAACCTGCCGACCAGCAGTCGCACCGCCTGAGGCAACGGCATTGCCGCCACTCCGAGCGCACGCTCGAGGTCCGACGACTCGAGTCGACAACCCTTTCGCAGATCAAAGAAGGTCGGAGGGTGCAAAGCTTTCCAGGCGGTCAGGGAAACCGCCGACCCGAAAGGTTCCGAAACCGTGAGCCGCCCCTCATCTCCGCTCGTCAGCACAGACATGCGCAGGCCGCCCGACGACGAAACGCGCAATCGATAGAGAGCTGCCGGATCGCCGGACAAAGGACGGTTCAGCTTCTCGATCGCCGCCGGAAGATCGACAGGCGTCGTTTCAGGAACCGCGGATCCGCATGCCGCAAAACCGAAGAGCAGCAAACCCGATGTCACAATCGGCGAAACCATGCGGGCAATGTTGAAGGCGTCCGGAGTGCAACGCTTACTCATGGTCGGATCGTTCAAGCAAGGAACGCACGTGGTCGGGGTCGTCACAGCCCAGGTTGAGGCCGAGCATCAGGTATCGACGGCCCTCATCACGGTCACCTCCCGCGAGCAGGACCTCTCCGAGGTGGCAGTAGATCGTGCCATCGTCGAGGTCCCCCCCGAGATCCACGGCCCGGCGGAGCCAGCGTTCGGCCTCCTCGAGATCACCGAGGCGGAAATGAACCCATCCCAGGCTGTCGAGATAGGCAGAGTTTTCCGGATCGAGCGCTACCGCGCGGGCGATCAGCTCCAGAGCCTCGTCGAGGTGCATCTCGCGGTCTGCCCACATATATCCGAGGTAATTGGCGGCATTCGCGTCATCCGGTTCACTGTCCACCAACTGGCGAAAGAGCAGCGTCGCCTCATCGACCTCATCGAGCCGTTCCAGAGCCGCTGCTCGCGTGAAGACCAGATTCCGGTCATCGCCGAAACGGTCAATGGCCGCCGCCGTCTCCCGATCCACCTCCTGCCAACGCTCCAGGGCCTGCAAGACCTGCAATCCCATGAGCACGCTCTCGATCCCATCCGCATCGAGCAAAGGCCGCAGCCTGCGCCACGCCCTCGGGTCACCCAATCTGAGACGGAACTCGGCCTCGATCGCCTCGGCGACTCTCTGCGCCCGGCCTTCAAGTGAAGGCTGCAGTCGAAGCAGCGAGGCGATCCCGTCCTGCCACCGCTCGTCGCGTCGAAATGTCTCTGCGAACAACCTGACGTAATCCTCACCGACGCCGCCGGCATTCGTCACGCGATCGAGCCAACCCCGGGCGACCAGCGGGTTGTCGGCGATCAGCTCCAGGCGCGCGGCGGTCGTGGCGCACCGCACGGCCTCGGGCGAGGCGGGATTTTCGGAAACCTGATCCCATGCACGATCCAGCCACTCGCGGCCCTTCTCATGATTGCCAGTGCGGCTTGAAGACCAGGCCATGGCCAGCAAGAGGTCGAGATCGTTCGGGTTTTTTTTGAGCAATCGATGAAGACGCGTCACCGCCTCATCGTGACGACCGAGGGTGGAAAGAAGGTGGGCCTCCAACCTCTCTGCACGAGCCGAATCTGGAGCCTTCGCCAACACCCTGCGGACGGTTCTGAGGCTCAACTCGAATCGTCCACCTTCCCACAGGAGCACCGCAGCTCGCATCAGCGAATCGAGGTCGATGTCATCCAGCCACTCGAGCATCGCCTCTCCCGCCTCGCCCGGGCGCCCGAGCTCGATCAACACCTCGACCAGTGCGTCTCGACACATTTGGGCAAGGGGACCGTCATCGGCGCACGAGGCGTAGAGTTGGACGGCCTCCTCGGGGCGATCGATCGCCCGTAACAAATCGCCATGGAGGGTTTCGAGCCGGGGGTTCCCCGGCCGGCCTTGTCGGAGTCCAGCAACGATTCGCTCCGCCTCCTCCGGCTTGTCCAGGCGCTGTAAGACCTGGGCAAGCGAGAAGAGAAGATTGGGATCGTCCTCGTTCTCCTCGATCGCAGATCGGAGGGCTGCTTCCGTCTCTCCCAGCAGTTCCGGATTCCGGGAAGACAGCTGCGACAATGCTAGCGCTCGAATGCGGAGCCCCTCCGGGCCGGGCTCCAGGGCGCCTTCGAGAACCTCCACCGCACGTCCCGCCATCCCGACGTCGACCAGAAAGGTCGCGAAGGCGAGTCGTATTTCGTTGACCTCAGGCGCCTCTTTGACGGCTGCGTCGTAGGCCTCCATGGCTTCCCGGTAACGGCCGTTCGCTTCGAGGACACGGGCTTCGAGATACGACTCGAGGCCTTCGGGGAGCGACCGAACCTTATCCGCGGACGCACCCTGGGCCACCGTCATCGAGGCCGCCATCATGATTGCGCCGGAAAAAAGGATCTTTCTCAACATAGGGTCCCTTGCTGTGCCAGCCGGAACGAGGCTGCGGTAGGCGGTGCTTCGCCGCCCTCTGAGCATTCAATCATGAGTGTACCCTGTATTGTTCCCGGTACCCGAGCAGGTCTCACGAATTTCCGTGGAAGACTATACGGCGCTCCGGGCCGGGAAACTGGCAGACAACCAGTGAAGATCGCCATTGCAGCGGCAGCGGCAGGAACAGTTGACAGGGGCAGAGATCAGGGGCAGAGATCAGGTTCATTGAGGCCGTGGTGGTCACCTCCGGGTCG
>Ga0209536_100015998_pt1 | contig 10679 bp, 10 predicted proteins | sample DeeMarSeWOR28_12_FD_187461 | JGI IMG/M metagenome (GOLD analysis project Ga0209536, IMG submission 187461) | Marine sediment microbial communities from White Oak River estuary, North Carolina - WOR-2-8_12 (SPAdes) (version 2) | ecosystem: Environmental > Aquatic > Marine > Intertidal zone >...
ACCACGCCTGCCGGGGATATCTCTGCGGGCCGCGTTGTGGTCGCGAGCGGGGCCTGGAGCGGTGAGATGCTCGAGCAGTTGGGTTTGAGGCTGGCTGTTGAGCCCGTGCGCGGGCAAATGATTCTGATCCGGGCGCAGCCGGGCGTGGTGTCGCGCATTGTCCTGAGCGAGCAGCGGTACGTGATTCCCCGTCGCGACGGTCGCGTGTTGATCGGTAGCACCATGGAGCGGGTGGGTTTCGACAAGGCGACCACGGACGAGGCGCGCGAGGCACTCATGGATGCTGCAGCCAGGTTGATTCCCGCGCTCCGCGAGTATCCGTTGGAGTATCACTGGTCGGGCTTGCGCCCGGGCTCACCCCAAGGCATACCTTATATAGGCGAGCATTCGGATATTTCCGGCCTCTATGTGAATGCCGGGCACTTCCGCAACGGGGTAGTGTTGGGCCCGGCTTCGGCCCGCTTGTTGGGCGACCTGATGTTGGGTCGCGAGCCGGTGGTGCCGTCCGCAGCGTACGCGCCGGGCCGCGGCGAATAGGCGGCGGCGTCAACAATGTGGCATTTTCTAATTGATGTTCTAGACTTTGTCTAAATTTGTTGGCTATACTTTCGCCATGTCTACCACCCACCAGCCAGAAGCCCTTGAATTTGATGAGGTTATCGAGCGCCTCCGCGCGCAAGATATCACCCCCACCCAGCAGCGCGTTGAAATCGCCCAGATTCTGTTCGCCAAGCCCCAGCACGTCTCGGCGGACGAGATTCTCGCCGCGGTCAATGCAGCGGGGCAGGTAGCGTCCAAGGCAACCGTGTACAACACGCTCGGGCTGTTTGCCCGCAAGGGACTGGTGCGCCAGGTCATTGTGGACCCGACCAAGATCTTCTTCGACTCCAACACCGGCGATCATCACCACTTCTACAACGTCGACACTGGCGAGCTCACCGACATCAGTCTGGACTCGCTGCAAGTGGGGGAACTTCCCGATCTGCCTGCTGGCACTGAGGCTGAGGGTGTGGACGTCATCGTGCGCGTGCGCCGCCGGGGCGAGTAGCGCAGCGTAAGTTGTGCCCACCGGGCCGATTTCTTATACTCGCCGCCTCACAGTTTCCCGCACCGCGCCGGCGTAGCTCAGTTGGTAGAGCAACTGATTCGTAATCAGTAGGTCAGGTGTTCGAGTCACCTCGCCGGCACCACTTCACCCCCGTGGCATGGTCGGACCGTAGTTGGTCAACCCATCTTTCGGAGGATGCCGGGCGAGAGCTACCGTCCGCCGCCGCTGACGTGCATGCGCTCCACGGGGTTGACGCCCACGTTCGCCAACACAGTGCCACATCCGGGGAATACGCCTGGACCAGTTTTCCCAACCCTTACGTTGCGGGGGGCGACTAGCCCCTTGTCATGGCACGACCTTGGCATGAACATCGCGATAGGCGTGCACTTAGGCAATGGCCAACGTGCCTATGAGGACTGTCCGGCGTGCAATTTGGAGATTCTGCGGTTTGTCGAACGCACAAGGCACATCGAATTTGGCTACGACTTTCGAACCTGTCGCTGTTGAAGACAACGTTGTGCAACTGTCGGGCGGCCGGCCCCTTTCGAGATAGCCGGATCGATTTCGTGTCGGGGAAACGGCGAACTACAATTTTGACCCGCTCTGTATACTCTCAGAGCTCTTGTCTTAGCAACGCTGGAGGAGCGATAAGCCGAATGGTTGAGCCGTCATCGACGATCTAGCCGATTGCAGCTGGCGCCACATGAGTCATTGCCGAAGAAGATAAGGCGTGGCCATCCATCGCAGCACGGTTCAGCTCGTGTGTCCTTCCCATCATCGCCGTCGCAACGCGTTTCCTGCGGCCCCGCCTAACGCTTGTTTCGATTCGGAAAATGAGCGGGAATCTCGTATCGTGGCGCCAGCCTGCTGCCGAGCCCTAGTTGCTGATAGAAGCCGCCAATATCGTCCATGACGGCACGGGGCGAGGCAACCAGGTGCTCATAGTCGAACGTGATAAAGCGTTCGCGTCCAATAGTCTTCTTGGCGTGCGCGATAGCGTTTTCAATCTGTGCAAGTTGCCACGATATCTGATCGATTGGCCGTTGCGCACGTAGTTCCTCATACCCCGCCGGTTTAACGGAAAACCATCCGGATTCACCACCGCAAAGCGCCCGCCGCCCCTCCAATATGGAACGAACGACCGCTTCGGTGTCCCTTTTGAGGTGGATGAACAGCGCATCAGGGAACACTGTGTACAGGAATTCCAAGCGCAGAGTGTTCTGCGGCCACTTATTCAGGAAGGGGGCCGCATAGCTGTTCTGCAGATGCGCAATCGTATTGCGTAGCCGCATCTCCATATCTTGCGACATGTTCTGCAGAACAACGTTCTTCGGCGGCACCGGGATGTGTAGATTCCAGAAGGGCGCGCCTTGGTTAGGCGAACGCAGACCCGGCGTCTCGCCGTAGTGGCTCGAGAAATCGGCGTCTGGAGTACATCCGCGCAGGGGACGTAGTGCTAGGCCCACTGCTGTAACCGCAGCTGGGAATTTCATCATTAGGTTCGAGAAGTAGCACACCCGAAAGTGCCTTGCCATAAGCTGGTAGAGGAGCGTGCCGCCAGTGCGGGGTGCGCCGACGATAAACATGGGGCTGTGATTCAAGGGCGCTTCCCAGCGAACAAGCAGATTCTCAACTGGACTGAGGGCCGCCTCCACCGGGATTGTAATGGCCTTTCTCATCACAGGGCGCATCGCGCGTAAGCCCTCTCTTCAAGTCGGCAACTCAGGGGTGGAGACATTGGCCTATTGAACAACCTCGGGCGAAGCAGTCCGCCGGCGAAGTTGTAGTGGCGCTCTTCATTCTATTCGAACATCCAGGTTGACATGACTTGTCCCGCTTCGTTCAGGTTTGCGGCGTGCTGGGTGCAGAGAGCTTTCGCGTGTTTGGTGCGGTTGGAGCGTTCGATGCATGCACCCTGGTTCGGTTTGCCTGGTTCGACGTAATCTACGGAAACGCCATGGCGCTCTCACCAATGGGAAAATTCCGTGCCCTGGGACTTCGGAACACTGTCCACCCCGAGTATGTCGCGGAGCCCGCCCCGCACTTGCAGCTGGTCGAACATCCGAATCAGGCGCCGCCGGGCAGAGCGGTGTTGATTTCGCTGACCAGTGCCCCGCGCTCGAAGCTCTGCAGCATGTTCAAGGTGCCAAATCGGCCACGGTTGTGCAAGCTACGGCGCATGAAGCCAGCCGACAATACTTGACTGGGCTGCGCCCGCACTGCCAACGGAGCGAACCCGGCGGTGCCGCCCGCTCGTTCGGCTCGCGGCGCAGGTTCAGCTCGAGTGCACGGAACACGCGGTAGGCCCTTGTGTGGTTCCAGCTGTGTAGGCGCGCTGGTTTGGGGTATTACTGCTGCGTAGCGCAGCTGGACTACTAGGTTGCCTCAGTGCTTGCCGATCCCTTAGGCGGGTACCGGAGCGTGCCGCGCAGCTCCTCCAGTTTTTCGTCAGGCGCTCTGGGGACGTAGAGCTCGTTGTCGTCACGCCAGGCCTGTACCTTTTGTTCCGCGGCGCGGGCCCGCTCGGCATCAGGAGGCCCCGACTGCTCTACCAGCACGCTTTGCGTCGGTACTGCCAGCGCAGCCCCAGCCTCGGCCACGATGTCCATGATGCGCAGGTGCAGGTCCTCTGCGATCTCCAGATACTCGTTGTAGTCGCTGGTCGTCACATACGAAAAGAAATTCAACTCCAGCGCGTGGGTTCCGAAGCCCGTGAAACGAATGCGCGCCGGGTCGGGATCCACTTTGGGATGCGCAGCAAGCATCTTCTTTGCTTCAACGAGTATGTACCGAATTTGATCGGGTGATGTGTCATAGCGCAGGCGAAGCTGCGGTCGGAACAGAACCTTGTCGCGATCGGCAAAGTTCTCCAGCTGCATATCGGCGAAGCTGGCGTTAGGGACGTGAATCAGAGTGCGGTCCAGAGAACGAATGCGCGTCCAGCGCAAGCCGATGTCTTGGACGATGCCCATCTTGTCGCCAAAACGGCAGAAGTCACCGACTCTGACCGGGGCGGATGCTACCAGCGTGATCGCACCGATGAGGTTTTCGACGGATTTTTGCGCCGCCAGTGCGATGGCGATACCGCCGATGCCAAGTCCTGCGATTAGCGTGGTGGCCCGAAAACCCAGGTTCTCCAGGTAAACGACCGCTGCCCCAATGATGATGACGATCTTCAGTATGTTGGCCGCCGGACGCAGCAGCACACTCGCCTGTTTAGCGCCACGTGCTTCCATCCTGGCCGAGAGATGGCTGCGGAAGATATCGATTGTGCGCAGAAAGCCCCAGGCTACCGCGACGACGAGCAACAACTGGCCTTCAGCGATGGCGCGCGCCGTCACGGACGGGTGGATGAACTCGAACCAATTGCGGAATATAACCACCATGATCAGCAGGCGGAGGGGGCCGCTGACCAATGCTGCGAACTGCAGGCTGAACGGAGAGTGCCCACGGCGCAGCATGAGCGCGATCAACGCGGTGGGAAGCCAGGCAATGGCAAAAGCGACCACGAGCAAGCCGACCACCATGACCCATTGCCAGAGGTAAAGCCCGAGGAATTCGGCCTCGGGCAGCGTTGTTGACAGCCATTCCCCGACTTCGCCATAGCCGTAGGCTGCATACAGGTCCGGAATCTTGGATACGGTGGCGTTGGAGAATTTCCAGCCGTAGTCGCCGGCCTCGAGAGGGACGCGTTGCAGAAGGATGTCGACCGGTGTGCCGTCCAAGTCGATAGCGCCAACCCAGTCACGGTAGCTCGGCAGCCTGTCCTCGCGATGGCCCTTTGGGTCGTTGCTCAAGCGCTCGAGATCGATCCAGAGCTCGCGGTCGAGCACGATCTTGAGGTGGCGGGCGTACCGAGCTCCGTTGCTGGCGTTGAATCCGCGCGGCAGGTTCCGCAGATCGAGATACTCTGCCGCCCGCTCATAATCACCTTCACGTGCAGCCGCGATGAAGCCTCTGACCGCACTGCGTGGAGTGTCGCGATCGAGAACGTCGCGTGGTCCCGGCGCCGCGGCGGCCGTGCCGGTGTCTGTGTCGGGTGCTGCAGCGCCTGGCGTGCCAGCCTGCTCTTCCTGCTCGAGCACGTCGGCGAGGGTTGGCTTCTCGGCATCGGCTGCGTTCACCCCGAGCGCAAACAGTGCCGCTATCGCTAGTGCGGCCCACTTCGCAATCACTACATGTGTCGCTGCTTGTACTGAAATTGAGGAGGATGTCACCAATTGTTGTCCCCGCCGTAGCTCGCTGCATGCAGCTTGGCATTGTGAATCACCCGAAATGATATGTCTAACGAGCGGCGGTGGCGCGGGGAACACCGAATGTCATGGAGATTGTACGGCGGCGTCTTCTTCTCGCGGACATGACTGGAGCGATGGGGATGTGCCGCCCAGAAGCCTCGTTCGACCGCGACCTGATCGGTCGGGCCTCATCGGCGACCTGTCAGCAGCGACCCGCGTGCAGCCGATCAGGGGACCGCTGCTCTGGTAATGCAAGTCTCGCCTGCTGTTTCATCTTCTCCACGATGGCGTAGACGCCCACATGACGATTGGGGGAGAGGTGATCGTCGAGCTGTAGCCGTTCAAACATTTCATCCACGTCGAATGCATCCAACTCCTGCAGGGTCTTGCCATCGGCAACCTGGATCAACAGGGCGAGTACCCCTTTGATGACGCTGGTGTCGCAATCGCCGGCGAAGTGCAGACGCTCGGGGTCCCCCTGATCGGGCATCGCCATGACCCAGACTTGGCTCATGCAGCCCGTGACCTTGTTGTCGTCCACATATGCCTCTTGCGGCAATTGTCCAAGACGCTCGCCGAGCTCGACCAGGTACTGATAGCGCTGGTCCCAGTCTCCGAGCAGCTCGAATGCGTCGACGACCTCGTCCAGTTCATGCATCGCCATTGGTGCATGCTCCGTGCTATACGCTGAAAGATTCTCCACAGCCGCACATGTCCTTCACGTTTGGGTTGATGAACTCGAAGCCTTCATTCAAGGCGTTTGCCTTCACGTAATCGAGGGTCATACCGTCGATTTGAGGCAGGCTGGCACGTTCGACCACCACTTTGACACCTTGGCTCTCGAATACCACGTCTTCGGCGCCGATCTCATCGGCGTAGTCGACGACATAGGCGTAGCCAGTGCAGCCGCTTTTCTTGGTGCCGAGCCGCAGGCCCAATCCGTGTCCACGTTTGTCAATCATGTTGCGCACTCGCTGCGCGGCGCTATCGGTCAGTTGAATTGCCATGAATATTCACCTCCCACTTCCATTACAGCATGTCCAGGATCAGCCGGGCGTCCTCGGACATTCGTTCCTTGGTCCACGGTGGATCCCACACCAGATGCACGCGTGTTTCGCGGACGCCATCAACCGCGCGCACTGCGCGCTCCACCTCGGCCGGCATGGACTCGGCCACTGGACAGGCCGGCGCCGTCAGTGTCATTCGCACGTCGACGCGGCCGTCGGCATCAATGTCCATCCCGTAGATCAAGCCCAGGTCGTAGATGTTGACCGGGATCTCAGGGTCATGGATCGAGCGCAAGGCGTAAACGATGCGCGATATGAGATCCTCGTCGTGTTCGGTCGCCGGGCGGGCACCGCTGAAATTGACCAGCGCGCGTGCCATCACTACGAGCCTCCGTTGGTGAGGCGCTGAGCCAGTGCGCGTTCGAGGCGTTTGCCGACCACACCTATGTTGCAGCCATCAAGAATTTCAGCAGCGAAGCCTTGGCAGAGCATGTTGCGCGCTTGTTGTTCCGATATGCCGCGCGAGCGCAGATAGAAGACCTGCTGGGCATCGAGCTCGCCGACCGTCGTGCCATGACTGCACTTCACGTCGTCGGCGTAGATCTCGAGTTGTGGCTTGGTGTCGATCTCGGCGTCTCGGGTGAGCAACAGGTTGGCATTGTGCAAATGCGCATCGGTCTTCTGCGCGTCTTTGGCGACCAGAATCCGCCCATCGAATACACCACGGCCCTTGCCGTGGAGGATGCCGCGGAAGGCGTGGTTGCTCGCGCAATTGGGTACTTGGTGCTGCACGTTCAAATGCATGTCCACCAACTGCCGGTCGCCGGCCAGATACAGGCCATTCATGGCGCACTGTGCGTGTTCGCCCGCGAATTCGACGTTCAGGTCGGCACGCGACCATTGACCCCCCATCATCAGGTGAGTCCCCCGATAGCGGCTGCCAGCGTCCTGACGCAGGAACTGGCTGGCCAGGTGCCACGCGCTAGGGCTTTGCTCCTGAAGGCTATAGTGCTCGAGCGCGGCCCCGTCGCCGAGGACGATCTCACTGAGCCCGTTGTGAAAATACGTTGAGTCACCGAGACCAATATGGCGCTCGACCAGCGTTGCCGATGCATTCCGGCCCAATACAACGAGGTTGCGGGGTTGCGCCACGAAGTGCGTGTCCAAGCCGATGTTCGCGTGGACGAATTCCACAGGTGTCTCCAGCCTCACCCCGTCGGGGACATAGACGAAGGCGCCGTCATTAATCATGGCGCAGTTGATTTCATTAAATGCGTGACCGCCTTCGCCGGCGACGCGCCCCAGCCACGGTTCGACCAACTCGGGCGCCGCGACGAGTGCTTCAGCCAGGCCCATGAGTACCACGCCGTCGGGTAGGCCTGCTGCGCTCGTGTGTCCGGGCGCCAGACATCCATTGGCGATGACCAGTCGGTAGGCGCCGTCAATCAACTCGAACTCATCGAGGTCCTCGCGCTGCAGCGCCGTGACTGGCTCTAGCGCGGGTGCGAGTTCGTGGCCCAGGAGTTTGTCGATGCCGGTGTAGCGCCACGCCTCTTGCTTGCGTGTCGGGAAACCCGCAGTGGCGAAGCGCTGCGCTGCGCGATCCCGGGTCCGCTCCAGCCAGCCAAGCCGGCGCGCGGGCAACATTGAGCGGCTCTGCTCGATCAGGGCTGTGTAGCGCGACTTGGCTTCGTCTAAGGCCATCATGCCGCGGCCTCCTCGGTGATCCAGCCATAGCCCTTCGCCTCCAATTCCAGCGCCAGGCTCTTGTCGCCGGAGCGCACGATCTTGCCGCCCGCCAGCACATGGACATAGTCAGGCGTGATGTAGTCGAGCAGACGCTGATAGTGGGTCACGACAATCATCGCCCTTTCGGGCGAGCGTAGGGCGTTGACCCCATCGGCGACGACGCGCAACGCGTCGATGTCCAGGCCCGAGTCCGTTTCATCGAGAATCGCGAGTCTTGGCTCGAGTACGGCCATCTGCAGGATCTCATTGCGCTTCTTTTCACCACCGGAGAAGCCGGCGTTGACCGCACGCTTGAGTAGCTTCTCGTGCATGTTCACGAGTTTCATCTTCTCACGCACCAACTTGAGGAAGCTCACCGCATCCAGCTCCTTCTCGCCGCGTGCCGTGCGAATCGCGTTAAGCGCTTCCTTCAAGAACGTCGTATTGTTCACACCCGGTAGCTCGACCGGATACTGCATCGCCAGGAACACACCGCGCCGGGCGCGCTCTTCGACTTCCAGCGCCAGCAGATCCTCGTCATCAAAGGTGGCGCTGCCCCCCGTGACCTCATAGCCATCGCGCCCGGACAGGACGTGGGCAAGCGTACTCTTGCCCGAACCATTGGGGCCCATGATGGCGTGCACTTCACCCGGGCGAACCTCGAGGTCCAGCCCGTGGAGGATGGGCTTATCGTCGATACTGACTTGCAGAGCTTTGATAGAAAGCATATTGGATACCTCGGTTGAAATCGGTTGCGCGAATGGTGCCTAACCCACGGCACCTTCAAGGCTGACGCTGAGCAGCTTTTGCGCCTCGACGGCGAACTCCATCGGGAGCTCATTGAAGACTTCTTTGCAGAAACCATTAACGATCATTGACACGGCGTCTTCTTCGCTGAGGCCACGACTGCGACAATAGAACAGCTGGTCGTCACCGATCTTTGACGTGGTCGCCTCGTGCTCCATCTTCGCGCTTGGATTCTTCACCTCGATGTAGGGGAAGGTATGGGCGGCACATCGGTCACCGATCAGCAGCGAATCGCACTGAGTGTGATTGCGCGCATTCTCAGCGCGTTGAGTGATGCGCACCAAGCCGCGATAAGCGTTGGTGCCCTGTTGCGCAGAAATCCCCTTGGAGACAATCGTCGAGCGCGTATTGCGGCCGAGATGAATCATTTTGGTCCCGGTGTCGGCCTGCTGTTTGCCCTTTGTCACTGCGACCGAGTAGAACTCGCCCACCGAGTCGTCGCCGCGCAGAATGCAGCTTGGATATTTCCAGGTGATCGCCGAGCCGGTTTCCACCTGCGTCCAGGAAATACGCGAACGATCGCCACGGCACTCGCCGCGCTTCGTGACAAAGTTGTAGATGCCGCCACGCCCTTGTTCGTCACCTGGGTACCAGTTCTGAACGGTCGAGTATTTGATGGTCGCATCTTCCATCGCGATCAACTCGACCACGGCCGCATGCAGTTGGTTCTCATCGCGCATGGGCGCGGTGCAGCCTTCCAGATAGCTGACATGGCTGCCGGCCTCGGCGACGATCAAAGTGCGCTCGAACTGCCCCGTCTTCGGGGCGTTGATGCGGAAGTAGGTGGACAGCTCCATTGGGCAACGCACGCCCGTGGGAATGTAGACAAACGTGCCGTCGCTAAAGACGGCCGCGTTCAGCGCGGCGAAAAAGTTGTCGGTGTGCGGCACGACCGAGCCGAGATGTTGGCGTACCAGTTCAGGATACTCCTGCACCGCCTCTGAAATGGAGCAAAAAATCACACCGGCCTCAGCGAGTTTGGCGCGAAAGGTCGTTTTGACCGAGACGCTGTCGAATACCGCATCGACGGCGACACCCGCCAGGACTTTCTGCTCTTCCAGCGGGATACCAAGCTTCTCGTAGGTTTCCAACAGCTTGGGGTCCACTTCATCGAGACTTTTCGGTCCTTCCTGCAACTTCGGCGCGGCATAGTAGGAGATGGCCTGGAAGTCGATGGCCGGATGATCTACCGACGCCCAGTTGGGCTCAGTCATGGTCAGCCAGTGTGCATAGGCTTTGAGCCGCCACGCCAACATCCATTCGGGCTCGTTCTTTTTCGCGGAGATGAGCCGAATAACATCCTCGTCGAGCCCGGGCGGGACGATTTCCGACTCAATATCGGTAACAAAGCCGTGTTCGTATCCTTTGCGGATAAGGGTGTCGAAGGATTCCGCCTGTGCGCTCATATTGTCCCCGCTCTAATCCTGAGTAATTTAGTAAGATATAGTAAGGCGCGGGGCGTGATTTTCAACGCCACATTTAGTGAGGCTATTGAGGGGCTGGTGCCAGGATCAGTGCCAGGGTGCGTGTTAACCTGCGGCGGTCAAGGCAAAGTAAGTCGTCAGCGTCCGGCGGCGACGTGGCGGCACGATGCTGCACTTCAGTGCTCGGGTCGGCTATCGTCGGCGTCACAACCCAGCGCAGTGCGGCCGGGGCTCGGCATCAGGAAGGGGGGGCGATGTTGTCCAATCACACCGAGCAGGCGGTTTATCTGTCGAGGCTCGATGTTAGCCATCCTTTGTCCAGTTTTTCGAAGCATGCGTTCGAACTCGATGGTGCGCAATGGCCGTCGGTCGAGCACTATTATCAAGGGATGAAGTTCGCTGATCCTGACTTGCGTGAGGCGATTCGAAC
>Ga0209536_100015999_pt1 | contig 10678 bp, 11 predicted proteins | sample DeeMarSeWOR28_12_FD_187461 | JGI IMG/M metagenome (GOLD analysis project Ga0209536, IMG submission 187461) | Marine sediment microbial communities from White Oak River estuary, North Carolina - WOR-2-8_12 (SPAdes) (version 2) | ecosystem: Environmental > Aquatic > Marine > Intertidal zone >...
ACCCCTCCTTTTCCGCAATGCATACGCTATCAATCGGTTACAGAAAAGCGGCCCTCCGCTCCATATCACTCCTATCCTTTGGACTCATTCGCACAGGCATGCCGTTTCTTCGGTCCAAGCCGCTTCTCCGGTCAAGACCAGATCTCCTTTCAGGAATGTGCATGTTGTAGGAGAACCTTCTTCGGTCCAATCCTGAACGCCTGCCTCCATTATCCCCGAAATAGAAGACCACCTTGGTTTCTTTTACGGCAACCTGCCTTTCTAAGATCTTCAGGCCTACCAAATAGTGGCCTTTCAAAAGCCCTTGGTCATATTTGGTAACATGCCGGATCTCAGACTCCAGATACACCCGGGGATAAAAGGAATCAGCAGGATAGTAAGTCATATGGAGTGTATCCCCTGTCCTTAACCGGGGCAGGATGCCCAAATTCTTGTTGACGAGAAAAGATAGGGAATGCCTCGTTTTGTCCCATATACGAAATTTACCCGCGACCTTGAACCCACCTATTGATAGCTCAATGTTGTAAAACTGAGCCACATGTTCTCGGGTCTCGGATCTCCTCTCCTTCACTTGCTTAGCGGTTGCATGGGGTACCATATTTTACCTCTCTGATGCCCAGTCTATCACTAAACGTTCTTCCTATTATTTCCCAATCTCAAACTAAAATTACGGTTAATTATATATAAATTAAACATATTTGTCAACCATATTTCCCTAAATTAGTTAAAGTATATACAATTCATGCATACATAGATGGAATATAGCCTTTCGGCCTATGGGTGGCCACCTTCCTGTCCCCTATATTGGCGAGAGACAAGGAAGACCAGTTGTTAGATCGGAAATTAAACAAGAGTGTTAGAAAAAGGGATGAACCACTTAATATTCTTGCCTCTCCCCATTTCCTTTTGACTTAAGTCAAGGATTCGGTGGGATCCTCCTTCTATTGTATTCTATATAAACCACCTAACAGAATCTTGAAAAACCGATGCAGAGCTTAACTGACGCATTGAACCAATTCCCACGGCAGGACATACAATTTTATCGTAAGATTGTGCAGTATCTCTTTCTCGCCACGATCCTCTGGATTGGCGTGCAATTTACCCTCTTTGTGAGGCAGTTGGAAGTGGGCATTCTACCCACTGTCAATCGCCCTCCCGGCGTTGAGGCCTTTTTACCAATCAGTTCGCTAATAAGTCTTAAGTACTGGGTGGTTTCAGGGGTTTTTAATCGCATACATCCATCAGGACTCGTCATCCTGCTGATCGTGTTGGGCACAGCCATTTTTTTGAAAAGGGGCTTTTGCAGCTGGGTTTGTCCGTTTGGACTGTTTACAGAGTACTTAAACCGTATCCATCACTTCGTTTTCAAGAAAGACATCAAGGTTCCCCGCTGGCTCGACTACCCTCTACGCAGTTTAAAATACCTCTTGCTCTCCTATTTCCTCTGGGCCATCCTGGCAAGAATGGATGCCTCTTCCCTCGAAGTCTTTATTTACGGCCCTTACAACAGGGTGGCAGATATCAAGATGTTGCACTTCTTCTCCAATATTTCCCGTTTCGCCTTTTTCACCCTTCTTTCTCTGCTAATTCTTTCGGTCCTAATACGCAATTTCTGGTGTCGCTATCTCTGTCCTTATGGCGCACTACTTGGGGCCCTCAGTCTGTTCAGTATCTTTAAAATCCACCGGAATGAAGCGACATGCACCAAATGCAAAAAGTGCACGAGAGCTTGTCCTGTCGATGTCCAAGTTCACAGCGTCACCCGCGTGTTCTCTGATGAATGCCACGCCTGTCTAAAGTGTTTGAATGCCTGTCCTGAAGAAAAAACGCTCTATTTTTCCCTTTTCCAAAGAAGAGGAATTCTTAAACCATTGATCTATGCAGCCGCAATTTCCCTGCTTTTTCTGTGCGCTACGACAACGGCAAGAATAACGGGCCATTGGCACAACGCGATTTCAAATCATGAATACCTGTTCCATGTGACCCATCTCAATCTTTCCTTTTATCAGCACAACCGAGGCCAAGTGCCCAGGCATCATAACGAAGCCTGGAGAGAAAGAATGCGGGACTTAAGACAGGCTTTGCCTCACAGAACAAGGTAGTTCCCCGTGTCAGGCAAATAGTATTATCATTTTTGCGCAAATCGCAGGGCTCTAGCTCGCCAGCGTTACCTGCACGAGGCAACTGTTGCTGGCAAAGGCCCCACCCGGGGACATTTCATCTTTGGTGAGAATGTTTACGCAGCCCCCGTGGTCCAGGCCCTTATCATCTGGACGAAACCAGGCCCCCGCATCCAAGCTGGCCGCTCCAGGCATAATACGCTCCGTTACCTTGGCCGTCGTCAAGAGCTCCCCTCGATCATTGAAGACCCTGACCTTGTCGCCGTTGCGAATGCCACGAGGTTGCGCATCGATCGGGTTAATCCATAGCGCGTCGTCGGCCAATGACTTGAGGCGGGGGATATTGTCCAGTGTGGAATTGACCCGGGCCTTTGAATGGGGACTTACCAGCTGAATGGGGTACCTATCCGCATTGGGGTCTTTCGGGCCCTCCCAGGGCTCCATGTACTTGGGAATAGGAGGAAGCAGCGGATTATTCATCTCAGCCAGTTTTTGACTGTATATCTCCATTTTTCCGGAAGGTGTGGGGAAGGAATATTGAGCTGGATCCTCAATCTGTTTGCGAAATGCCACATACGGCTGATCCAGTTCGATGCGGTGAACCCCTTTCTTTTTAAAGGCCTCGTATCCTGGAAGTTCGGGTGTGGACGCCACAAACTCTCTTATCCACGCTTCTTCCGACTTGTCATTGTAGCTCGGAATACCTAGGCGCCTGGCCAGTTCAGAAAAGATCTCCAGGTCGGACTTGGCCTCAGGCAATGGGTCCAGTACCTTGTTCATGTATATAAAATACGGTCCGCCTAGCCAAGGCTGCCCCACGTCCTCCTTCTCGAAAAAATGGGTAACCGGGAGAATAATGTCAGCATACCGGGCCGTGGGCGTTAGAAAGAGCTCGTGGACGACGATGAACTGCGGCCTTTTCAGCGCGGCGACCCCTCTGTTGGTATTGGAGAATTGGTTCAAAAAGTTGCTGCCCACCACGTAGAGCAACTTGATATCGCTTGGATAACCTCCCGATTTCCCTTGAATCAGGGCATCAAAGACCTTGCTCACGTGAACCGTAGGATTTTTCTTTTTCGGAATGGGGAATGATTCCCCAAGAGAACCTAGGGGGACATACTCTGTCCCTCCAGCCAGGTGACCTCCCGTTATACCCATATTCCCGGTCATAGCCGCCAGCGTCATAGCTGCCCGGTGATATTGCTCTCCAAAGGCGCTGCGTCCCGGGGCCCAGCTCGCCCAGAGGGCTGCAGGGCGGAGGGTTGCATAGTCCATAGCAAGCTTTCTTATCCTTTGGGCAGCCACTCCTGTAATTTCCTCTGCCCACATAGGCGTCTTGGGAAGATTGTCTTCTTTGCCCGTCAAGTAATCCTTGAACTTCTCAAAGCCCATCGTGTAGGTCTCGATGAAATGGTGGTCATAAATTTCTTCGGTGATCATGACATGGGCCATGGCAAGGAGCAGGGCCGTGTCTGTGCCCGGCCTGATAGCAATCCACTCCTCTGCCAGCGCTTTGGCCGATTGACTGCGCCGGGGATCCACACAGATGATCTTGGCTCCAGCCTTCTTGGCTAATGCCAGGTATGAGACCGTATCCGGCCCGAACCGAGAAACCAGCGGGTTCCAACCCCACATGATGATCAACCGGGAATGAAGCAGGTTGTCACGGCTATTCCCCGTAAATGGAGTTCCAAAGGTGGCAAGGGAAGCAAAATGGGCCGCCTCCAGTGAGGTACTGCCCCACGTGGTCGTACACCCTCCAAAAAGGGAGAAGAAACGACGAGCACTCTTCAAAGTCCCGTGCAAAGGGCTTAGGGATCCATAATAATCCATAAGGAAAATGGAATGGACTCCATATTGTTCCTTTACCCTTTCAAGTTCCCGCGAAACCTTTTCCAGTGCCTCCTCCCAAGATATGGGGACGAATTTAGCGCTCCCTCGCTCCCCTGTCCTTTTTAATGGCTTACTGAGCCGGTCTGGGGCATATGCCACATCTCTCTGGGATAGCCCCCTGACACAGGCCCTTAAGCCTGGACCAGTCCCTCTGTCGGTGCTGATCCGTTTGATCCTGCCTGCAGAAATATGGACCCTAAGCAGACAACGCCCACCGCAATCGTAGGAGCAACATGTGGTTATAACCTCATCTTGTCCAATTGGATCCCTCTTTTGCTTCATGCAATCCGTCCTTCAGAATGGGATTAGAAAGGAACGCCTGGAAGGGGAAGGCGAGCAGTCCTTTGGTGGTTAAGGCAGGGAGATATTTCCACCATTTTGGTAATTAAAGGAAGTTGAAGATATTAGCCTTCAAAGACATGACAGGTTAGTGCGGCTATAGGCGAGAAAGGGCGAGAAGCTTCTCGTTTGTTTCCCTAAATCGCCTGACCACCACGGGCAATACCTTAAGTGCAATTTCAGGACGTTCCTCCAATCTGGCCTTGAACTCCCAGGCAGTGAGAAGCAGGCACCTCGTGTCTTCAAGGGCGATGACATTGGCTGAGCGCGGTGAACTATCCAAGACGGTCATCTCTCCGAAGAAATCTCCGGGCCCCAGGACGGCGATCTCCAGTTCTTCTCCAGTCGATGTCTTTTTCATAATCTTCACCTTGCCGGAGACAAGGATATAGAGCCCAAGTCCACTATCTCCTTGTTTAACCAAGGTCTGCCCCTTCTCAAAAAGGCGTTCAACGCAGAATTCAGCCAAACTCTTAATTTCTCTCTCTTTCAAATCAGAAAAGAGATCCACCCCTCTCAGTAATTCTAATTTGTCCATAAATGGGGCCTCAGATGACGCGGTTGAAGTGACAAGGGTTTGATTTCAGATATGGGGAGTTTAGGGGAAATGGGCCTGTGTGTCAATGGCAAGGGTTGAAACGACGCGGTTGATAAGGCAGGTCCTGATTATATGATGCAGTGCCCACATCGATAATTGTCTCAACTTTCTCGATGTGAGCACAAGAAGAAAAAATAAGCAAAATTACTTGGCGGGGATATATGGGATTTCCTGACCCCACCAGCCTTGCTGATCTGACCATTTCTGCCACTTGGCATCTGGATTCTTGTAACCCCAGATGCTGTAGCTCATGTGTGCGCTGCTCGCATACAGGGTATCATGCTTCCTAAATTCAGGATCTTTTAGGGCAGCACAGCCAAAAAAGAACATGCTTGCGACGAGTAACAACAGTAATTTCTTCATAATTCCTTCCTCCTCTTCCACCTAATTTTGATGAATAGAAAAGATTAAACCAAATTTTCCATCACCTAACCCATTATTTTCTGCCACCGAAACCTAATGAGTTCCTTCCTGATCCTTCTGACTGACATAAACTCAACTATGGAGTAAGAACCTTGGAGGGACAATTTCTGTTATTTCGATCTATCCTGCCGGACGTTTTACGCTCTAGAGTAATAATTATTCACGATAAGTCAAGTCAAAACATAATATTTCGACATTTTAGATTCATTACATTTTTTGACAACTCCCTGCCCATTTTTGCACATCTTTGGCATTACTCCTTTCATGGGAATGGCTAACTCTTTGAAATTTATTCCAATTTCTGAATAGTAAACATTTGCACGATTTTTGCATCTTTACACATAGTCTGGATAGGAAACCAGGCCCTACCAGGTATAGGGAATGAACAAAAGACGATATTTTCTCCTATTATTGGTGATTTGCCTTGTTGTGGGCAGTTGTTCCACGACCCCGCCTCCTTTACCGGAGCAGGACCTCAACGCTGCGGACGACGAAAATAGGCTCTGGCAGCGTGCGGCGGCGGAGCAGGCTATATTCGAGAGTAGCGGGATCATTTATAGAGATCCCGCGCTAGAGGATTATTTGCATTCGATTGCAGACAAGCTCCAACCTCTGGACGTCCTCAAGAAGTACAATTTCAGAATAAGGCTCATAAGAGATCCTTATCTTAATGCCTTCGCCTTTCCCAACGGCGTCATTTATCTGCACACGGGTATTCTTTCTCGCCTGGACAACGAGGCCCAGCTTGCCGCTCTGCTTGCTCACGAGATGACCCATTGTACGCATCGTCATGCCCTGAGGGCCTTCAGCGGGCTCAAGAACCAGAATAGCCTGATTTTATCCCTGAAGCAGGCTGTGGCCAGAATCGCGAGTACTGGAGATCTCTTGGAACTCTTCGGTACCACAGCCTCCATGGCTGCAATAAACGGCTATGCCCAGCATTTTGAGACCGAAGCCGACATGGTAGGGCTGCAGTTGATGGCAGAAGCGGGCTACGACCCGAGTGAAGCACTCAGGCTTTTCGAGCATTTAAGACAGGAACTGGAGTCTGAGAATCTGAAAGAACCCTTTTTCTTTGCAACCCATCCACAACTGCAAAAGCGCATCGAGAATTCTAAAGGGTTTCTCGAAAGGATGAACCCACCTGAAACGCAGGGAATCAAGAACAAAGAGAAATTCTTGGGTAGAATCCATCGGGTGCTTTTCTACAATGCCTCCCTTGACCTCAAGGCGGGGCGGTTTCGTGCTGCCCTTAGAGGGGCGGAAAAATATCTCACCCTCAGGAAGGATGATCCAAAGGCGTATTTCCTCGTGGGTGAAATTCTTCGGCAACGAGGAGAGGAAGAAGACGATTTGAGAGCAAAAGACTTTTACGAGAAGGCTATCGCATTGGATCCCTCCTATCCAGATCCGCACAAGGCCATCGGGCTAATTTATTTTAAGGAGGGGGACTGGGTGCTCGCCAAGCGCTCTTTCGAATCAAGCCTCGCCCTCTCGCCCCATATGCACGACCGTGCATATATCCGGGGATACCTTCAAGAATGCAGCAAAAGGGGAACAGGCCAATGAAAAAACTCTTGTGTATTATTTTTCTATTTATGGCCTCCTGCGCTTCCCTTGGCCAACCGGGAAACCCGTCCCAATCCGCCTCTCCCAGCTTCACCCTTGAGTTTCCAGAAGAATGGAGAAAGGTGACAACAGGCAAATACCTCATGATCACAAGAGACGGGGCCTTCGCCCAATATATTCTCGTTCAACAGCGCCATGTGGATCAGCCCTTCAATCACACGAAAAAGAAGATCGACAAGAGCATGCTCCCCCAGGAAGCAGCCGGGGTTATACTGGATGAAATCACCTCGGACCGAACCGTCCTCAACTTTCAGGTCCTTGAAAACCTTCCTGCCGCTGTAAACGGGTATAATGGCTTTAGACTGGTGTTTACATACAAAATAAAAGGGGGCTATAAGTTCAAGACTCTATATTATGGGTTTCTGCAAGGGGACTGGCTTTATAGCCTGCGCTATAACGCCGCTGATGATCGTTACTCTGACAAGGATCTGGAGACCTTTAAAGAAGTCCTGGAAAGCTTCAAAATCAGGGCCGCACAATCCGCCTGATCTCAACTTGGATCGTCCCTACAACACGTCACACCTACTCACATGTTTCGCACCTCTTACGAGAGGGTCGAAAAACCGGCTTCTACACCACCCTTTTGAATCTTCCAGACACGGCATAACACACAGGGCAGTTCTCAGGCACAAAACCCACACTTATATGCCCGCAGATATGGCATACATAGTAATCCGTCTCATTATTCACGAGCATATCCGCCTTGGCCCTCTCAAATAGATCGGCATGCTGACCATCTGTTTCCATGGATTGAGCAAAGGCCTTTTTCACCGCTTTACTTGAATCCCGGGCATCTTTGACCATCTCTGGATAGTATTCCTCGTTGGCCTTTTCCTCATTTTGAAGAGCCGCCTTAAGGTTCTCTTCGGTCGTGCCTATCTTTCCCCGCATCAACAACAGAAAACGCCGGGCATGAACAGAGTCGGCGTCTGCAACGGCCCTGAATAGCCGGGCTAACTGGGGACGACCCTCCTGATCCGCCTTCAAAGCAAAAGCGGCGTTACGTACCGCCGCCTTTGACTCAGATGCAAATGCAGTGGCGAGATTCTTTCCTACCCTGTCTGACATATGTCTGACCTCCTCATTCGTTTCTCACGGCTGTTGCTATGACCTATGCAGTTTATACCTTATCCTCAGCACGCCATTCTCAAAACTTGTAGAGACAATGCGAAATTCGCCAATCTCTTTGGTGGATTGCACGTGCGGGCCAATGCACGGACAGGCGTCGTAATCTCCAATCCTGATAATTCTGATTGGATCTCCTGCATCCTCTGGCAGACGATCCAGGTTGTAACGCTCCTTCGCCTCCCCCCTGTTCACAGATTCTTCGCTGACGGCCAGATCCGCCTGGATTACACCATTCACCTTCTTTTGAATCTCCCCGATCTCCTCTTCCCTTAGCACACGCTCAAAATGATAGTCGCACTTTGATTTTTTCTTTTCGATATGAGAGCTGAAACACCGGCCACAATTGAACATCCTGACCATTGTCTGATTGAGCAGATGCTCTGCTGAGTGCATTCTCGGATCCATCTCTTTTTTCATTGTCCAAGCACCTCGTTCTCCACCACGTGCCTAGCTTGATCTCTTTTGGACAGCTGGCCTTCAAAGTGAGACCTTTGATTTATACCTCAAATAGGTAGGAGGGATGGGAGGGAGAAAGCAGGGTTTTGATGACCATTGCTTGGCAAAACTCCTCGAGCATACGGGCAACCCGGTCTCTTGTAATAACGGCTCTTTCTTCGCTATCCTCACCAAGCCCATCAGTATTCATAACGATGATTTCAGTTTCCTTACCGATAAGCGTCTTGTGCCCGTTGCGCCAATTCCAACGACGACACATCACCTCTCTTGACTCTGAGACCACGTAAATTATCTCTCCCGGGTCAGGGTGCTCCACAGTGTCCGGTTTGCCCAGGGGGGTAAAATTCTCAGTGCCTTCAGCATAGCGGAGTTCCAGCGTTCGACCTGCTCGCACCAGATCATCTCCGCCCACCGGTATCTTGTCTTTGATGGCGTTGTAATTCATGATGGCCACGGTTTTATTGATAAAAGGTATTTGTGCTCCCGCTTTCTGCACGCGTTTCAGTAGGGCGCAATGGGCTGGCGCATATTTGTTGGGATTAGAGCCAAACTGGCGATGGGCTTCATTCCAAACCATGGTCCGGGGATCCGCTTTTAGGTCGATCGGCCTTTCAGCAGCTTCTGCAACAACTTTTCTGAGCATGGCGTCGAGTTCCTCTGAATGCCCGGAATTCTGCATCTGCTTGGCCACGACAATCCCGCGGCGGAAGCTGGGATAGTCCTCAAAAATCTTTTTATGAACCCGAATTTCAGCCATCCTTTTTCCGCTCCATGTTGTTTTTCAATCTAGTTGTCCACCGGTAGGCGCCAGATCCATCCTAACGGGGTTGCTGTAAAGGATCGCTTTTCTCAGCTCAGGGCGGCCCTCAACCACTTATGTATTGGAGACATCTTTTTGAAATGAGAAAATGCATATTCCACAATGCGCTTAGAAAGCAAGGCCTCAGACACTTCACTTTGATGCATTGCTGCTAAGCCGTTATACAGTAGAAATTCGGCATTCTTATGGGTATCATCATAACCCACTGGTATCCTTTTGTAATGCTTCCCCATCACGGTGTACCCAAGCTCGCCAACTCTGTTCACTGCCTTTTTCAGTTCTGGCCCATGCTTTTTGTCAACCACCGCATCTCTGTAAGGACCGAGGAGTTCTTTGGGAAAGATGTGAAGGCCTGCACCCAGCATGAGATTTTTCGAATCTAAATGGAAATAGAAGCCAGGGCATTCCATCCTCTTTCGATTACCCTCCCAGAACCAGATGCCAAGATTTGTCTTGTAGGGACTTTTGTCTTTGCTGAATCGTGTATCTCTGTTTAATCGAAAAAGGCTCTGGTTGACCTTTGGAATCGCATGGACTTTGGGCGCAATGGCTCTGAGCCTTTCTCCCATGGCCATCACAAACTCCTCTGAGGGTCCTTTCACATAGTTTTCATAATCCTTCTTGTGATCATGGAACCATTCCTTTGTATTGTTCTTTCTTAGCCCCTCGAAAAAGCGAAGCAACTCCCTGGGAAATCCACCAAATGAAACCATGGTCCCCTCCTGAAAACACCTATTGCCCTGTCTGCTGGCCGAATGGCTCCTTCTTCTTCAAACCTTCGCTTATGCCTCCAACGATATTACTTGCCCCTAAAATGGCGGCAGCTCCCTCCAAACCAGCCCCTCCTCCGGAAACAAGAATTCGGGGGATCTTCACAATATCAGGATTTGTAACAGCCGCGTTCAGGACCTTATCCAAGACCGCCAACTCCATGACTTTCTCTTCACCCAGTACCGCAACCTGCGCCTTCTGTCCTGTGGCAATCTCTATGAGCTTCAGCTTTTCCCCTTCCCCTTGGAGCTTCGCTGCCATTTTATTTTTTTCCGCTACTTTCACTCGAATCTCAGCTGCCACCAATTCTGGCTGCTGATCGGCTGTGGCACGCGCTTTCTCCGTGAGAATTCTCTGATCTTGGGCCTCTCTTTCCCTCTTATATGTCTCTTGCAGCTGATCAGCCAACTGTTCACGCAACCTGGCAACCATCAGCTCCGGGGGAACCACAGAGTCCACAAGACGAACATCCTTGATCGTGACGCCCGCCTTCTTGCCCTC
>Ga0209536_100016000_pt1 | contig 10677 bp, 10 predicted proteins | sample DeeMarSeWOR28_12_FD_187461 | JGI IMG/M metagenome (GOLD analysis project Ga0209536, IMG submission 187461) | Marine sediment microbial communities from White Oak River estuary, North Carolina - WOR-2-8_12 (SPAdes) (version 2) | ecosystem: Environmental > Aquatic > Marine > Intertidal zone >...
CAGAGGCGAGCCGCTTTACACCCGGGGAGAAGTGGTTTGGGCAAAGTGTCTTACGCCTGAGCAATTCCGGGTAGGAGTGAGCTTGAGAAAGGCAATAAGGTAAGAATACCCAGGTACTTTCCGGGACGGGAAACTTTTTAGCGCTTTACATCGTCTAATTTAGTAGAAAGGGGCAAAGAGCACAATGAAAAAAATGACCAAAAAAGGTGGTAAGGCAATGAAAGCGAAAGCATTATTAGTGATTGGGATTCTTGTATGTCTATGCGGGTTAGGATATGCCCAGGAAGAAGTAGCACCCTACAAGAGAAGGCATAGAGGTTCGCTAGCTGATTGGAGGGAAGACATCCGCGACCGCCGCGAAGACGTCAGGGACCGCCGTGAAGACATCCGCGACCGCAGAGAGGATGTCAAGGATCGCCGTGAAGACATCCGCGACCGCCGCGAAGACATAAGAGACCGAAGGGATGATAAGATAAAAGCCCAAAAGTTAAGCAGTTTGCAGGAACAGCTCGTTAACACCACCGATCCTAGAGAGCGAGCTAGACTGAAAACTCAAATTAAGGCTTTAAAAGCTAATATCAGGCGGGATAAGGCAGAGGATGTTCGCGACCGCCGCGAAGATATAAGAGACCGCAGAGAAGACATCCGCGACCGCCGCGAAGATGTCCGCGACCGCCGCGAAGATATTAGAGATAGGCGTGAAGATTGGATAGATCGCGGTCCGCTTCCGGATCGTAGGCCTCCTATCAGACCCAGAGTTAGTCGTACCAGGAGCGGTTAACCTTAAGAAAAAGTTATTTAGACTGGGCAGCCTCAGGATTTATCTTGGGGTTGTCTTGTTTGGGCGGGGATAAAAATGGTGAGATTAACACCAAACTTTAAAGTATCTATAGCGTTGATTGCAACTCTGGTACTTGGCATTGCTTCAGTGTCTTTCTCTAGAGATGAGGCATTATTAGAACTCTTTGAGAAAAATGAGGATATACAAATTATAAATCTGCTCAACGGCCTGGATTTGAATACTGAGCAGATGAGGTCTATTCTGAGAAAAGCCGAACAGGTAAAAACTTTAGAAGAGCGCTCTACGGATGAAATTCGCTTATTTTCATCCAGGCTGAATGAATTAACAGATAATATAAAAGGCAAGGTAGGTGAAGGCAAGGTAAAGCTTGACAAGGAATTATCCGGGGAATTCGTACGCCTGGAACAAGAGATGAAGCGAATAAAAAGGCAAACCTACGAAAAGATAGATAAGCTTGCCCTGGCAGTTGAGGCAGAGCTTGAAGAGTTTCAGCTATACGCCCTGGATAATTATATACCCTGTATTGTTCCGGTAATAACAAATGGGCGCATTGGCCAATCTGGTTCTGATGAAAGAAACATAAAGTTACTTGAAAGAATCAGAAAGATACCCGCGTTCAGGTATAATAACAAAAAAGAAGAAATAATAGACAACTTGCTAGTCAGAATAAAAGAAAGAATTCCGCCGGTTATAGAATTGGATGAATCAGAGGCCAGAATAAAAATATCAAATATTTTTGACAAGGCAAGAGCCATGGAAGATGTAGAATTTGGAATTAACAAAGAGGCCCTGGCAGAAGAATTCAAAGAAAGTATTCTCCCCGCAAGAAAACCATTCACAAGAAAGGTAAAGATAAGAAAATTCCTCCTTTCGGAAAATATTATACCTATTCTAAGGGAACGGCTAAAAGTTAGTGCGACTTATTAAGAAAGCTCTTATAATTTTACGCCTGAATTTCCTTCCTAAATATTAAAATCCTAAAAAATCCTGTTAGATTTTCCTTCCCGATACGTCTATTTATAGTGAGGGCCAAAGTTATGAAATCGACCCTTGGGATTAAAAATGGGCGCAAAGAATCAATAAACGGAGGGGCAGGATGTGTAAACGTGTAGTGGTTTTGGCGATGATGGTATGTTATATTTTAAATTTTGGGATAGCGCAAGGGCAGGGAATTCGCTGGCAGCAAATCAGTCGCGAGAATTCGAATGTGACCTGTTTGGCGCTGGAGCCGGCTAATCCAGCCACTATTTATATTGCTTCAAAGAATTGCATACTCAAAACCGATGATGGCGGAGCGAATTGGAGAACTATTTTGACGGTACGCGGACAGAATAGAGCCATAAACTTTTTATCTATCGCTGCCGGTGAGAGGGGTTCTCTGTACGCGGCAACCGGAGATGGCTTGTATCGCAGTCAAAATGGCGGTAAAAACTGGCAAAGGATTTTTCGCGGCAAGGATTCCCGGAAAAATTTCTGTACGGCGGTAGCGGTTTTGCCAAAGGTAATTTATTTAGGTACCCAGGACGGGCTTTTTATTACTAACGATAATGGCCGCAGCTGGGCGAAGGCAGAGGCAAGGCTCGGCGAAAGTCGGATATTGTGCATGGCTTATGATTCTAAGGAGCCGGATTATCTCTACGTTGCTTGCGTAGATGGTATATTTAAGAGCGCAAACGGCGGTAAGAGTTGGGATAGAGTTTTTGTGGCTTCGCCGACAGAAGAATCATGCGAAGAAGAGCAGGATGAAAATAGCGAGAATAACCATGAAGAGCTGACTTCTCAAGTTAGATACTTAGTCCTGGATAAAAATAATCCCAGCCGCCTATATTTAGCTACTTCGCATGGGGTATACAAAAGCCAAGACAGGGCAAAAACCTGGGAGTTGTTTTCTACCGCTGGTTTGCTTAGTTTAGATATACGTTCGCTTTTAGTAACTAAGCAATCCCTGGTTTTAGCTGCGACAAAAACCGGCGTATATAAGTATCAGGATAATGGCTGGCAGGAATTGTCATTGCGTCTGGTGGCAGGGGAGGTAAATTTTTTAGCTTTAGATAATCAGGAAACTTTGTATGCTGCTTGCGATAAGGGGTTATTTAAGGCAATTGCTACAGAAGAAGATAATTCCATGAACAGTGCAATTTCGCTTTATTATAAAGAGGAACCGGCAATCAGCGAGGTGCAACAGGCAGCAATACGCTATGCCGAGGTTGGGCCCGAGAAGATTAAAGACTGGAGAAAGAGAGCTAAAATCAAGGCAATTCTACCCAGGCTGACATTAGGCATAGATAGGTCAAAGAGGACTAACTACGAGATATATACCAGCGCAACTACACACTATGTATACGCAGGTCCGCTTGATAAGAACTCTGGGTGGGATGTTACCTTGAGCTGGGAATTAGGGGATTTAATCTGGAATGATGATCAGACTTCAATTGACGTACGCTCTCGTCTTATGGTGCAGTTACGTGAAGATATTCTTGATGAAGTGAACAAGCTTTATTTTGAAAGAATCCGCCTGAGGATGGAAATGGATCGGCTTTCAATTGAAGATAGGGTAAAGAGGTCAGAGAAGCAATTGCGATTAGAAGAGCTCACCGCTTCCCTGGATGCGCTTACCGGAGGCTACTATTCTGAGTATTTGAATTCCAGGTAGTGTCATGGTATAATGTGCGAAAGTTAAGTTAGCTCCGCGCCCAACTGAATCTGGACGCGGAGTCAATTCGCGCTCGTCCGCCTGCGGCGGACTATAACTTACGTCGTCCTTGCAGGACTTCCGTAAGTTATGCGCTCATTGAAAGAGTGGAGGTAGCTCCTCGCGTAAACGCATAAAATTTCTTAGAAAATTTTTATGCACGCTCGGAGTCAATTCGCGCACGTCCTCCTGCGGCGGACTATAACTTACGTTGTCCTTGCAGGACTTCCGTAAGTTATGCGCTCATTGATGAAAACACGGCGGATTAAGCGGATAATCGCAAGAGAAGGTTTTATAATACTGGCTGTGCTGGTTGTTTCCGGGATTTTATTATGGATACACCATTTAATCCCTTATGACGACAGCGAATCGAGCTTTATTTATTTTTGCTCTACGGCAGGTAAGCAATACGCAGTGGAGCTAAAAGACGAGAAGCATTTGTTCTCCGATAAAGAAGGGCACAAGATATTAAGGGCATTATACGAAAAGTACCCGAATGATTTCCCTGCGGATGCAGGCGGGAGATATAATCTCCCCGGCGATTTTAAAATAGATTACGTAAAAGTCAAATTCAGCCTTCCCGGTCAAATAAAAAATACTACATTCGGCTTATCTTTATTTTTGCTGATTATAGCTTACCCGGCTTATTTAGTTTTTCGCTTCATCGGTTGGGCAATTCGGCTATTAACAGAAGAATAGGAGGGCGCTAAAATGGCCGCAACATTACATAAGTCCTTTGGCTATGTTTTACTTTGCGTGGGGTTAATCTGTATATTCTTTGCCTTTCGTTCCATGCAGGATATTTTTAACCAGGAAATAAATCCCCCGGATATATTCCAGATGAAGACTTTACAATTTTCTGTTTCCGGCAGTGCGGATATTCCGTCTACGGCAATAAGCGTTACCATGGACCCCCAGATAAGAAAAACGGTGAACATTCTTTTGTATTGCGTATTTTTACTTTTTATCCTCACCCTGGGGGGAAAGCTAAGCAGTCTGGGGATACAGTTGATAAAGGAAAAAAAATCGCCAGATAGGGATTAATATAATCGATTTTTTAACAAAAAGGAGGGCAAGTTGAAAAAGTTAGCGGTTCCGGTTTTGGTAATAGCGATAGTAAGTCTGGTTTTAGCAATAGTCTCTCGTTATACCTGCACGATTTTACCTTTGGTCAAAAATGGCGTTGCTCCCAGCACCCTGATCAGCATAACCAATACTCTGCTTTTGCTGTCGATTGCACTTGCCTTGATTAAAGAATAAGCGTTATTTAAGTCATATCAGGCCCAGTTTTAAATAGTAAGACTGGGCCTGGTTTTTTTATTGCCCTTAGGTTAGATAATGATATAATATTCTTTATACCTATGTCTAAGTTTATGAAGTATTTAAAGCTTATATTCAGTAAATTTTCCATCAAGAAAGCCATCATTTTTGCTTTACCTTTATTCGCGGTAACCGGCATTAATGTTTATCTGCGAACGTATCCTATTAATTTCCCCCAGTTTAAAACCCAGGCCAGAAAAGCGATAGAGCAGAATATCGAGCAGGAAGCCGCGCGTTTGGTTTTTTCGAAGTTTCCCCAGTTCAATGAGTTAGCAAAAAAACGCTTAATAAAGGAGAAGGTGCGTGAAATTAAGGCGCAGAGAAAAGAAGAGATAAGCAAACAAGAGAAAATATTTTATGCACAGCTGAAGGATAGATATCAAGATCCCGCGGGGCATACCTATCTTATGGAATTAGACTGCTGGCATTGGGCGCGTTACGTAGAAAATGTAGTGAAGTTGGGTCACCCGGGCGATGAGGTAATCAAAGGTAGGCAGTTTGATACTTATATGTTAAGTCCGGACGGCCAGTTTATGTCCTGGGGCAGTTTTTTGTTTTATTTTTCCGCAGCCCTTTATAAAGTATTTAATTTTTTCCGACCGACAGAACTGTTCAACTTTCTATTTCTCCTGCCTTTGCTTTTTATGGCCATGTTAACCGTAGTATTGTATCTTTTTACTTACCGTCTGGGAGGTCATATTTGCGCTATAGTAACCACGCTCTTTCTAGGGACAGCGCCTATTTTTCTTCCCCGCAGTTGTGTCGGATGGTTTGATAAAGATATTCTCAATCTGATTTTCCCCATATTGATTATCTGGACTTATCTTTTGGCCTACAATGCAAAATCGACCAAAAAAGCCTTTGCTTGGATTTTGTGCAGCGCCTTCTGGACCGGATTATTCTGTTTTACCTGGGAGAACTGGTGGTTTATTATTCCTTTTATCATAATGTACGAAGGGGTGTATCTTATAAAAAAAGTTTTTGTTTATTGGAGATCAAAAGAGAAAAATACCGCCTTTTTAAAAAAGCACGGTTTAAATTTAGGCGTATTTTTAGTCACTTGCGTTTTCTGGGTGCTTGTTTTTTCAGGGACCCAGCCGTTGGCGGTTCTCTGGGATCAGATCATCGGCGCAATTACCTTAAACAAGCCCATGATTACTGCTATTTGGCCCAATGTTTATTCCACCGTAGGAGAGCTTAAGCCAGCTACCTTGCGTGAAATACACAACGGCCTGGCCAATGGGGTTCTTTTTTGGGTATCCCTCTTGGCCTGGGATTTAATATTTTTTTGGGGCATTGTCAAAAGGAAGTTTTTCGGCCTTAAGCGCGGCGCGGTAATTTTCTTTAGCATCTGGCTTTTTAGCATGCTTTTTGCCTGCCTGAGAGGGGTAAGATTTGTAATATTTATAATTATCCCTTTAGGAATTTTTCTGGGTTTATTGATCAAGGAAATATATGAATTGGCTAAGCGCAGGATTAAAAAGTCTCTAGCTATGGGTGGCGCGTTTTTTGTTCTGGCTTTCCTGGTCTTTGTTCTTTTGGGCAGCGGTAAAAAGGCAGCGCAGCGTATATACCCATTGATGGATGATACCTGGTATCAGGTATTGGTTTTGATGCGAGACAAACTTCCTAAAGATGCGGTGATTAATTCCTGGTGGGACTTCGGCGATTGGTTTAAGGTAGTCAGCCGCCGCAGGGTTATCTTTGACGGACAGAGCCAGAATATGCCTCAGGCCTATTGGATGGCCAAGGCCATGCTTAGCGAAGACGAGGAAACGACAATACGGATTCTGCGCATGCTCAATAACGGAGGAAATAAGGCCTTTGAGATAATCAACGAATACCTGAAGGAACCGCTAAAGTCTATTCTGCTTTTAGAAAGCGTACTTAGTGCCTCGGCGCCGATGAAGGCAAGGAATACCTTACTGGAGTTTATACCTGTTGCTGCGGCTAATGAGGTGATGCGCCTGGTCTTTGAACCACCCAAAAGCCCGGGATATTTTGTAGTCGATCCGTCGCTTCCCTATAAGATGGGCGCGATCTCGTTTCTGGGTAACTGGAATTTTCCCAAGGTCTATATCGCTCAAAACCTAAACCGCATGGAAAGAAAAAAGATTATCGAATATTTGATAAAGCTAGGTAGAAGCAAGGAGGAAGTTGAACGCTTATACCAGGAGGCCTTTCTGATTTCGGCCCAGGAACGGGACAGTTGGATTTCTTCGCCGAAGCAGTTTTATACGCCGTTAATTCAAGGCCAGCTTAAGGGCGATACTGTTTTATTTGACAACCGTTATACCTATAAGCCAAAGACGCAAAGTTTTCTTACCAACGAACAAAAGATTCCCCGCAGCCTATTTCTCTTTCGAAAAGATCATTTAGTGGAAATCGTTTATACCAATGCTAATTTTAATGTTGCGGCAATGGTGACTGATTTTGGGGGAGATTATGAGATGGTCTTGCTGGATTTTGAGCTGGGGCGATCCATATTTACGCGTTTGTATTATTTGAGGGGCGAGGGATTGAAGCATTTTCAGTCATTCATCGATGCGCAGGCAGGAAACGATTACACCCGGGTGTTTAAAATTATCTGGTAGGTCAAAGTTATGGAAAATAATCTTTTTCTTTCGGTAGTTTTACCTTGCTTGAACGAAGAAGAAACCGTCGGGCTTTGCATCAATAAGATAAAGGAAGTCTTTGCCAAGGAAAAGATTGACGGAGAAATTATCGTAGTCGACAATGGCTCGACAGATAACTCCCGGCAGGTTTGTGAATCTCAAGGCGTACGGGTGATTTCAGAACCGCTGCGCGGATACGGCGCTGCTTACTTGAGGGGTTTTAAAGAGGCTAAAGGTAAGTATATAGTTATGGCAGACAGTGATAATACTTATGATTTTTACGACATACCTAAATTTATAGAGTGTTTAAACAAAGGATATGACTTTGTAATGGGTTCGCGCTTTAAAGGAAGGATGCAAAAAGGGGCAATGACTTGGACACACCGCTATATAGGCAATCCTATTCTTTCCGGCTTGACCCGTTTATTTTTCCGCACCCGTCTCTCAGATATACATTGCGGGATGCGCGCTTTTACCTCGAACGCCTACAGCAAAATGGGCCTAAGGACGACAGGTATGGAATTTGCCACAGAAATGGTGGTTGGCGCCCTGCAAAATAACCTTAAGATTTGCGAGGTCCCGATTAATTATTATCTGCGCAAGGGAGAATCTAAGTTGATGCCGCTTGCGGATGCCTGGCGACACATCAGGTTTATGCTGATGTATTGCCCGGTCTGGTTATATTTTATTCCCGGGGGGCTGGGGTTTTTATTTGGCATGGCTATCCTTTTGCTTTTATTACGCGGGCCATTTTTATTCCTCGGCCACCATTGGGATATGCACCTGATGGTTTTTGCCAGCATATTCTGCATATTTTCATACCAGATTCTGAATTTAGGGGTGTTTGCTCATACCTTTGCCATCCGGCAGGGTTTTTTAAAATACGATAGACTAACGCTTTTCTTTCAGCGGCATTTCAATTTAGAACGCGGTCTTATCCTCGGGGGCAGCATTTTTTTGGTTGCTTTTATCATTACTTTATTTATCGTCCTGGAGTGGTTATCCAAGCACTTCGGGGCGATGTATAGAATTAGAGAATCGATTTTAGCCATGACCTTATTTATTATTGGCCTGCAGACCATGTTTTCTTCATTTTTCATCAGCTTATTGTTTTTGGAGAAAAAATGAAGCTATCCGTAGTCATTCCTGCGCATAACGAAGAATCCTGCATAAACACGATTGTAAATAACCTGATTAGCGAATTAGAGGCAAACGGAATTGAGCGTGAAATTATCGTGGTCAACGATAATTCTACGGATAATACCCCGCAGATTTTAGGCGGGCTAGCCGAAGTCCACAAAGAAATCAAGGTAGTTAATGCATCCTGGCCTAGGGGATTTGGCCGGGCAATCAGAAAGGGTCTGGAATATGTTACCGGCGATATGGTGGTAATCTTTATGGCTGATGGCTCTGATGAGGCAGAAGACGTAACCAAATATTACAACAAGATGCAGGAAGGTTATGATTGCGTTTTTGGCTCGCGTTTCATCAAGGGCAGTAAAGCCAGCGGATACCCCAAGCTGAAACTTATTTTAAACCGTATGGGCAATAAACTGATACAGCTGTTGTTCTGGATTAAATATAACGACGTTTCCAATGCCTTCAAGGCATACCGCACAGAGGTGATTAGGGCGGTCCAACCTTTGGTTTCCCAGTATTTCAACATTACCGTAGAAATTCCGCTTAAGGCGATAGTCAGGGGTTATTCCTTTGCCGTAATTCCGATTAACTGGAATGGCAGGGAAAGCGGAGTCAGTAAGTACAAAATAGGCGAATTAAGCAAAAAATACTTCTTCTCCATATTATTTGTTTGGTTAGAGAAAATCCTACTCAAAGAAGAAATCAAAACTCATCCTAATTAAACTAGTGAACCCTATTCGTTCTATACAGCTCAACTGGAAACCTTTACTTGTGCTGTTGCTTATTTGCGTCTTGGGCCTTGCCTTAAGGGCCTATAATCTTAATTTTCCTTCCATCGGCTACCATAACATGAAAGAAAACGAATACTTAAGCATGGCCGAGGAGATGAAGCGCACCGGCGATTTCCTCACCCGCAGGATTTATTTTTATAACGCCTTTGAAGATAATCCTACGGTTCGTCTTTATCCCCAGCCGCCGCTGGTTTCTTATCAGATATTATTTGCCTGGAATATCTTCGGAGAGAATCTCTGGGGGGCTAGACTTGTAAATGTTCTCTTCGGCGTCTTCAGTATCATCGCGGTTTATTTTATCGCGCTTTTGCTCTTTAACCACGTAGGGCTTTCTTTATTCAGCGCGTTTTTATTGGCGATTATGCCGCTGGCTGTATTTTTTTCGCGCAACATGCAACCGGAAAGCGGCGGTTTCTTTTTTATGATCTTAAGCAACCTTTTTTATCTTAAATTTATCTCTTCCTCCAAGAAATATTATCTGATCTTTGCCGGTCTTGCCTTGTCTGTTGCCTGGCTTTATAAATTAAGCTTTTTTATCGCTATACTGCCGGTTTTATTTTGTCTGCCCCTTAGGACCTACTGGAGAAACAAAAAAGAATTTTTTAGGCAGGCGCTGGCTTTTGTTTTGCCGTATCTTACAATTGTCTTTAGTATTGCCTGGCTTATGCATATCGGTCAGTGGGAGTTTGAGCAACTCAGCCGTGTGCAATTCCTGGAATTTTTTACTCTATCCTACTGGCAGAAGTTCGGCCGCACCATCTGGTGGTATGCCATGGGAGAAAACTTTACCTGGGTTTATCTATCGCTGACTTTGCTGGGGGTTGCCGTCGCCTTTTTCAGGAGAAAAGGGCTTTCAAACCGCTATATTATCGGCTGGACCCTTACGTTCATACCTTATTGCATGATATTTTCCGACTATGTCAATCAGCACAACTATTACCAGATGCCTTTTTTGGGATTAGTTGCTGTAGCCTCGGCCTACGCGGTTTATTTTATTTCAGAAAAGCTTAAGAAATTGATCCGCCAGTTCAGGCTGGTTTATTTAATGATTCTGGTTTTTGCCGTATCTATACCTCTGGTGTATGATTCTATAGCCAGGATGCATGTTACGATCTTCCCAGGGCAGGATATTGCGGGTGAATCCTTAAAAGAGTTTACTGCGCCGGATGAACGTGTTTTTTTACTCACCCATTGCCAGGGTAACGCCATTGCCAGATATGCCCATCTTGAAGCACTACTGACATATTAAGACCAAACGCAATGTCTTTACCTTTGATATCTGGTATACGCACCGGCTTTGGCTCAAAAATATTGGGT
>Ga0209536_100016001_pt1 | contig 10676 bp, 10 predicted proteins | sample DeeMarSeWOR28_12_FD_187461 | JGI IMG/M metagenome (GOLD analysis project Ga0209536, IMG submission 187461) | Marine sediment microbial communities from White Oak River estuary, North Carolina - WOR-2-8_12 (SPAdes) (version 2) | ecosystem: Environmental > Aquatic > Marine > Intertidal zone >...
CACCATGGCATTCACGGCGGATATCAACAAATTCGAATTTGGTGAAGCATATCACCCCGCCTTTGCTGGCAAACGAGTGCTGATTACGGGCTCCGGAAAGGATGGCGGCATCGGCCAGGCACTGGCCCTGGCCGCAGCAGCCAACGGCGCGGCCGCTGTCGGTGTCCATTTCCATAGCAGCTACAGGGACGGCTTCGACCTGGTCGACGCCATTCGCGAGCGCGGCTGCGATGCGTTTGCGCTGCAGGCCGATGTAACCAGCCTCTCCGACCTGTGGGCCTCACGCAGCTATATCATCGAACACATGGGCGGCAAATGCCCGGACATCATCGTATGCAACTCCGGGCTTTCGGAAAAAGGCTACCGATTCGGCCGGGCGCTGCCCGAGAAGGAAGGTGAGAGCCGCGCGGAACGTCGCGTGCGCGTGCGCCAGTCCTTCATGGACAACCTGCGGGAGTCTCGCCTGGTCATGGATACGAAGATCCAGGGGTTCGTGTCGTGGACACACCTCTGGGCAGGCGAAGCCGTCTACCACAAGACGCCGTTACAGCTCGTCTATGTATCATCGATGCAGGCCATCGAGCCCGGCATTGCCGTCCCGGGATACGTCGTCGCCAACTGGGCCGTGTTGCGGCTGCCCGAGATCCTGCGGGTCAACCTCGGCGGCGCGTCAGAGATGGTAAGTGCCTGCTGTATCATGTTCCCGTTCATCCGTACCGGCATGACCGAGGCTTACGCCGACAACCCCAAGGTATTCGGCCGCTGGCAGTCGCGCATGCTCGAAACCCACGAAGCAGCGCAGAGCATGGCGCAGCTGCTGATGCGTCCCGCCGACGAGCTCAATCTGGGCAACTTCAAGCTGGGAGTCAGTGGAGATCCGGACGACATCAGCCTGGACTGGAGCCGAATCCGCCTCGAGGTCGAAGAGGACAAGCTGGACTGGGGCCCGTAGCGCGCGTGAGTCACTGAAAAGCAGCATATTTTTCTGCGGGTCCCGTCGCAGGCCGGGCTGTACAGCCTTGACTAAGCGCATGAAAAGCCTATACTTCTCCGTGCCTGTAAGTGCGCTTTTAACTATGCACACCATTTCGAAGTCCCTTCAGAAGTTTCTTCCGTAGTACCTCGTCCGGTATTTCATTAGTACTAGCAACACTTCCAGCTTAACCGGCCCTTGGACTGGGCTTTTATTTATAGATTGATCAGGAAAACACTATGTCTACCACAACAGGTACCGTGAAATGGTTCAACGAAGCCAAGGGCTTCGGCTTTATCGAGCAGGAGAACGGCCCCGACGTATTCGCGCATTTCAGCGCGATCCAGGGCGAGGGTTTCAAGACGCTCGTTGAAGGCCAGAAGGTCCAGTTCGAGATCACCCAGGGCCAGAAGGGTCCGCAGGCAGCGAATATCGTAGCCCTGTGATCTGCACGACCGTATGAACCGGGAAGGGCCCCAATCGGGGCCCTTTCTATTGGTGCCACCTACCCGCACGCCCGAGCGCAACAGCGCAATCAACAGTATTTGGAGCATATACATGAGCCACGCAAAATCCGGAGACACCGTTAAGATCCACTACACCGGCACCCTCGACGACGGCACCCAGTTCGACTCGTCAGCGGGCCGCGATCCGCTCGAGTTCGAGGTTGGCAGCGGCCAGGTCATCGCCGGCTTCGACAAGGCGGTCGAGGGCATGGCGGTCGGTGACAGCAAAAGCGTCCGTCTCGAACCGGACGAAGCTTATGGCCCTCGCCACGATCAGCTGGTCCAGGAAGTCGATCGCAGCATGCTGCCCGACGATCTCGACCCCAAGGAAGGAATGGCCCTGCAGAGCAGCAGCCCGGACGGACAGGTCATGCAGTTCATGGTCACTGATGTGTCCGAACAGTCCATCACGGTCGACGCCAATCACCCGCTCGCGGGCCAGGCGCTCAGCTTCGACATCGAACTCGTCGAAATCAGCTAGCAGGAGCGGTTCCCGAACCGCCCTCGAGCTCGATCGCGCACCGCGGCGCGTTCCTAAGGATTTGCGGCGGTGCCGCGGTTGAGCTCGCTCTCGACTTCGAACAATTCCTCCAGCAGCCTGTGCCATTCGGCGTATTTTGCGTCGACCCAGCCTTCCAGCTCAGCGATGCGAACCTCCATCGCCTCGACGACCGGGCCTACCTCATTGTTGAAAGCGATCGCCAGCCGATCCTGCTCCTGTGACGTCACCCTGTCCCACTTGTAGTTGTCGTACAGGTTCTTTATCGCCTCATAACTGCCGCGCGGCGCATCGGATCGAGTCTCATCGGCGCGCCTCGCGTTCTGCCTGTCGTATTCCAGGGACTTGCGACGGTATTCGCGCCATAGCGCATAGGTAGAGACGATCTCTTCGTACAGTTCACGAAACTTCGCGTCGACGCTGTCCGTGATCACATACTCGGTCAGCCGTATGCGCTCGATCCGGTCGAGCATCGGATCGTCTCGCGCCGGCAGGCGCCTGATCGAGAATGTGCCGTCTTCGTTCTCGCCCAGGTATTCGCCGAAAGCGGATGGCGCCAGTTCGACCGCATAGCGTAGCAGTGAGGTTTCTATGATGCGCAGGAGCAGGCGGTCATCCAGTCCGTCCCGGGCCGCACGCAGGCTCTCTGCAATCTCTTCGTAGACTTCCGGTCGTCCGGATTCCGCGTCCGTATCGCCTGCTTGCTCGACCTGTACCAGGCTGCTCGCGAAGACCTGGTCAAACCACTCCCTTCCGGTCGCGTCGGTCGCGCGAACCCGGATTTCGAGACGTTCGCCGTCTGAGCGGATGATCGATCCGTTAATCTGGACCTCCGCGGCCGGATCCGGCTCCGTGACCACTCTCACGGCGCCCCATTCACCGCTGTCAACCAGCATATCGCGCAACACGAACGGCAGGAACTTAGCCTCCACTACGCGGATTCGGGGAAAAATCTGCAGGTCACGATGCAGCGACCTGTCTTCCGGGATACCGGGGTCGAATTCGGATATCGATACGTTCAGCGCTGCAGGATCGCGCACCTCGCCGAGCGCCGGCTGCTGCAGCGAAAAGACCAGGATGATGACCGCCAGCAATCCGGATCTCGCCATCACAGCTCGATCTCGCCGGTGCTGCAGACGCGCTTCATGCTCAGCGTCTCTATACAGTTGAAATCCGGCGGCAGCCGTTCGAACCTGTTGTAGAAACGCTGCAACGTGAACGGCACGCGTGCGGTGCTCGACGCCACCGTGGTGACTACGCGCAGCTGCTGCCGGTCTTCGGACACGGTGAACCGGTGTGTCACCTGCAGACCATCCGGCAATATCAGGTGCGACACGAGCTGGTCACCGTCCCACCCGCAGATCTCGGTGCCGTAGCCACTCTCCGTGCCCTTGGCGATGCCATCGTAAAATGCACACAGCAGGGAAAAGTCGTCTTTGCGTTCGACCGTGATCTCGTGGTCGTTTTGCGAGATGGTCATTACCTGCGGCCGCGTAATGAGTTCTGCCAGGCGCGCCAGCGCGCGGATCGACGCCATGTCCTTCGATGATGGCTGCACCGGGCCCGGGCGCGTCGTGTAAGCGCGGTCTGCGGACGTGCGGCTCAGGTAGTAGTAGATATCGCGCAGCACCTGGTTGACGTCATCCCCACGTGAATAGTCCCGCTCCCAGGAACCGCTGAAGTCGGCCGGCATGGCGCCGTCGATCCGCATCATCTCCTCGTCGATGACGGGACGCGCGGGCGTGCAGGCCGCAATCGCAAGGCCCAGCATGATGATGGTTCGAGTTCGCCACATTGTCGTTTGGATTCCCGGACTCGGAATATGCCTGGACGGCAATACTCTCATTATTGGCGGTGCGATTTCGAGATCCGCGCCATCCCGGGTGCGACAAGTGGACAGGTCCACGGTAAAGTAGCGCCATGCCGGCACCGCCCGACAATCTCGACCCGTCGAACGTGGCGCTGTTCCTGGACGTCGATGGAACGCTGCTCGAAATCGAGGACCACCCCTCTGACGTCCAGGCCGACCCTTCCCTCGTCGCAATGCTGGCGAGCTTAGCGAACGCACTGGACGGCGCGATATCGCTGATAAGCGGCCGCCAGATCGCGGATGTCGATCGAATCTTCGCGCCGGTTCGGTTCGCCGTTGCGGGTGCGCACGGCTCCGAATTGCGGCAACACCCCGAAGATCCGGTCGCTGTTTCGCAGTCGTCGCTGCCGGCACGCGTTCTCGACAACTTGCGCACCTTTGTGGAGCAAAATCCGGGCCTGTTGCTCGAGGAGAAGAGTGGTGGCGTGTCGTTGCACTATCGGCGTGCACCGCAGCTCGAGCGGCGGTGCAGGACACTGGTGCAGGGATTGCTTCCGGAAATCGACAGGGACTTTCGTCTTATAGCCGGTAAAATGGTTCTGGAACTGGCGCCAATAGATCACAACAAGGGTGCTGCGATTACAGAAATGATGCAGCGAGAACCATTCTCGGGCCGGCGCGCCGTATTTGTCGGGGACGACGTCACGGACGAAGACGGCTTCCATGCGGTGAATGCCATCAGCGGAATTTCTATTCGTGTCGGTGGCAACCAGGGCAGCGCGGCAGAATACGCATTGCCGGATGTTGCAGGTGTGCGCCGCTGGCTCGAGTCCATCGAGCATCGCGCTTGTCGTTAACGGACAGCAGGGAGAGAGCTTCTTGTCGAATCTGGATATCGGTCTGATAGGGAACTGCCAGGTAGCATCGTTTATCGACAAGCGCGCTACGATGATCTGGGCATGCATGCCGCAATTCGACTCCGACCCCGTTTTCTGCCGGCTGCTGCGGGACGAGAGCGAGACCGAGCTACCGGGCTTCTTCGAAATCGAACTCATCGACTTTTCGCACAGCGAACAGAACTATCAGACGAATACCGCTATTCTCGACACCACGTTGTACGACACGAATGGTGGATCCGTCCGGATTACCGACGTTGCTCCCCGTTACGAATACGTCGGCCGCATGTTCACGCCGATGATGCTGCTCAGGCGCATCAGGCCGGAATCCGGTGCACCGAGGATTCGCATTCGCCTGCGACCTGCGCGCGACTACGGCGCGAAGCCCTGCGAGACAACGCACGGCAGCAACCACATCAGCTACATTTGCTCGGACACGACGTTACGGCTCACGACCGACGCTTCGCTGACGCACGTCATCGAGGAAAATGCGTTCGTTCTCGACCGGCCCCTGCACCTGATACTGGGCCCCAATGAAACCATTCCCGAGTCCTGTGCAGACGCCTTCCACACGCATTTCCGCGCGACGCGCGACTACTGGCAGGCATGGTCGCGAGGCTTGTCGATCCCGTTCGAATGGCAGGAAGCCGTCATTCGCGCGGCAATCGCGCTGAAGCTGTGCACGTTCGAGGATACCGGCGCGGTCGTCGCCGCCCTCACCACCTCGATCCCGGAAGCAGCGGACAGCGGCCGCAACTGGGACTATCGATTCTGCTGGCTTCGAGACAGTTATTTCGTGGTGCAGGCTCTCAATCGCCTGGGCACCACCGTGACGATGGAACGCTACCTCGGCTACATCATGAATATCGCCGCGGAAGCGGGAGACGAGGAGCTCAAGCCACTGTATGGAATCAGTGGCCGCTCGGTTACCGACGAGCAGATAGTCGAATCGCTTTCCGGCTACCAGGGCATGCCGCCGGTACGCCGCGGCAACCAGGCCTACGAACAGGTGCAGCACGACGTCTACGGCGCGGTCGTGCTGGCGGTAACGCAGTTCTTCTTCGACAGCAGGCTGATCAAGTCGGGCACGCTGGCCGAATTCAAACGACTCGAGGCACTGGGGAACTGGGCGCGCGAGAAATACGACAAGCCGGATGCCGGCCTCTGGGAATATCGCGGGCGACAACGCGTACACACGTTTTCCAGCATCATGTGCTGGGCTGCCTGCGACCGGCTATCAAAGATCGCGCACGAGCTCGGAGAAGACGATCGCGCTGACTACTGGCGCAAGGCGGCAGGCGAAATTCGGAACGACATCATGGAGCGGGCATGGGACCCTGATCAGGAGTCGTTTACCGAGAGCTTCGGCCGCCCCGAGATGGATGCCAGCCTGCTCACGATGCACGATCTGGGTTTCATAGAGGCGGACGACCCGCGCTTTGTATCGACGGTCGAATGCATCGGCCGGCACCTGCTCAGGGACAAGCACATGTTCCGGTATATCGCTGCCGACGACTTCGGCGAGCCGGAGAATGCATTCAATATCTGCACCTTCTGGTACATCGATGCCCTGGCCAGCATCGGGCGCAAGGACGAGGCCAGGGAATTGTTCGAGAACATGCTGGAACTCCGGAACCCGCTCGGTCTCCTGTCCGAGGACATCGATCCCGACACCGGCGCGCTGTGGGGCAACTTCCCGCAGACCTACAGCATGGCCGGGATCATCAATGCAGCGGTTCGGCTGAGCCGTACCTGGTCAGAATCACTGTGATGGGGGCAGGCAACCATGGCTGAATCGGCGGACAGACGCCTGATCATCGTGTCAAATCGCGTTGCAATGCCGAAGAAGAAAGGTGCGGCAGCGGGCGGCCTCGCCGTCGGTATCCTGGCCGCACTGAAGGACCAGGGCGGCATGTGGTTCGGCTGGAGCGGCAAACTCACGGACAAATCGGATTCGCAGGTAGAGGTAGTCCGCAAGGAGAATATCGACTTTGCGACGATTCCGCTGAACGAGTCCGACTTCGAGCACTACTACAATGGCTACAGCAATCGCGTGCTCTGGCCGGTCTGCCATTATTTTCTCGATTTCCTGCGCTACGAGACAGAGGATTTCGACGCATACCTTCGCGTTAATTCACTGTTCGCACGCAAACTGGCTTCTTTACTGCAACCCGACGACGTTATCTGGGTACATGACTACCACCTGATTCCGCTCGCTGCCGACCTGCGAAGTGCCGGGGTCAACAACCCGATCGGTTTCTTCCTGCACGTGCCTTTCCCGACATTCGAGGCGCTGCGCGCTGTTCCCGGACACGAGTACCTGTTGCGATCCCTGTGCGCCTATGACGTGCTGGGCTTCCATACGGACCGGGACCTCACCGCGTTCAAGACCTGCCTGCAGGAACCGATCGTCCCCGCGAAACTCAAGGGCGACAATACCATCGAGGTCTCCGGCGGTACCGTGGTCGCCGACGTATTTCCGATCGGCGTGGACGTCGAGGAAATCCAGGCACTATCCGCCGCGTCAAACACGACGAAGTCGGTGCGCCGCATGGTCAAGAGCCTCGACGACCGGCAGCTGATCATCGGCGTCGATCGGCTCGACTACAGCAAGGGACTGCACCAGCGGTTTCTCTCGTATGAACGCCTCCTGGAGAAGTATCCCAATACGCAGAACAATGTCACCCTGATGCAGATTGCGCCACCGACTCGCAAGGGGGTGCGGGCCTACGACGACATTCGTGCAGAACTGGAGCAGGACTCGGGCCGTATCAACGGACGCTTCGCCTCTTCCGACTGGGTGCCGATCCGTTATCTCAACAAGGGGATCGGCCGCAAACAGCTGATGGGCTTCTTCCGCAACGCGGACGTGGGCCTTGTTACGCCCGTCAGAGACGGTATGAATCTCGTGGCCAAGGAGTACGTAGTGGCGCAGGACCCCGAAGACCCGGGGATGCTCGTGTTGTCGAGCCTCGCCGGGGCTGCCCGGGAACTCACCGACGCCGTCATCGTCAACCCATACGACCGGGACAGCGTCGCGGACGGCATCGCAACGGCGATCACGATGTCTTTGGAAGAGCGACGTGAGCGGCATGCGGCCATGATGAATGTGCTCAGGAGGAACGACATTACGGCATGGCGTACGCGGTTCGTTGACGCTCTGCTGCGACGTAATGGTGACGCTACACCAACCTGAGCCCAACAGGTACGATCGGACAGTCAAACCAGGTCAATCGAGAGATGTTGCGTGAACTTGACGAAGCTGCGAGAGCGCTGGTTGCGCCTCGCGTGGTGTTGTTCGACTGGCATGCGACGCTCGTCGATACGCTGGACGCGATGTATCACGCAGTGGATGACGTGCTGCCGCAGTTACCCGAACTCGGGCTGATGGATGCGCTGATTTCTCACGACCAGGCCAAGACACCGGAGGATGCGCGCCTCGTCGACTACGTGCGCGAACATCGGCAGCTGCATCCGAAGATCAAGGCGGAGCGCAGAATTTCCCGCACCGACATATTCGAAGTCCTGTTTGGCGAGAACGAGGACGCCAAGCACGTTGCGCACGAAGCATTCAATAACGCTTACCGCGATCATTTTGGCGATGTACAACCGCTGGAAGGCGGTGAAATCGACCTGCTGATCGAAATGCACGCGTTCGACGTCAGGCTCGGCATTCTCACCAACCGCGACCGCGAGTTCTTCGAACGCGAGTTTGCGCTCGTCGACGGAGGCGCATGGCTGGACCTGTTCGAGACCACGGTATGCGGTGACGATAGCGGCCGCCGCAAACCCAACCCCGATCCGATCCTCAAGGCTCTCGCCAACCTGGGCGAGCAGCCCGCGCCGAACTGCTGGTATGTCGGCGACAGCACGACAGATGTGATAGCGGCCAAGCGCGCCGGGATCACATCCGTGTTCTTCAACGGCACCGGCTGGGATCACGCCTGGATCAACAAGATATTCCCGGGGACGGCCGCGCACCCGTACCAGCCGGATGCGATCGTTGACGATTTCACGGAATTCAAGTGGCTCGTCGAGGAGTGCCTCGAAGTCGGCCACGACTGGCCGACATTTCCGCACTGAAGATTACGCTCAGGTAACGGCCTGCCCCGCTGAATGACCGGCGACGACGGCGGGCAGGTCGGCGAACGCATCGACCCTGTAATCGGGGCGGTGCGAGTCTGGCGGCTCGGGACCATAGCCGAATGTCACGAACGCGACGGCGACCCCGGTGGCATGCGCCAGGAGCACGTCGATCGCTGAATCGCCGACCATCAGCGCCTGTTCGGGCGTGACATCGAGCCCGGCAAGCACCGTGCGTAACGGCAATGGATCGGGCTTGTTGCGCGGCAGCGTGTCGCCGCCAACGACGACGTCGAAATACTCCGCGATGCCGAGGCCCTCGAGAACCTGCCGGGTGATCGCCTCGGGTTTATTCGTGCAGATCGCCTGGCGCAGCCCCGCATCGTTGAGGGACTTCAGAACCTCTCGCGCACCGGGGAACAGGCTCGTCGAAGCGGTTGCGATCTCGGAGTAGATGACGAGGAAGCGCTCGACCAGCCCTTCGAGCCGCGCCCCGCCGGGCGTGACGCCATGCGCTTCGAAGCCTCGCCGAATGAGCACTGCGACGCCCTCACCTATCATGTTCCGGATGCGCTCCGCATCGAGCGCCTCCTGGTCGTTCTCGACCAGGAGGCGATTCAGCGACGTCGCGATGTCCGCCGCTGAATCGACCAGTGTGCCGTCGAGATCCCAGACCACCGCCGCGGCGCCCGGGTTGCCGCTATCCGTCACGAGCAGACCTCCGCCAGCTTCTCCGATTCATGCGGCAGCATGCCGGTAGCCGGATGATTTCGGATCGAGTTGCCCGCTCCTGTAGCGTTCGGCCATCGCGGCCAGCGGGATTATGTCTATCTTCGAGGCGTTGCCGGCCGTGCCGAATCGTTCGAAGCGGTCGCGACACAAGTCACGCATCGCGGCCCACCCGGGAAGCTGGAACTTGCGGGGATCGAACTCGGCCGGTTTCTCGACGGCGATCTTGCGCATCTGGCCCGTGATCGCCATCCGGCAATCGGTGTCGATATTGACCTTGCGAACACCGTGGCGGATGCCCTCGACGATCTCGTCGACCGGCACGCCGTAGGTCTGCGGCATCTCTCCGCCGTAGGCGTTGATGATGTCCTGCAGTTCCTGCGGCACGGACGAAGAACCGTGCATGACGAGATGCGTTTCCGGCAGCCGCTCGTTGATCGCCTTGACGACATCCATGGCGAGAATGTCTCCCGTCGGCTTTCTCGTGAACTTGTACGCGCCGTGCGACGTGCCGATGGCGACGGCCAGTGCATCGACCTTTGTGCGGGTAACGAAATCGACGGCCTGCTCGGGATCGGTCAGCAGCTTGTCCTTCTCCAGCTTGCCTTCGAAGCCGTGGCCGTCTTCCTTGTCGCCGGTGCCGGTCTCGAGCGAACCGAGGCAACCGAGTTCGCCCTCGACGGATACGCCGATCTCGTGCGCGATCTCCGTCACGCGTGACGTTATGCCGACGTTGTAGTCGTAGCTTGCCGGAGTCTTCGCGTCCGCCTCCAGCGAGCCGTCCATCATCACGCTGGAGAAGCCCTGCTGCATCGCCGATACGCAGGTCGCCGAATTGTTGCCGTGGTCCTGGTGCAGCACCACGGGGATCTTCGGGAACATCTCCATCGCGGCGGCGACCATGTGCCGAATCATGATGTCGCCGGCATACGAACGCGCACCGCGGCTCGCCTGCAGTATGACCGGCGAGTCGACGGCGTCGGCTGCCTCCATGATGGCCAGCACCTGCTCCATGTTGTTGATGTTGAATGCCGGCACGCCGTAGCCGTGTTCGGCGGCATGGTCCAGCAGTTGTCGTAACGATATCAGTGCCATGGTATTTCCCCTGTTCAGGTATTGCGTTCACGCAAGCCGGCCCTGGCTGCTTCCGCGACGGCTGCCGCGGTGATGCCGAAATGCT
>Ga0209536_100016002_pt1 | contig 10676 bp, 14 predicted proteins | sample DeeMarSeWOR28_12_FD_187461 | JGI IMG/M metagenome (GOLD analysis project Ga0209536, IMG submission 187461) | Marine sediment microbial communities from White Oak River estuary, North Carolina - WOR-2-8_12 (SPAdes) (version 2) | ecosystem: Environmental > Aquatic > Marine > Intertidal zone >...
TATTCGCAATTCACCACAATTATGTGTCTTCAGCATTGCCAAACCTTCCTGGAGATGAGACCAGTCGCCTGAATCACCACAGCCTGACTGAACAAACTACCCGAATCTCGTCGCAAAACAGGCAGAATTGTATCTTGCCGCCAGGAGTAAGACAACCAATCAGAGAACGTCACAACTTCAGAAACTGCACCAATAAGGCGCCTTTGTCGGGGCCTCACTTATTAGCTGAAGTCATGCACTTTTACAGTTGAATAGACAGAAAATGGCCCTCAGCTACTATTGAGTTGGACCAACAACCCAAGGAAGCCAGAGGACCATGTTGCAAGCGATTGTACAAAGCCACGAAGCCCTGAGCAATTTCCTGAGTCTGTTCCGAGATGCGTTCCGCAATCAGCCCCAGTACCGGCACTTTCAAGCGTACGTCATCGGTCTGCTGATCTATCTGGGCAGCCGCAATCTGGCAGGATTGAGTCGAGCGATACCAGACGGCAAGAGTCCCTGCAGCCTGTATCGCTTTATGGCCCAGATGGAATGGGACATAGAGCAGGTAGAGCAAGTGCGTTGGGAGGTACTGAATCGACGGACGCGCCGGGCGTTGGCTGCCACCGGACGAAGAGGTCAGCCGGTGCCGGTCTTTCTGGCCATTGACGATTCGTTGGTGGAAAAGAGTGGCAAGTGTATGGAAGGAGCGGACTATCATTACTCGCACAGTGCTGGCCGGACTCTTTGGGGACACGTCTGGGTTACTGCGCAACTGGTCGTGTTGGGACAAAGTTACCCAGTCAGTTGGCGCCTCTACCAGCGCCGGACCAAGTGTCAGGAACTTGGACTGCCCTTTGCCTCCAAGCCAGAACTGGCCCAGGCGATTATTCGCGCTTTCGAGCCGCTGGCGGGCACGCAGACCTACGTGCTGACCGACAGCTGGTATCCCTCTCAGCAACTGCTGGAGACGTGCCAGGAACGAGGTTTCCATTTGATTAGTGCCGTGAAATCCGACCGCAAGTTCCGGGTCGTCGGCCACCATATGCAAGCCAAGCAGTGGGCGCAATGCTTGCCCAAACGGGCGTTTGACTTCGTGACGGTCAATACCGTTGGTTACAAGCTCTGGTCCGTTGTCGGTCGCCTTTCTAGTGGCCACGCGACCCGTCTGGTTATCAATCGTGTCATCGGACAGCGGGCCTGGCGCTATCTTGTCAGTACCGACTGCTCGTTGACGGCCAAAACCGTTATCAGCTACTACCTGGCCCGGTGGGAAGTCGAGAATTTCTACCGTGTGGCCAAGCAGTCGCTCGGCTGGGGCGATTATCAGATGCGGGACCTGTTTGCGGTGGAACGTCATGTGCAACTCATGATGGTAGCCCACGCTTATCTGGAAATCCAGCGGCAAGAAGTATTGGCGACGATTTCCGAACCGGATGTTAACGTTACACTTGGAGATATCCAAAGGCAGCACCAAGCGCATTCGCGCCGGACGGATATCGCCTACATCTATGACTTGGCTCAGCGTGGCCTGTCGCTCGCTTCTGTTTATCAACGTCTAGCTGCCTAATAAATGCATGACTTTAGTAAATCAGTGAATCGGTATGAGCGGCATAGGTAGTGCTTCCATGTCCATTTGCGGCTCGGGTTCAAGCAGCGCCTTCATCGAGGCCTGGCTGAAATAGCGCCGGCCAATCTGCCATTCGTCATCTGTCTCCATCAAGAGTGAACCGACCAAGCGGATAACTGAATCCCGGTCGGGAAAGATGCCGACCACATTGGTCCGCCTTTTAATTTCCTTGTTAAGCCGCTCCAGCGGGTTCGTTGAATAAATCCGCCGCCAGTGGCTTTGTGGGAAGTCCATGTAGGCCAGAATGTCTGTTTCCGCCTCCAGCAATAAAGCAGCTGCCTTCGGGTAACGCTTCTGCAGAGCAGTGGCTACACCAGTCAACTGCTGACCAGCGGCGGTGCGGTCCGCCACAACAAAGAGGGTCCGCACCGCCGCGGCCACCATTGCTTTGTCTCGTTTGGGAATATGGGCTAGCAAATTGCGCATAAAGTGCACGCGACAGCGCTGCCAGGTTGCACCGATCAAAACCTGGCCAAGGGCCTTCTTGAGTCCCTCGTGGGCGTCGCTGGTAACCAACTGAACCTCCCTCAAACCGCGCTGCTTAAGCTGGCGCAAGAACTGTAGCCAAAAGGCTTCATCTTCGCTGGCGCCGACGTCAAACCCGAGGATTTCCCGGTCGCCGCTGGTCCGTACACCGATGGCGATCACCACAGCCTGGCTGACAATGCGGTGGTTTTGCCGCACTTTGAGATACAGGGCGTCAAGCCAGAGGTAGGGATAGCCATCAGTCAACGGCCAGTTGCGGAAGGCCTCGACGACACTATCCAACTCTTTGCAAATGCGGCTGACCTTGCTCTTGTCAATACCGGTCAAGCCCAGCGCTTGTAAGAGGTCATCAACCTTGCGCGTGCTGACTCCTTGGATGTACGCTTGCTGGACAACAGCCAACAACGCTTTTTCCGATCGACGGCGCGGGTTGAGCAGACTGGGAAAGTAGGTGCCATGGCGTACTTTTGGTATGCGCAACGGGATTTCACCCACGCGCGTCTCCCAGATCCGGTCCCGGTAACCATTGCGATGCGTTTGTCGGTTGTCGTCCCGCTCGTAGTGCCCGGCACCAATCTGTTCGCTGACTTCCAGTTCCATGATTCGCTGACTGAGCATGCGGATGCCTTCGCGCAGAAAGTCAACATCATTTTCCAGGCCATGCTTGCGCAGCAACTCGAGGAGTGCCATACTAATTTCGGTCATTGTGTGCTCCTTTTTGTGAATTGGTCTTTACTTCTAGGAAACACACAATGACCTTTTTTGTCAATGTTCTGAATTTACACCACTATTTAGGACATTATCATTGATGCCAGAGGAATTGTGATTAGGTTTCATACCTAAATAGCGGCTTCATTAACTATGGATTCTTATCCAAAATTGGATCCAAACCTACAACTTCTGAATTGAGGATCTGTGGGGAAATTGGTCCTAGTAACCTGTCCATGTTGAAGCATTTGGTACTTCTATAGAATAGGAAAAGATGTTCAAATAGGTGGTAAAAAGCCGATTTACAACGAACCTGCCGATCAGACCCCACGATTCCTTGAAAAAAACAGCCCAAGGAGATTCGAACTCCCTTTTCAGAATAATAATCAAAATTCTGAGCCAAATCCCTCCATCTCTTCCAAGTTCGTAGCAATAACAAACAAAAAACCGCCCGACAATGCTGTCAAGCGGTCCTTTTTACCTGAATGCCCCCAAGGGGATTCGAACCCCTGTTTTAGGCTTGAAAGGCCTACGTCCTAGTCCCCTAGACGATGGGGGCATTTATAGCGGGGGGATTCTATCATCCTGCCCCTATGGGGTCAAGCGCGGGAAACGGCTCTTTGAATGGCGGCCGAGCGGCCGGTTATGGATCAGAAATCGAGAGAAAAATCACCTTAACGGTGCGATTCACTTACTAATGTCGTTGCCGTAGGCATGGCCTTCAATCGTTCAACCGGAATAGGTTTGCCCGAGACCTCGCTCAAACCATAAGTGCCCTGGTCGATGCGCTTGAGAGCATCATCGATCTCTTCCAATTGCTCGGTTAGACGATTGCGTTCAGACAAGATCTCTTCTTTAGTCAATACTTGCCAGGCGCTGTCCCCCAGGTCGTTGGCTTCATTGTAAGATTCGTTGCGAGCCAGGCGCCGGTCTAATGTCTCTTTACGCGCCAGTAGCTCGGTTCGTTCTTCCTCAAGATGTTGGCGAAATTCTTCAAGTTGTGGCTTCGTTAACATGAAGTTCTCCGTTATTCGATCAATTCGACATTATCTACGACGCCGACGATCACTGCTCGTACCGGGGCCGGGTCCCGCCGAAGAACTTGGCGAGCGCCATTACCTTCGTCGATAACCATGACCCTATCACCCACGCCAGCCTGAACCACGTCGACGGCAATATCATAGTGACCATCGGGTTCACCATCCAGGTTTAGCCGGTCGACCACCAATAGCTTGCGGCCGTAAAAAGCCTCATCTTTTATTGTAGCAACTACTGTTCCAACTACTAGGCCTATATACATAATGTATATCAAAATCAAAAAGATGTCGAGAGCCTGATGATATGCGAGATCACTTAGAGTTTCTGTAGCTACTATTATTGGGCTTCGTTGCTCTCTAACGTAACATCATCAACAATGCCGACGATAGCATGATCCACAGGTACGAAGACCTCTGGTAATGCCTGGGCCGCTTCCCGGCTGCCGACGATGAATACCAGATGACCCGGCCCAGCCTGAGCTGTCCCGTCGGCCGCCACCACCGGTTCGCCGATAACTTCCCTTTCTTTGGTCAAGGGTTGGACCACCAGGAACTTAATCCCTTCTAACCCTTCGTATTTCGTGGTCGCTACGACCGTGCCAATGACCCGAGCGAATTGCATCTTCACCTAAGCTTGTTGCCAATCGAAATGGACGCCAAAGCGGCCGTAAGTGGCGACATTTTCCTTCATTTCGTCATGCAGTTGCGGGATGATGACCTGGCGCACCAATTGTTCCTGCACCCTGCCTACAGCAATCTCGACGGCCGCTTCCACATCGGCGACTAAGCCAGCAAAGAGCACGATGCCCTTTCCGCCTAGTCCATCGGCCAATCTTAATTGCCAGAGAGTCACCTCGGCTCCCTTCAACCCGGCATCGGCCGCGTGAATGGCTGAAGCGACGGTGTGAGTCTCCACCACACCCAAGGCGTCACTGACCTCGAGTACCCGGCCGCCGCCGATCCCGGTCACAACACCTGGATGGACGTTAGGCAGAAACACCATATCCAGCAGGGCGCTTTGGCCGACTTCTTGCCCGGCGATGATCGCCTCTTCCACAGGCGCGACATCGCCGGTAATCATCACCAGATAGTTACCCGGCTGGACCGTGCCACTTTGAATCGTCTCCACCGGCGCCCGTTTAACCATCGCGTCACCAGCTTGAATGCCGATGGCAATGCTATTAAATTCAAGTAAGGCTAGTGCCGGTTGTTCCACGAAGTTGTTTGATCCTTATACTATACGGAATGAGTCTACCAGCGTGCAGCGGCGCAGCCGGCTGAAACTGATGGGGCCGGTCAGCCCTTCGCCGGTTGGACTAGCTATCGTGAAGGAGCAAAATCCCTCCCCACCATAACCCAAACCGGCCAGACAGGGCCCGTTTTTGACGAAGATGCTGCAATCCATCTCCCGAGCCATGCGGCTGAGATTATCCAGGTTTTTAGAGTGCATGACGGCCGTATGACGGAATCCATGTTCGGCCGCGATGGCTAAGTCGATCCCTTCGTCGGCATTAGCCACCCTAACCACCGGCATAATGGGCATCATTTGCTCCGACCAGACGACTGGATGATCCCTATCTACTTCTACCACGATCTGGCGTACTTCGGGACCAGCTTGGACCCCAATCTCCTTTAATAAAACATGGGCGCTTTTACCAATGAAATCTTTATTCATATCGGCTGGTTTGCCTGGTCCTCGGCTCTTGACTGTTACAGCCTTCCACAAACGATCTAACTGGTAGCGGTTGATCTTAACCGCGCCGTTATGGGTCATGGCCTCCATGAGCCGATCGCAAATGGCATCCACCGCAAACGTTTCTTTTTCGGTGGTGCAGACGATGTTATTGTCAAAGGACCCTCCGATGACGATGTCCCGGCCGGCTTGTTCGATATCGGCCGTTTCATCCACGACAACCGGTGGGTTCCCCGGGCCGGCGCAGACAGCGCGCTTGCCGCTTTTCATGGCTGCTCGCACCACGGCAATACCACCGGTGACTACCAGTAAACGAATGCCTTCGTGATGCATCAAGGCCGTAGCCGATTCCAGGGTTGGCTCCGCCGTACAGGCCAGTAAATTAGCTGGACCGCCGGCTTTCTGGATGGCCTGATTCAGCACCTGAATGGTACGGTTTGAGCAGCGTTTAGCGCTTGGGTGGGCGTTGAAGACGGCCGCGTTACCGGCCGCAACCATGGCGATGGCATTGCAAATGATGGTGCTGGTAGGATTTGTGCTCGGCGTCAACGAGCCGATAACGCCGTAGGGTGCGTATTCCGTTACCGTCAACCCGCCATCCCCGCTCCAGGCGCCAGTTTCCAAGACCTCCGGGCCTTGGGTTTTGTCGGCATTGAGGATGTTTTTGAGGGTCTTGTCCTCAACCCGGCCCATGCCCGTCTCTTCGACGGCGATTTCGGCCAACACCAGCGCATGTTCCCGTCCAGCCTGCCGCATATGAGCTACCATGTCTTTGCGAATGGTCAAAGGCAGGTCATGGAGTTGTTTGAAGGCGTTCGTTGCTGCCGTCACAGCCCCGTCCAGCGTCGGAAAAACACCGTCATCACCTATAGCCGGAACCTCAGGTGGCAAGGTGTAAGCTATTTCGGCTGCCGGTTGTTTTATTTTTTTCACGGGCGCGATGGGCTGGGATGTCGGCTCGCCGATTTCCCTCATCACCCGGTCGATAATCGTCTGAATCTGGGTATCGTCTATCATAGCTTCACCCGTTTACTGATTTCGAGGACGTTCTCGACAAAGATCAGCAGTTGTTTTCTTTTCTTTCTATTTGTGCCTGTCATAACTCTCAGGAACTGGCTTCAAGAGGATGGGAACCTTCCAGCCAATCGTCAGCCGTTGGTGCCATCTCTTCCACCTTGACGTACTTAACCTCGCCGTCAACTTCCCAGGTATCGACAATGGCCATAATGACCGCATCGTTCGGCCGTTGATGGGTGAACTTGGTTTGGCGGGCCGAGCTTCCAGTGGCATAAAGCACCACTTCGCCCAGGCCCGCACCAACCGCATCGGAGGCAACCACGTAACCATCGGTGTCTTGGTTGTCGATGGTTAACCGGCGTACGACCAGAAACCTGAGCCCTTCTAACGATGGTTCCTTGCGAGTTGAGACAAGCGTACCGACGACTCTACCTAATAACATCTTACGTATTACAATTTTCGACCTTGGGTGCCGTGATTAACAATCAAACATTTAAAATTCCAGGTTTGATCGGAATCCGATTCCCAAAATCGTCGTTCACTCGGCCGGCTGCCGGCCAAGAGGTAGAGTGCGGTCCACATTCGCGTGCGGGCGCGGGATGACGTGGACGGAAACCACTTCGCCGACACGTTCAGCACCGCGAGTACCGGCTTCGACAGCCGCTTTGACGGCGGCCACGTCCCCCCGGACGATGGCGGTCACAAAGCCACCCCCTGTCTTCTCGTAGCTAACGAGTTCCACGCGGGCCGCTTTGACCATGGCGTCGGAAGCCTCGACCATGGCGGCAAAGCTACGGCACTCGATCATTCCCAATGCTTCAGTTGTCATATTGCTCTCCTTACTCTGACCGTGTGTCAGGTAATTCCCGGCCGGTGACGCTTTCTACTGCATCGACCGCTGCCTGATACCCAGCCATGATATCTCGTTCTTCGCCACCCAGATAAACCCGGCCGAAGCTGCCAAAAGCGCGCACCTCCAAAATGTTCAGATCGGCCTTTTTTTCAGCTTCATTGGCCGCCAGGGCGGCGTAGGCGGCCGGTTGCACTTCCATCACATATAAAGTCTGCTCGGCCAAAATCATGTGGCCGTGTCGCATTCGATTAATTAGCTGAACCTGGTGTGGATCCATATTGCGAATGATTTGACTCGACACCACCTGGGGTTTTAATCGGTCTTCGATCTTCAATCCCAAAGCATCCAGGATGGCTGCTCCGGCCGCGCGAACCTCGGCCTGGCTCTCGGAGTGAACTTCCAGCAAGCCATACAAACGTTCGACGATTTGCATGCCCGGCCTGACGGCCGTGGATTTTAAGGCAATATCGGTGATCCGGTTGATCTCGATTCCCGGGGAGATCTCGATCCACAATGAGGCGTCATTCGGCAGAGGAAGGAAACCCCGGGCTACCGTGCCTAGAAAGGCCGAATGCTGGGATTGGAGACTGTCTAAAAAAACGTAACTTCGAAGCTCGACGGACACAATTCTGTGCTCCTTATGATTGGATGGCTTGTTTCGTTATTCGTACGCCGGCACTGGCACCGATGCGCGTTGCTCCAGCGGCGATCATGGCCTGGGCATCAGCGTAACTGCCTACACCACCGGCCGCTTTGATGCCCATTGAGGGTCCGACCACGCGACGCATTAAGGTGACATCGGCAGAGGTCGCACCTCCTGGGCCAAAGCCGGTCGAAGTTTTTACATAATCTGCCCCAGCCGCCTTCGACAACTGGCAGGCCACGACTTTCTCTTCGTCGGTCAACAGGGCGGCCTCGATAATGACTTTTACGATGGCATTACCAGCATGGGCAGCACGAACGACAGAGGCGATATCTTCATAAACTACCTGGTAATCTTCAGATTTTAGGGCACCGATATTGATGACCATGTCAATTTCACGGGCGCCATCCCGAATAGCCTGTTGGGTTTCAAAGGCTTTTACTGTAGCTGGCGTTGCTCCCAATGGAAAGCCCACGACCGTACAGACGGGGACCTCCGATCCCTTTAAGAGTTGGGCGGCTAATTTGACGTGGGCCGGATTGACACAAACCGAGGCAAAGTGATAAGTTCGAGCCTCATAACAAAGCTGGGCGATCTGATCCTGGCTGGCGTCGGCTTTCAACAAGGTATGGTCGATCAAACGAGCGATGTCGCTATTATGCGGTTTGGTGCCCAGGGTAGCCGATAAACGGGTCGCGCCTGCTTGCACCACCTGATCTATTTGCCGGGTGCAGTGTTCGGCACAAGAACCGTCCGTACAATTGCAACTGGATACTTCCGATTCCGGTTGGTTCAGTCGCAAAAGGACTTCACGGGTGACCTCTTCGATCACCCGTTCGACGGTTGTTTGGTCGTATCGTTTCATAACCAATAAATTCGGGTAATTTGAGTATGTAGCCCGGGTTTTTACCCGCTCCGGCTTGTAATGCCGGGATACAAAAATCAGCTAAGGCTGCTAATCCCTACTATCTGCTGTCTTCATATAACGTTGGCCAATGGCGTCGATTTTATCGACCCGGCGGGCGTGGCGGCCGCCACCGAATTCGGTTGACAGCCAGGTTCGAACGATTTGTCCGGCCAGGTTGGGACCGGTCAACCCGGCGCCCAGGGTCAATACATTGGCATTATTGTGCTCGCGACTGTTGACAGCCGTTGCCTGATCATAACACATGGCCGCCCGAATGCCCGGTACCTTGTTGGCTGCCATGCAACTTCCGATCCCCGCTCCATCGATGATGATGCCGCGCCAGGCCCGGCCATCAGCCACCAAACGGGCGACGGCGTAAGCGAAATCAGGATAATCCACCGAATCGGTGCTGTCGGTGCCACAATCGATGACCCCGTAACCTGATTCGACCACAATGGCCTTTATTTTTTCCTTAAGTTCATAGCCACCATGATCTGCGCCTAGGGCCACGATCTTTTGATTAAAACCAAGTTGGGGGTTGACGGCTGGTGATGGTATTACAGTTGATCGCACCGGACTTGTCTTAATTGCCGGCCGGCCTCGAATCCTTTCCTCCTCTACTAGGTTAATGCCTCGTTCAAGGGCCACTTGTCTGGCCAGTGGCGTCACCAATGCACCGGCCGGGACGTCATAGGATGAACCTGGCCGAACCTGGCGAATCATTTCCTCATTGATGACTGGCCGGTTCGGAACGTTACCCATCGATCGAGTCACAACTCGCCTGACCAGGTCACTGATCTCATCCTCATTGTAACTCATGGCAAATTGGCGATCTCAGCTTAAATTATGGGGATAATGGGAAACCAGGCCCCAATTTTCTGGTCCCCAGTAGATGATCCAGGCTTTACCGACGATATCCTCGCGTGGCAGATAAGCCCAGTTGTGAGAATCGCTGGAATTATTACGATTGTCGCCCAAGACAAAATATTGGCCTTCGGGAACATCCCACGACCCAGTATAGGCAGGTTCGGCATTGATATATGGTTCCTCAAGGGGGACGCCATTCACCGTCACGTGGCCATCAGCAACCTCGACATGATCACCTGGCAATCCGATGACACGCTTAATAAAATCGCGACTGCGATCGTTCGGAAAATGGAGCACGATGACATCACCGCGATCCGGTTCATCCAAATAATAGCTGAGTTTATCGATGATAACATACTCCCCTTCTTCTAGTGTGGGCAGCATGCTATAACCTTCGATGCGAAAACGGCCGGTGGCCGTATTGACCATCCAGAAAATGAACAAGGTCAGGAGAAGCGTTTCGACGATCTCGCGGATCAAAACTTCCCTGGGTTGTCTTTGAACCTGTGGTTCTTTGGCCTGGGCCTTAGCAGTTGTTACCTGCACTTGTGGCCCTTGCTGTTCCATGAATGCCTCCGATGACTCCAAAGAGTGATTCGAATTATAGTCAAGGGAGATAACTCCGGCAAAGGAGGGGGGTTACAAATAATCAAATTTTTTGATTGCTTTTAACAATCCGCTCTCTAGAGTTAGCCGGAGGTTTTTTCCGTCTAGTTTTATGCACTAAGCGTTTTTTCTACGCTTTACTCATCACACGTTCCAAGCTATAATGTCGTCGCCATGGGCCGTTAGCTCAGTCCGGCAGAGCAGGTGACTTTTAATCACTTGGTCGCAGGTTCGAATCCTGCACGGCCCA
>Ga0209536_100016003_pt1 | contig 10676 bp, 7 predicted proteins | sample DeeMarSeWOR28_12_FD_187461 | JGI IMG/M metagenome (GOLD analysis project Ga0209536, IMG submission 187461) | Marine sediment microbial communities from White Oak River estuary, North Carolina - WOR-2-8_12 (SPAdes) (version 2) | ecosystem: Environmental > Aquatic > Marine > Intertidal zone >...
CTGTCAGGTCTATTTACTCGAAAAGAAAAGATGATATCCTTTCCTAAATCTGATTGTTTAATTAAATCGGGTTTAACATAGTTAACGTTTTCACCAGCACTGCAATAAATCTGTTTCGGTTTCTCTTTTTTTTTTCCATATCGATTTTTAACATATTCGACGGCATTAAACCCTGCTCGTTTTGCTTCTGCAGTTACTAAATCAACTAAATCATGTACTTGTAACACATTCCCACATGCAAATATCCCCTCTAGGGTTGTTTCTAAATTATTATCAACTACGGGACCTCCCATTTCTGAGATTTTAGCTCCTGCTTCTCTCGTTAATTCATTCTCAGGAATTAAACCCACAGACAGTAGTATCGTATCACATTCGATAAATTTCTCTGAACCAATAACTCTGTCAAAGTTGCGATCAACCTTAGATATTGTAACTCCTTGCACTCTATCCTTTCCATGAATTTTAGTGATGGTATAACTTGTGATAAGCGGGATACCATAATCCTCTAAACATTGAACTTCATTTCTGAGAAGACCGCTAACATAAGGTTGAATCTCCACGACGGCTTGTACTTTACAACCTTCCCATGTGAGGCGACGGGCCATAATCATCCCAATATCACCACTACCTAAGATAACATAACTTCTCCCAGGTAAATACCCTTCAATATTCACAAATCTTTGTGCTTGTCCCGCAGTATAAACACCCGCTGGTCGAAACCCAGGAATATTAATAGCTCCTCTGGTCCTCTCGCGGCAACCCATTGCAAGTATTATTGCTTTAGGTCTTATCTCAATTAAACCATCCATGTTATTTACGGCATACACAGTTCTTTCAGGAGTGATTTCAATTACCATAGTGTCTAATTTATAGGGAATATTAAGCTCTTCAACTTGATTAATAAACCTTTGAATATATTCGGGCCCAGTTAACTCTTCTTCAAATTCGTGGAGTCCAAATCCATTATGAATACATTGAAGAGTAATTCCTCCTAATTCTTTGTCTCTCTCTAAAATTAGCACATCTAGATTTGCTTTTTTAACGACAATTGCAGCAGATAAACCAGCAGAGCCTCCCCCAATAACTACTACATCGACCTCATACGATTTCATTCCCTATATTCACCTCTTGGCAAATCTCTTGTAATAAAATCCTTTGTTTTTCCGACTAGTAAATTTGTATCATCTCCTCTTTTAGTAATGTGTTCAAAAGGTATCTTCAATTCTCTTGACAAAATCTCCATTACTCGCGGTCTACAAAATCCTCCAGTACAGCGTCCCATACCAGGTCTACACCGGAACTTGACTCCATCAATTGTGGTTGCTCCTACTGGAGCGCGGATAGCATTTATTATCTCCTTTTCTGGTATCGTTTCACAGCGACAAATAATTCTTCCCCAAGCAGAATCTTCTTTTATTTTTTTATCAAGTTCTTCTCTGGAAAATTCATTGAATCTTTCAGGTTTGGGTCGTATTGGGTTATAATCTTCTTTTCCTTTCAATTCTACTCCTAATAATTCAAGATATTCTATTACTTTTTCAGCTATAGCAAAAGTTGCTGTTAACCCAGGCGATAAGATACCCGCTACATTAATAAAACCATATACATCAGTATTATCAATAATAAAATCATATGTATTAGGAACAGCTCTAAGACCCGCGAAATTTTTGATTGAACTTCTTAATGGAAGATTTGGAACTAATTTTCTCCCTCCCTCTAAAATTTCCTTCAGTCCTGCGATAGTTGTCGATACGTCCTCACGATCAGTAATATTTTGGGCATTAGGTCCAGCAAAGGTATTCCCATGTAGAGTTGGGCAAATTAATATTCCTTTTGATACTTCAGTGGGCATGGGAAAGAGAATTTTGTTTAGTTGAATCGCATTCCTATCAAATAACACATATTCACCCTTTCTGGGCATAACATTAAAATAGTCTAATCCCAACATATTAGAGATTTGAGCAGCATAAAGTCCCGCAGCATTAATCAAATTTTTACCTTGGAATTCACCTTTATACGTTCTTACTGTAAATGTATATTCTTGATGTTTAATCTTAATTACTTGTTGATTCCTGAAGATTTTAACCCCATTGTTAACAGCATTATCAGCTAATGCGAATGTTAATTCATATGGACTCACTAGACCTGCAGATGGTGCATGTAAAACACCAACAACATCATCTGTAATATTAGGTTCCATTTTTTTAATTTCTTTTTTATCCAGGATTAGTTCTAAACCTTTTATACCATCTTCGATTCCCTTCTTTCTTTCTTCATCCAAGATTTTGATTTGATTGTCTTCTAGAGCTACAACAAAAGAACCTATTCTTTTAAATGGAAAATTAAGTTCTTTTACTGCTTGAGTATATAATGAATTTCCTTTTATAGCCATGTATCTTTTAATATAGTCTCGAGGGGATGCATATCCAGCATGTACTACTCCAGAGTTAGCCTTTGTTGTTCCAGATGCAATTTCTGCCTCCTTTTCAAGTAAACAAACTTTTAAATCATATTTAGCCAGTGTTCGAGCAATAGAACAACCTGTGACTCCTCCACCGATAATAATAACATCGTAAATCATAGGAACAATCCCCTTTTTTTATATTATTTCATTCGAATAACCAGTATTAGTTATAATTACTAATTCTGAAAAAGATATAAATATCTTTTAAATTAATTACAAGGAAATAATATATATATATTTCTGGGATTTTTTTTAAAAGGAGGGTGTTTTATAAGAGATAAATTAGAGTAAACCAGAGGATATTAAAAATTAAAGCAACAACTATCAAGATTTTTGTCAAAGGGTTGAATAACGTGCTTTTTAATGATTTGGTTAATTTTAGTTCTGTTTCACTTGCAATCAGATCTTTGACTTGATTATAATTTGGATTCATTTCTTTCTTCAAATGTATTGATCCTAAAAAACGTGGATTTGATAAATTTTTAATGAGGTAGTCCATAATATTTGAAGGTATAAATCTAGATCTATCTGCATTGTTCTCAATGGTTTTATGCATATCGTTTTCTTTCTCTTTCATATGTCTTGTCACTTAAATAATATCTAAATTCTCTTAAAATTTTTATGGTTATGAAATCTAAATCCATAGTATCAAAAGATTTCAATTAAAAAAATATAGTTACTACTTATACCAGCATTATTTAGTTTCATTTTCAAGGGAATTTTTAATGGCATCTAAAAAGTTATCAAAAAGATCTATATTACTATCCCAATTCTCTAACATTTCTTCCGGGTATAATTCAAAAAACTTCGTGGAAACTGTCCGTATTTCATTAAAAACTTTCTTTGCTTTAATTTTATTGGATGAGCTTGCCACAAATAAGAATTTGTTTTGCTTAACTATCGAGAAACGAATATTGCTTAATTCAAAATTGGTCATTCCTTCGTTAGTTAGCTTCTCTGCAAAGGTGTTTAATGCACTCATAAGTGCACCGAAAAGCTGAGGATTTACCCTTGGATCGATAACTCGACTGTACACAGTGGTACCGCTTGCTGTTAATATCCATAAATCTCTAAGAACTTTTGCCATTAATGTCACGGAGGAATTTTTTTTTTTCTTATTGTAAAACTATTGTTCTTTCTCTTTATTAAGATAACTTACGATCAATTTTAATATTATTTAGCAAAACAATAAAATATAACCTAAATTACATAAAGAAGTATAATAAAGTACTTCGTTGAGACTTAATTAGACCATTATGAAGGATAATCGGATCTCTGATAAAATTCTCAAGAATTTAGAAAATTTTGTGGGGGAAAAATATTTCTTTACTCAGTATGAAGTACGATTCACATATGCATTTGGGGGATCACTATTTAATAGAGATTGGGTTCCGGATGTGGTTCTAATGCCACAAAATAAAGCTCAAATCTCTAAAATTCTGCAATTGGCTAATGAACATTCGATTCCTGTGACTCCACGAGGGAGTGGGACAAGTTTATCGTCTGGTCCACTGACCCCATTTGGTGGTATTCTGTTGGATTTGAGTCATATGAACAAAATACTCTCTATTGATATCCCGAATAATATAGTTGAAGTTGAACCCGGAGTAGTGTGTGATGATTTAAATGAAATATTGATGTCCGATGGTTATTTCTTTCCCCCGGATCCTGGTTCAAGCTCTGTATGTACAATTGGAGGAATGGTTGCCACCAACGCCGGAGGTATTCAAGCATTTAAATACGGAGTTACTAAGAATTATGTCTTATATTTGGAGGTGGTGCTCCCTGATGGGAAGATTCTTAACTTAGGATCAAAAGTCCTTAAATCAGTATCATCCTATAATTTAAAGGATCTCCTTATCGGTTCTGAAGGTACTTTAGGAGTTATTACCAAAATAGGATTAAGAATTCGACCACGACCAGTGATTAGAAAATTAGCTTTATTTATTTTTAATCATCTCGAGGAAATAAGAGATGCTGTAATTAAAATACGAAGAAAGGGAATTTTGCCTAATTTACTGGAATTTATGGATAAACTAATGCTTAAGGCAGTTACGGATTATTTAGGAGACGAGTTTTTAGATTTCCCAAGTGGCTACGTCTTGTTAGCTGAAGTAGATGGAAATTCAAATCATGAAGTAGAGGAAAATTTTTCTATTTTACTGGATCTAGTCATTCAGCATAATCCTATATTTTACAAAGTTGCGAACAACGTAGAAGAAAGAGAAAGATTAATCCTTGCGAGGAAATCAAATTTACCCGCACTCTCTAGAATACGACCAAATACATGTGTTGAAGATTGTACTATTCAAATATCTGATTTTGCACAAGTAGTGAAAAAAATCGAGGAGATTCCCAAAATCATAAATGCTAAAAATTTACTTGTTGCTACAATATGCCACATGGAGGGCAATTTACATCCCACATTTCTGTTCAATGAGAATGATGAAGGGGATGTTAAAGATTTTGAAAAAGCGGTCAAGTTTCTTTATAAAGAAATAATTATACCCGTTGGGGGAACTGTAACGGGTGAACATGGAATTGGTAAAAAAAAAACAGAATTTTTAGAACTTGAACATGGTTCTAGTGTTATTAATTTAATGAGTAAAACTAAAGAACTTTTTGATCCAAAAAGAATATTGAATCCAGGAATCGGGAAAGGGGAAAATTTACCTTTAAAAAATGTAGATCATCAACGATCGCTTTTAAATAGCTCACAGGAGTTATTGGAATTAAAGTGTATGAGATGTGGATTCTGTATTACTAAATGCCCTTCAAAAGTACATTTCTTGATTGAGCCATATAGCCCAAGAGGTCGATTAAGTATTTTAAACGGTTTGGTTCATGGAGAACTTCAATTAAATGAATTTATTTCCGAGATTTTTCATAAATGCTCCTTGTGTGCTCAATGTAATACCTCTTGTCCAGCAGGAATAAATACAAGCGAGATTTTTGAAAAAGCCCGGGAAATTATACATTCGCCTGAGAAAAGACATGAAATTTAGTTATGGTAAAAATGGATTGGATTTAACACTTGATCCAGAATGGGATACTACAGTTATTCGCCCAAATAAGCTAAGTCCCATTAATGACCCTATAAAAGAAATTCGAAAAGCCATTAACCATCCATTAAATTCCTTACCATTAAAGGAGATAATTCAGGGAAAAGATACTATAAATAACGTGTGCATCGTTGTTTCTGATGCTACACGCCCAGTACCATCCCATATAATTCTTGAAGCCTTAATTAATGAATTAAATGAATATGGAATTCGGGATGATCAGATCATTTTATTGATTGCTACAGGTTTGCACCGATCTTCTAGACATTATGAATTAGACAGAATAATTGGAAGGACATTGAGAAAGAGAATAAAAACTCTCGATCATGTAGCAACTGATAAAGAAACTCTCAAATATATAGGAGAAACGGCAGACAATACTCCAATATTCATAAATAAGCATTATTATAATAGTGATGTAAAAATCGTAACCGGGTATGTTGAACCTCATTTCTTTTTTGGGTTTTCTGGGGGAAGAAAATCAATCATTCCCGGGATTGCAGGTGAAGAGACAATACAAGCAAATCATTCTGCAAAGAATATAGCCTCCCAGCACTCGCGGTTTGGATCATTTGAAAAGAATCTGATGCATCAAATGGCGACTAAGATTTCAAAGAAAGTGGGTGTAGATTTTGTATTGAATGTATGTATTAACGCAGAACATGAAATCGTTCGTATATCCGCTGGGGAATTAGAAATGGTTCAGCAACACCTTGTGAGATTCCAGATGCAACAGGTTTTTAAAAAGATATCTGAGCATTTTGATATAGTAGTATGTGGAAATGGGGGTTATCCCCTTGATTTGAATCTATACCAAGCTGTAAAAAGCATGGCTATAGGAGAGATGGCTGTTAAACCAGGAGGAACGATTATTTCTGTTAATGAATGTATTGATGGTATAGGACAGGATAATTTCCGCGAGTTAATATTTTCTGGGAAGACCCCTAAAGAGTTGTATAATCAGATATTGAATAAGGTTCTTATAATTCCTGATCAATGGGAAATTCAGATATTAACACGAATCCTTATGAAAGCAGACATTTTTGTCGTATCTGAATTGGGAGAAAAAGAACTTGGAAATATCGGTTTGAAAAATGCAGAAACTGTTGAAGAAGCTATAAAAATTGCATTAAAGAAGCATGGAAAAGACGCGAGAATTTTAATCCTACCCAGTGGCCCTCAAGTTATCCCTTTTCTTAAGTAAATCATTCATATTATTCCTAATATGATTGTGATTTTTTAATAGATTTTTAAATAGGTATTTCTATTATTTTATAAAGCTTGAACCTTTAAGCTTTGATACACTTTCAAGTTGTGGTATAAGATTATTTTTAATTTTTAGATCTTATCATAATTAAGTTATATCGTTGATACCAGGGTTTTCAGAGAGCATTAGTTAGTATAGATATCATGAGGGACGCACGAAGATCAATTAAGTTAAGGAATATCACGGTAACGAGTTCTGTGACGATTTGTATGAATTTGTTTAGTATAGCACTTGGAATATCATATTTTGTGATATCTAGGTACTCAATATTGTGGGATATTCTGGGGGTTATTTTACTGATTACTCTATTTGAAAATCTTTTATTTATTTACTTTAATCTCTATAAAAAAAATATACTAAAGGGGAAAACCGTCTTAATTAGTTATGGGTACTTAGTTCTCATAATCTTAGCATTCCTATTCATGATGCTTGGAAATCTACTACTCTCTGTGACTTATTCTACAAGCTTACTTGGAAATTTGGGTGCTTATTGTATGATTTACATCAGTTATTTTGGGATATTAATCTACGGAATTGCTTTCGCAATTAATGATTTAATAAAACTCTCGAGTGTTAATCTGCATTCATTAAATTATAACATTGTTAAGATAAAATTGGTAAAATTTGTAAGGATAAAGAGATATTTAACAAAAATCTTAGTGATCCTTTCTAGGAGCACCTTCTATTTAGGTATTGTATTTGCTGTTGTAATTATTTTTGGTTCTTTTGAATTTGTGACCACTATAATTGCGATTATCTCAGGTCAATTTGGTATCTACTTTTCCTTTATTTTCGCAGCTAATACGATTTTGCTTCTTAAATTAAAGCGTCGTAAAAGAACTACAAAAAAATATTATAGAACTGCAATTATAGGCTTTTTCGTATCGGCGTGTCTATTAATGCCGTTATTTTTAACCAATGCCACAGCACGGAACGCAAATAAAACCTTTACATCTGTATTTGGTGGTGATTGGCAAGAGAGAATTCCCGTATCAGCAGGTAATTATTTCCTAAAAACCCCATTCACGTTAACCGGATACTTTTTAGGAGCTCAACCAAAAGATTGTTTAATACAGAAGAACATTCAATTTTATGATGATGAAGGAATTGAATTATATTTTGATGCTTATATGCCATTAAATGGTGGAATATCGTTACCTGGGGAGAATTCTACCATTATTCGTATACATGGGGGAAGTTGGGTTTCTGGTGATAAAGGAATGATGAATATGCTACAAGTTAATAAGTATTTTGCTGCTCAAGGATATGTTGTGTTTGATATACAATACGGTCTTGATACTAATCCTCTTTTTAATTTAGATCCGTTAACTCCAGACTATCAAAAAGGGGATTTTAATATTGATGATATGTTACGCCATATAGGGGCTTTTACTCATTATCTCTCTAATCATTCAGAAGATTTTGGGGCGAATTTAAATTCTGTTTTTATCAGTGGAGGTTCTGCTGGAGGACAACTGGCAAGTGCTACTGGATTAGCTATTGCTAGTGGAAATTATACGGACATATTCAGCGCAAACTTAACAATAAAAGGAATTATTCCATTTTATCCTGCCAATGGGGCAATGAAATTTTTCGGGATTGGTGGAAGCCTTGAATTTAAAAATCCAGAAAACCTTATTACCAAGGATTCTCCTCCCTGTTTAATTTTCCAAGGCACGCATGATATCCTTAACTACTTTGGTATATCGCAAACCTTCAAAAATAAATACACCGCAGAAGGGAATAATGAATGCGCAATTCTTTGGATGCCTTATGGTGGACATGCATCTGATCTCTTTTTTTCTGGGTATTATAATCAGATTTTCCTCTATTTTATGGAAAGATTTTTATGCATTTATCATTAAAATGATTTTTTTTGAATAAAGATAGAACTCTACAATTGATGTTTAAAGGGGTGCTTATTTTTTATAAATCCCACTAGAATCCCCGTTCTTCGTCCGTTCTATAACAGATAACAAATTCGTACAATAAAACTTATATATACACGATATACTTAAAATATCTTAACTCAAAAGTATTCAATTGAACAAATCATAAAAAATTATATTTTAGAATTGTTAAAATTAAATACTTAACTGATCATAAAGATCAAAGTACAAAAGATAATGTAATAAAACTAACATTGCATTGCCGTACTTACAATTGAAAAATTAAAAATTCGGAAATATCAAAGTAGTAAGATCTACACGTGAAAGAACATGAGCAATTATAAAGATAGGCTACGCTCAACAAAAGTAGGAACAGAAGAAGTAAGCTGTAGTTCAGATGCTAACTGTTGCAGTAATCCCTGTGTTGAATCAAAAGATGGAGATCTAATCTGCATTAACTGTGGAATGAGCTTCGGGCGTAATCTTGTAGGAAATGAAAGACGAGCATATACAGTCGAGGAAGTAAATAAGAGAAGACGTACTGAACCTCGCTGGAGAGAATTCGGTCCCAGAACTATGCTTCCTAACTCCAAGATTGATTCGAAAGGAAGATTAATTAATGCTCGAGGTAAAACATTATTCTCAAGATTATCCAAAATTCAAAATTCTCTAATATCAAGTATAGAACGAAACTTCTGGGAAGCTAAGCCAAAACTGAAAATGCTAACTTCCAAAATGAATATTCCAGATTATGTTAAAGAAACTGCCTGGAAGATTTATAGTGTCGTTGCTAAGAAAAAATTAACCATGGGAAGATCAATTGATGGATTTATTGCAGCTTCTTTATATGCTGCAATTCGAGTACATGAATTCCCACGATTATTGGAAGAAGTATGCGAAGCTTCAATGACTCCAAGACGAACAGTACACCGTTCTTTAGGTATGGTTGTTAAAGAAGTATTACCTGAATTGAATCTTAAGTATAAACCAATTACAGCAGAACAATTAGTATTTCGGTTCGGGAATGATCTTGGATTACCTATGGAAACCCAGAAAAAAGCAATCAATATGCTTGTAGAAGCATCCAAAAATGGATTATTACGCACTGGAAAAGATCCAAAAGGATTAGCTGCAAGCGTAATTTACATGGCTGCTAAAGCAGGAAACCATCGTAAGACTCAAGCTGAGGTATCTGATGTTGCCAAGGTGACAGAAGTGACTCTCAGAAGTCGTTCCAAACAAATAAAGAGTAAACTTCGCTAATCTAGCGGATTAAATAAGAGTTAGTAAAGAACCAAACAATTTTTTTTATTATTTTTCTCTTTTTTTTATATTTTTTTTCTCTAATATTAAAATAAGCAATGTTGAGACTTTATTCAATTTTATTCTTTTCTCTTTTATATTCTATTTTTACATATTAATTTATATTAATTCTAATCAAGTATAGAATAGTATTAACTAAAGGGTACAATATGAATTTTGCTGAAATAATCATTGGAATTGGGAGCATATTAATAGGTTATGGCCTTGGGGCAATCTTACCTGCATATCTCATCGGTAGGATAAAAGGAATTGATATTAGAGAAGAAGGAACCAAAAATCCAGGCACAATGAATGTGTTTAAAGTTCTTGGGCTTAAGTTAGCAATTCCCACAGCAATTTATGATACGTTAAAGGGATTATTGGCAATGCTAATTGCTTATAGTCTGAATGCGCATTTTATTTTTATACAATTTAGTGGCATAGCTGCCATCTTGGGTCATCTGTTCCCATTTTATCTTAAATTTCGAGGAGGTCAAGGAGTCGCAACAGCAGCAGGAATGCTCCTCTATTACTTTATTGCATATTTAAGTTTCAGTTTAGCTACTTCTTTGCAATTACTGATTGTGTTAGGATTGTTAATTATCGTTATGTCGATCTTCTTATATATCTCGAAAAGTGGGAGCTTATTATCTCCAATCTTATTTCCTATGCTTGGGTATTCTGTATTTGTT
>Ga0209536_100016004_pt1 | contig 10676 bp, 10 predicted proteins | sample DeeMarSeWOR28_12_FD_187461 | JGI IMG/M metagenome (GOLD analysis project Ga0209536, IMG submission 187461) | Marine sediment microbial communities from White Oak River estuary, North Carolina - WOR-2-8_12 (SPAdes) (version 2) | ecosystem: Environmental > Aquatic > Marine > Intertidal zone >...
CCTTCCCTGGCTGTCAATGCAGACAAACGTGGTGTTGGTCCGGAAGATCTGCTCATCATCACCGCTCGCGATATCATGTCGGAACACTTTGACCGCATATTGCACTGAAGTTGTTCCCTCTCTGGTCCTGTTGACCTCCAACCTGAGAAGAGTTCCCTGCTTGACGCTTTTCCTGAATTCCACCCTGTCCATTCCAATGGTGACAAAATTGCAGCCGGGGTAATCAAGGCTTGCTGCGATCCAGGCGACTTCATCCACCCACTTCAGGAGATTGCCCCCAAAAAGATAGCCGTAATGGTTGAGATGCTCGGGAAGAACCAGCTTGTAGTTTTCCATGCTTTTATCCTGAAAATTTCCTTTACCTGTTGTCCTTTTATTATACAATAAAAGGTGTAGACGATATTACGTTGCTATAAACTATTTTCTGTCTAATAGCCATGCAAACCGGATGTAACTATTGTTGACTCATCCCTGCACGGTTTTGGCGAACCAGGGGAAATTACGGCAGGAAATATATAACCTGGTTTCAAGGCTGCAGACTAAGAGTTTTATAATTCAGCGATGAATATCTCAGAAATTTAATAAATATATCAACACCGAGTCGGAAATCTCCTACCCGGCACAAAATCTTTCGGAAAACCTACTGGCAAAAAACTATGCTCAGGGCTCCACATACACGTTATAGCAGGATATATACCTACCACGTTGACACCACCGGATTTCCTGCGATCAACGATCCGGATCTTATCGGCGTCTGGGTTGAAGATGACAAAACTGTTTTCATCTTTCACGCGCCAAAAGAAAGCCTGGTTCAGGAACTTTGCCGGCAATATAACTGCCAACTCTTTTACCAGGCTGACCTCGACTATGCTGATTGGGAGATGGGCAGGGATATCACTCCTTTTAGCGTTGGCCCCCTGACTGTTGCCCCGATCTGGGAGCCGTCTGATGCGGACATCCGGTTAGATCCCAGCGTTGTATTCGGCAACGGCTTTCACCCGTCCACCCGTCTCTGCCTGGAATCCCTTATCAGCTACCACGCGAAACTCCCAACGGGATTTACCGCTCTTGACCTGGGATGCGGCACTGGTCTGCTGTCAATTGGTGCTGCACGATTGGGAGCATCAACTGTCCTGGCGGTTGACCATAATCCCCTGGCATGTGACGTGGCTAGACAAAACGCCCTCTATAACAGGGTCAACAAAAAAATTTTTGTACAGCAACTTGATCTCAGGAAGGAGTTTCCCTTTGCTGGCGTGGATGTTCTCATGGCTAACCTGCATACTGAACTGCTCAAGATTCTCTTCACGAATCCCGCGTTCTGGCAGGCCGACCTCCATATCATCTCCGGCTTTATGGCGAACACTGAAGAACAGCTCCTGGCAGCGCTTCCTGATCCCCCTCCCCTGTTCCTGGAACGACGCGCCCTTGATAAATGGCTTGTCTGGATTATGAAATCTCGCTGAAGCCCGAATTCTATCGTGCCAGCAGATAACTGGCCAACAGGACATACTCGGCAATTATTGAAACAAGATAGAGCATGCTGTTAGCTGTTTGTGAGTCCTCCCTTGTTGTATCTGTGAAAAAATACTCCGCAGGCACGCGGTTGTTTATATAGTTCCTTACCCAGAAAGGCACCTTGTTCTCCAGAAGATAGTGCGAAAACACCTTTTCCATCTGTTTTTCAGAAGGAGTTTTTCCATACCAGGCAATATACGCGTCCATAAATACAGTGAACTCACTTATTTCCCAATAATTCGCGGCACTGATAACGCAATCTGTGTCGGCGTGGTCATATTCTGTCTTTGCCATTATCGCCACCCCCTGCCGTAACTGCTGGTTAAAACTCCGACCCGGGACTTTTCAAAATAATCCGGCTCTATCTTATAATTATACTCTCTGCACTGAAAATGTGGTTGTCAAGCGGTAAGGACGGCTCCCGATCGCCATGCCAGAAACTCTCAAGTGTAATTTCTGGAATTGCATGTGCTCACTCCTTCAGCTGTCTGCCTCGAAAGATTGTTAGGCGATATAGCGCCTGCTGCATGCGGCAAAAATTACTGACTCGAATAATTATGCCTGTTTTCAGTCTGGACCAAGCTCAACTCATGGGGCAATAAAACAGTAGGGATCTTTTTGTCTGAAGATATCTTTGCCCTGGCTGTGTGAGACCGCAAGACAGCCACGGCAGACAGGATTCAACTTGCAGCCACGGCATTCTTCAGCACCAAGTCGATAGCGCTTTGCAGCAACTGAATTGTAAATCTCTTCAAGTGATTGATCCAGTATACTGCCAAGAGGCGAAGGGAACTTGCGGCATGCATGTACTGTACCGTCAGCCAGGACAGACAGGAAGTTAAAGGCCGCTCCGCAGCCATAGCCGGTACACCCACCGAAAAAAGGCTTTTTCTTCCTGTCGTAAATGATATTAAGCAAATTTTCCTTCAAGCCGAGACAGGGATTGGATTCAACCTCTTCTGCATAAGTCTTGAGGAAGGCCGGGAATTTTTCTGGATCAACAGAGACTAGATTTATACCTTCACCGACCAGGGAAAGCCGATTGAAGGTAAAAAGATCTACCCGATCGCGGAGAATCTCAGCCAGCGGCAGAACCTGGTCCATATTCGCTCTTGTCAGGGTAAGCATAACCATGGAATAGACCTTGAGTTCCCGCAGCAGTTCAAGAAAAGCCAGCACCCTCTGAAAATGTCCCGCGCCCCGCATATAATCATTGTGTGTTTCAAGGCCTTCAAGGCTCACCTGGTAAAACGCAGGAGGCTGAATAGTCTTGAGCCTTTCAATATTTTCCCGAGATGTGGGATTACCAAGGATTGCCGTGGAAAAACCACGCTCTGAAGCGTCTCTGTATAACTGCTCAAAATGGGGGTGCAGCAAAGGATTTCCGCCGGTAAAGGTCACCTGACCATGCACATTGTTGGAATCGCAGAATGCGGCCATATCGTCCAGGATCGCTTTTTCCTGCTGCAGCGACAAGGATTTATATTGACTGCGATCATAACAGTGGCGGCAGTGCAGGTCGCAGGCCTGGGTAATATGCCACTGCAGGGTGAAGATCCTGGCAGAGAAAAAGGCAGGGTCGATTTCCGCATATTCCGTGATGCTGAAATCCCTTTTTATGCCTGATTCGGGACCGGTAATAATGCCGTCATTCAGGGCACGGACAACTGCAATTTCAACAGCAGCGAGATATACATCCCCCTGCCTGGAAACTTCACGGGAAGACAATTCTTCAAGGGTCATCTTCAGGATAAGCAGATCCTCGCTGGTCACGGGCTTTGCCTTTATCGTGCCGCTAAAAGGATGTTTCCAGATAAGGATGGATTCCTTCCCCTTGGCAGGTTCAAAGACTGCTGCATCCTCATCAAGCAGAGAGGCAAAATGTTTCCAGCTGTTCTCAAAAAGCTGGAGAGTCGGGTTGATTGCCAGTTTCGCTGTATAATTCGGCACAGGAGTATCATCTGCTTTCAGACTCGAGACAAAATATTCCAGACGAGACAGTTCGGCGAGATATTCCGGCAACTGCTGCTCAGCCGATTTTTCCGCCAGGATATCGGCAAAAAGATCAACAGACTCCGCCTGTCCTGCCAGGTACTGCAATTTTTCTTCTGAAATGATCTTGCAGCAAAGAGGATACGTTTCCCTGAACACGGGATAGTGTGCCTGTTTTTTATTGGTCTGCATACACCACTTGATAAATAAATAAAAAAGCAACCGGATGCAGCTTCAAATCACACCCGGTTGCCTGTTGAGTAGTCTTTAGTGCAACCTGCACTATTTACTGCCGCTTCAGCCGCTGCCGCCCGCAGGCTGCTGGGCTGGAGCTTCCTGGGATGGTGCTTCCTGTGTTGTCTCGGTGCCACCTGCACCGGTTTGTTTTTCACCGCTTCATGCGGTGGCGGCACATCCGCCCATTGACAGGCCGGCACCACCAATCAGACCGACAATACTCAAGCCAGCCAATAACTTCTTCAAGTCATTTTTGTCCATATCAACCTCCTCTTTACAGGTTAATAGAAAACAATTGCCTCTTTGCCATTTCATAAATGATCCTTCTCGAAATACCTATCATAAAAATCAATGAATAGCAACCGTTCTACTCAGTTTTTCTATAGCAATTCTCAGCCGCAACTAGCAGATATCGCTTAACAAAACAATTTTATCGCCTATGGTTGAATTCATCTGTCAACTTGACATTATCTCTATATGCTTCCTATATTCCGAACACCAGGGATCTGCGAGGGAAATCTCGACCCTTTCTTTTAAACATCAAAACAATAACACAAATGATATTTTAAAATTCTTTACTGCAATGCTTTCCCTAAAATGTATATATTATTGTTTTGAAATGTTCCATGAAACGGTATAGGATAATGTAAAATTACTAATTAAAATGGAGGTAGCCTCTATGATTGACAAAAAAGAACTCTGTAAAAAAATCACAGAACTCTACCCTGATATCGGATCCTGCGAAATTGACGTGGATGCATTTTATAGTACCGCCAAAAACTCCTGGGTCGTTGAATTAAAAAAGGGTGGGCACAAATTACAGCATCACCTGACCAAGGCTGATGCCAAGAACTGTGTCGACGGCAAACAATGTGTCTCACTAGGATTAGAAATCGCTCAACTCAAAAAAAATGTTGAAGCAGAACAGTTTTAACTACTGGTGTAAATCAACTGAATTATTTCAGCCTGGTTTCCAGTTTCGGTTAAAATTCCGGTAACCTGTTAGTGTTAAATATTCTCGTAACCTCTTATTCAGACTAGTACCCAATAATAAAGCCGGAGGCGGGTTCTGATTTCCCCACTCCGGCTTTCTACATTTAAAGACAGTCTTAATAAAACTATAAATTTATAGCGGTCTGATGCAGACAGCAAAGAAAATTCGTAACGTTGAAGCAACCGTTCTCGGAAAAACATTGAAGAAGAACCGGTTCAAAACGCAACACGTGAAAAATACATCAACCTCCATAAATCAGGATGAGCGCCCGATCTTAAAACAATTGTACAAAAGATACTGTCAAAACAAGCTGGAAATACTAATTAACAACCCTGATCTTTACCTCTGCAAGTCCTCTATCAATGTCTTCTATCTTTGCAAAGGCCGCGCGTGAAAGATCAATAATCCTGCCTTTAACAAAGGGCCCTCTGTCATTTATTCTGACCGTTACAGTTTTGCCGTTCTTTAAATTTGTGACAGTTACCTTTGTTCCAAATGGTAATGATTTATGTGCTGCGGTCATTGCGTAATTGTCAAATTTTTCCCCACTTGCTGTTTTTCTAGATTGAAATTTCATGGCGTAGTATGACGCCTTTCCGGATTCACTATAGCTGGCGAGGTCTTCCTGGGGGCTGTAATTCATGTGGCTTGCGCAACCGGCCAAGAACAACAGCAATATTAAGGAAGCAGCAGGGATAAAGCTTGCACGTAAGCAGCAGCACAACGTTCTGAAATTAATATCAGATTGCATTTCAATTGGCTAAACGGGTTAATGGGTCATCAAGGGAGTTTGGCATATCAAAAAACATTTTACCCTTTCAGCTGCAATATCCCAAATGCAAAAAGCCGGAGCGAGGAATTACCCTGATACGTGATTTTTTTTGTTCAGTTGTCCAGTGGCAATGCTGCTTATTCGAACAACTCATTTATTGGGGGAAGATTTCCGGGCCAAAGATTCACATAAAAACTAACCGTAACCCTTTTCCTGCATTGTTATTGGATCTCCCAAATGTTTTCCTGAAATTTGATTCTGCCGCAGCCCTGTTTAAAAGTTCACCTTCTCCAGAAATTTGCCAGCTTGCATTTGTGTATCTGCTCATTGACAGCCACTTGGTTACCAAAAATGTCATATTGGACAAAGTTTGACACAACATGAAGGCCTTCAGCGTTATGTTGCCGACAAAATAACTTTGGACTCTTCCTTTTGCTTTCTGGGAAAGAGCTTATTTTTTGCAACGTTTTTTGTCGTTTTTCCCATCCTGGCACAACTTGGTTGCCACCCTTAATTTATGGGTTTGCAACCTCATTTTAGAAAACAAAAAATACAGAAAACCCGCCCCCATGGGCATAAATTTTGCATATATTTTGCTGACTTGCGTTTACTGATCTCTCGTTTTCGGCTTCAGAAACCAATTTTCAAATTATATGACTTTGTCAGGGGGATTTGCCATGAAGTTTTCAGTAAAAAAAATTTGTGGGTGCTCCATCCTTATAATTGATTCTGTCCCGGCAAATGCGAACACAATAATATTCTGAAATTATTATAATTTTCTAAGGCATCAACAAATGAAAAGAATTTACACAACAACAGGGTGCCGGGTGCTCCTTTTTGTCTGTTTTTTTCTACTGTCAGCTTGTATGAAAACAGGGCGTTATGGAGATATCCAGGAATCAGTGAACGTCGCTGAAACGCAGGCAGAAGCCATAAAATCCCAAGTGGACCAAAAAGCTCCAGAAACTATAATACCCCAGGAACGCCTAGAAGTTCAGGAAACCTTAGAACCAAAAGTTCCCCCCCTTGTTCTCCTTTTGAGTACGGACGAATCAAGAGAGTATGATCTGACTGTAGCAGCCTTCAAAGAACATCTGACACAATACCAGCCGGATGCAGAATGCATTTATCATCTCGCAGACAGCGAAACAAAGTTAAACATTTCCCAGCTCGTCTCCCCAAAAACAAAATCTTCTCCTGCCATAATTATTTCATTAGGCCCATCTGCTGCCGAGATCGCACAAGCCGCCTTTCCTGATACTCCTCTACTGGCTACCATGTTTTTACAAAAAAATATGGTGCCTCATCGAAAGAACAGTGCTGCCATTCTTCTGCAAGTTCCCATGGAAGTGCAACTGAAGTGGCTGAAAAAGTTTCTACCGAATGCGCGGCGCGTTGGCATTCTCTATGGCCCTGCCCTGAACAGAGATTGGGTTGGAGAAGCAACAAACGCCGCCCAGGGAAAAAATATTGAGATAATCCCGTTCGAAATAAACTCTCCCAAAAAACTGCAGGAGGGACTGCAATATATCAGCCGCAATGCAGATGTGTTATTGGCCATACCTGATCAAACTGTTTATTCTGGAAAAACAGCTAAAGAGATTCTGCTGTTCAGTTATCGCAACCGCATCCCTTTTGTCGGCCTGTCAGAATCATGGGTCAAGGCCGGAGCCCTATATGCCATTGATATTGACTATGGAGATATGGGCCGGCAGATTGCCGGACTGGCTAATAAAATCCTGACAGACGGCTCTCCTGGAGAAAAAAGTGTTGTCCAGCCCGAGGAAGTAACCTATTCACTGAACATACGGACCCAAAATTACCTTCGGCTGGAAATTGCCAATGACATTATACAAGGAGCCTCAATAGTATTTGAGTGAATAACATGAAATTATTAAATAAAAAAAGAACAAGTCTCGCCACAAAATTCTGCCTGTTGGTCTCCCTGCTTGTCCTTTTGACATCTGTTGCGTTGACAAGTTTTGTAATACGGCAGAAAAAACAGGAAAGTTATGAAATGCTGATAAACAAAGGTTCCTCAGCCGCCAACTTTATTGCCCAGTTGAGTGAATACGGAGTTTTCAGCGAGGATGAAGCAATTCTGCAGCAGATCATCGGCAAGATAAAAGACCAGGAAGTGAGATATGTGGCCATGCTGCGCCCTGACAAATCAATTATTACAGAGCGCTTTATATTTGGAAGCGGAGGCAGTTTCAGCTTACCGTCCATTCCGGTTGAGGATATCGACAAAAAATTTTATACCAGTGCATTCACCACGGCCAGCCATAATGAGTTCCTACAGTTCATAACCCCCATCATCAGTGTCCAGAGTTCGCCATTAGATTTGATTAACCTGAGCACCGCAACAGGCAATCAAACTACTGAAAAAATCGGTTATGTACACCTCATTTACAGCCAGGAAAAAATCCGCCAGGAAACAACCTCTGCTGTCTTAATGGTCATCCTGGTAACATCAGCTATAGTTATTATTTCCCTGGCGTTTACATTTATATTCATCCACCGGCTACTGCGACCTGTCAACAAGCTTGCCAAGGCCACAAAACAAATTGCTGACGGTGACCTGGATGTGCCGATAGATTTTACTTCCAAAGATGAACTTGGATTACTGGCTTATAATTTCAACGATATGGTTGAAAAGATAAAGGCCAGAGATGAAATACTTATGGAGTACAATACTGATCTTGAAAAGAAAATTAAAGCACGGACAGAAGACCTTACGCGGACGAAAAATGACCTGGAAGAAATTGTAGTTCATCTCGAAAATGCAAAAGCAGCAGCAGAAGAAGCCAGCAGAGTTAAATCGCAATTCCTGGCAAATATGAGCCATGAGATCAGGACACCAATGAACGGGGTTTTGGGTATGACTGAACTTTTGCTTGCAACAGATTTGAATGACGAGCAGCAGCGGTTTGCGGAAACAATCCAGGGCTCCGGCGAATCACTGTTACGAATAATTAACGATATTCTTGATTTTTCTAAAATTGAAGCAGGCAAGCTTGAAATTGAATCGATAGACTTCGACCTGAAAACCTTACTCGAAGACATTGCCCAGATGTATGCGGTACGTGCCCATGTCAAGAGATTAGAACTTGCTGTCCGCATACCTGAGAAAACCCAGATATTCCTGCGCGGTGATCCTACCCGTCTGCGTCAGGTCATTGCAAATCTGGTCTCCAACGCCATTAAATTTACCGACAAAGGGGAAATTGTTATCACTGCTTCAACGAACATGTTAGCCGGCAAACAGGTATCGCTGAACATCTCTGTATCTGATACAGGAATGGGCATAAGCCTTGAAGACCACAAACGCCTTTTTTGTCCATTTTCCCAGGTTGACGGATCAACGACCCGCAAGTATGGTGGAACCGGACTGGGGTTATCTATTTCCAAAGAGCTTGTAACACTCATGGGAGGAAACCTGGCCTGTGAAAGCGAACTTGGGAAAGGGGCCAATTTCTCTTTCGCGCTGCCGTTGGAATTGAGCTCGGAAAGCAGGAGTAAAACTCTCCTGTTAGGCGATGCTGAATTGAGAGGGCTCCGGGTTCTTATTATTGATGATAACCCTACGAACCTCGAAATCCTCTCGAACCAAACGGAATCATGGGGTATGAAATCTGAGTGCAGCAGCGGCGGACCTGAAGGCATAAGCAAGCTTTATTCCGCCCAGAAGAAGGGAAAGCCTTTCGATATGGTAATCCTGGACTACCACATGCCTGAAATGGATGGGCTGGAGGTCTTGAGAAAAATAAAAGATGATCCGGCAATTGCCGGAACCAAGATAATAATGCTGACTTCGGTAGGCTTACAGGACAAAGACATCCTTTTGGGGGAAAAGGGTATACAGGCATATCTGACCAAGCCCGTCCGCCAATCAGAATTGTATATCTCTCTGCTTAAGGTCCTGGGCCACACTTCCGGGCAGTCGGCCATGCCAGCCGCTAACACTGGGAAGAAATTCAGCACTGATCTCCGTGTCCTGGCAGTGGAGGACAACCTCACAAACCTGGAACTTCTTGTTGCCATCCTCAAAATATTTGGCTGCCGGGCAGATGTTGCCTTAAACGGGGAAGAAGCAGTTAATGCTGTAAAGCAAAACTTCTATGACCTCGTTTTTATGGATTGCCAAATGCCAGTCATGGATGGTTATAAGGCCACAGAAATTATCCGCCGCATGGAGGCGCAAAACGGGAAACAGACCAAAAGCGTAATTATTGCTGTTACCGCGAATGTCCTGGAAGGTGAAGAAGAAAAATGCCTGGCTGCCGGCATGGATGATTATATGGGTAAACCTTTCAGCCAGGCCCAGCTCCAGGCGATGTTAAAAAAATGGTTTGGCGATAAATTCTCTCTCCCCAAAAAGCGAAAGAGTAAGTCCCCAAAGACCAAGATCACTGCTGGTGTGGACACTATGCACGAGCTTGAGAAGCCGAAACAAGAAACGGATGAAATTGTACCGGTTGACTTGAGTGTTCTCCGTAATCTTGAAAACCTCCAAATCGAAGGTGAAGCCAGTGTTGTCGGAAATATCATCGATGCATACCTGAATGGCTCACAACCTCTGGTAACCAGGTTACGCGAGATGCATTCAGCAAATGACCTGGAATCATTACAACGAACAGCGCACAGTCTCAAATCAAGCAGCGCCAACGTTGGTGCAATACGGCTTTCCACAATGAGTAAAGATCTTGAAATGAAATGCAAAAATAATCATACAGCGGATATTGACATCCTAATTGAATCTATTGAATCTGAATTTCCCCGGGTTAAGGAGATTTTGACTATGGAGGCAGCAGCCAATAATGGATAAACAGGTATTACAAAAAAAACCACTTGCCCTTGTAGTGGATGATGATTTTTCCTTACGTTTATCCATGCGGGCTGCCTTACTAAAGGCAGATTTTGACGTCCTGGAAGCAGAAAGCGGAATTCAGGCCCTGGAAATATTTCAATCAGACAGACCGAATCTGATCCTGCTGGATGTAATAATGCCTGAGATGGATGGATTTGAGACCTGCACCAAGATTCGCAAATTACCAGGCGGTAATGATGTCCAAATCCTTATGGTTACCGGGCTGGATGATGTGGAATCAATTGAGTTGGCCTTTGATGCCGGGGCAAATGATTTTGTTTCAAAACCCCTTA
>Ga0209536_100016005_pt1 | contig 10676 bp, 8 predicted proteins | sample DeeMarSeWOR28_12_FD_187461 | JGI IMG/M metagenome (GOLD analysis project Ga0209536, IMG submission 187461) | Marine sediment microbial communities from White Oak River estuary, North Carolina - WOR-2-8_12 (SPAdes) (version 2) | ecosystem: Environmental > Aquatic > Marine > Intertidal zone >...
TCAATGGCAAAAGCTTTGCCAGTTGTCATATCAATAGATACCGTTCTTAAGTATATGCTTTTCAGCGTTTCCCATTTCTTTTTACCGCCCATTTCCTGAATCATATTTTGAGCAAGTTGTCTTGCTTCCACATCCCCTTTGATGTCCAGGGTATTCCCTCCACCACATGAATACAAAGCGAAGAGAAAGCTTACCCATATCATTTGATACAATCTACTCATACATTATAATGGCTGTCTGCAAAATTACCAGTGTGAAATATATAAAAAAAATCCCGTCTACGCGGGATTTTTAAGTTTTTAAATACTTCCGATCCGAATTAATGGATCTGGATATGCCTTGATGGTTTGTCAACACCCTTCTTGTACTTTGGAAGCAGAATATTCAGAATTCCATCCTTGTAATTGGCTTCAATTTTCTCAGCATTCACTACATCTTCAGGCATTCTGAAACACCTTTGGAAAGATTGATAATTGAATTCCTTCCTGAAGTAGCCTTTATCCTCTTCCTTTTCCTCTCGGGTATCTTCTTTTTCAGAACGAATAATCAGAACTCCCTGATCAATCTCGATTGAGAAATCTTTTTTATTCATTCCGGGAGCGGCCAGTTCTATCTGATAGTCATCATCAGTCTCCCGGATGTTCACGGCAGGCATAGAACTGTCTTTTGACGGGAAATTGGTAGTAAGCCAATCTGACAAATCTCGACCCAGAAAATCATCAAAAAAAGATGGAATCCGGGGAAATAAATCGTTGGTTTTTTTTACTATTTTCATTGTCATTTCCTCCTTTCATAATTTATGTTCCAATAGGCTTACGACAATTTTTATTCCATTACATATAACGAGACATTTCGGCATAAAAGGTTTGTTAAATTTGCCAAAATGGCATTCCCTGTTCTCATTCCAATTGCAGCTTTACACGCTTATTTATTCTTCCCTTACTTTTATATTCAATGATACGAATGTTCCCTACTTCTGAAGTATCCCGCACATGGGTTCCCCCATCTGCCTGGAGATCGAGACCCTGAATATTCACCGTTCTAATTTCAGTGAGTCCCGCTGGAAGCAAATTGACCTTAGTCCTGATCAGATCCGGAATTTGGTTGGCCTCTTCCCTGGGCAATATTTTTACTTCAATTTTTCTCGCATTGGCAACTTCCTGATTTATCTTTATTTCTATCTCATTCACCAGTTCCTTACTCATATTTTCAAATTCAAAATCCATTCGGCCATAGAGCGGTTCCATATTCCCACCAGTTACTTTTGCCTGGTAATCCCTCCAAATTACACCGCTCAGGATGTGCATTGCCGTGTGTGTCCGCATCAATTGATATCTCCTGTCCCAGTCGATCCGCATACTTACCGCCGCACCCATTTCCGGTAAAACATGTCCATCTAGAATAAACCAGATTCCATCATCTTGTTTTTCAGTTCGTACAATCTCAGTTTTTTCGTTTTCGATGAGTATATGTCCAATGTCGGCAGGCTGCCCTCCTCCTCCAGGATAAAAAATAGAGCCTTCCACCTGTACCGACAGGTTTTCCTTTTGTATACCGGTGATCCTGGTGTTTATTTCCGATCTGTAGGCATCATATAAATATATTAATTCCATTGTGTCGGGGATTTGTTTCAATACAGATCTAAGTTAGCTATATGGTGTTAAACCAGGAAGGGATTTCTGTTATAAAGATCCCTATATGGGCACAAAAAGACCCCTACCAGGCGGCAGGGGTTCAACCAGCTATGATATCCCTGCCTATTCAGCAGGAATGTCACGTAATTATAATAAGCTGATGGAATAATGTCAAGAATTCTTTTATTTCATTGATATTGTACCCGGATCTTGCTAAATTGAATAGTAATAACCTGGTAGCATTTTGCGAGTGTGTTGCCAGTAATACCTAGGATTCAGGAACATGAGAGTAGTATTGACCATATGGTTGTTAGTTGTAAACTTCGGCTATTCCCAGGAAATCGAAGAAGTACTGGAGTCGCGGCAATTTGTTATTGAGGCGCAAAGGATTACGGATGATGAAGGTCTTGCCAACCCTGCTAATCGGAAGCTATGTTTTATCATGCTGGATTCCTCCGAAATTGTAATTCAGTGGATTGCGGACTGTGATAACAATGGTCTTGGAGGCATAACCATGCACGGGGAGGTGAACTCATTTGAACTGAGTAAAGTAAAAATAAAAAAGGAAATTCAATATCAGCTAAATCTCAACTGTGATCTGGATGATGGTCGGGTAAACAGTGATCTTAGAGTAGAAATTTACAGCAAAAGCCATGCTACAGCACGTCTCTCAAACAAGACTTCATCTATATTTGTACCCAAAGAGATGGAGATACTCGGGAAGGTAGTTCCTTTGAGTCTCTCTAAAGTTGTAATAGGATCTCATTGATTAGAATTCAATTTTTAATGATGTTGATATTCTCGAGATCCTCAGGATTAATCAGCTTGTTTTTTAATCGAATTTCAGGCACATCCTGTTGCGAAGAACATATTATATCTGCTTTCACCAATTCACCTTCTTTCCACACCATATCAACTATATACCCTCCCCTTGCTATCAAACCTGATATACTTCCTGTATTAAGCTCATCGGGTAAAGCCGGCAGCAAGTGGATCTCCCCGAGATGGGATTGTAGAAGCATCTCTGCAATACATCCTGGTAAGGCGGCTGATCCATCCAGTTGAAAATGCAGGTGCATATCATCTTCCATGTAGAGGTCTGGGCGCTCCCAGTGATAATCTGCATGCTGAAAGGTCAGAACATTTTCGAATCCTTGCTCGGTTAACATCTCCGTCATAATTTTATTTGCCCTGTTCCCGTCCATTAACCTGGCCCAGCACCACATCCTGTGGGCTCTTGCCCAATTCCCTCCGGAAGCAAGCTCCTGATCAAGAAAACGTCCATCTCCCCGCATATTGAGTGATTTTTTTGCTGCCTCTGCCAATTCCGGATTGATGGTCGGATGGATCTGAGTACCTGGTGCTACGGCATACAGATGGGCAATGTGTCTGTGGTGACAATCGGGATGATCAATATCTTCATACCATTCCTGCAATTGCCCATGTTTCCCAATTTGGAGTGGTAAAAGTTTATCCCTGAAGACCAGTAATGAATCTCTGAATTCACTATCATGCATCTCTTGAGCGGCCTTGGCCGTATTCGTGAACAGGTCCCATATCATTTGAATATCCTGGTAAACTCCGGGCAAAGCAAAGAGATATTTATCACTTTGAAGGTCATGGAATGCAGGATTAAGGCCTGTCTCTGTCTGTAAAGCACCGTGTTCCGCCGAGACCGTAGGTGCCGTTGCCAGGAAACCATTAAAATCATGCAGATTCTCCAACCAGAAACGGGAAGCTTCCTTAAGAATAGGATATCCCTGATGCGACAGGTAAACGCTATCCATGGTAAAGGCATATTGATCCCAGACATGCTGACAATGCCATGAGGAGCCCTGTGAATACATGCCCCAGGGATGATTTCCAATGGGTGCCGCATGCCCCCATATGTTACCGACGGTATGACTTATCCACCCGTCCGTTCCATAGATCCTTCTGGCTATTTCAGTTCCGGAATAAGTAAGGTTCTCAATCCAATCAATATAGGGTTCCTGGCATTCGTTCAAATTCAGTGGCCCGCATGACCAGTAAATTTCCTGAATGTTTACGTTGCTTTGATAATTGCCAGCCCAGGGGGCAACATTAAAGGTGTTCCAGACGCCCTGAAGGTTGGCGGGCAAGGTGTTGGGCCTTGAAGAACTTATGATCATATACCGGCCAAGATTAAACGCCAGGACTTTGTAACCGGGATCATCATGGCCTTCCCGGAGTCGTTGAAACCTCTCATTGCTTGGAAGAGCTTCTGATTCCTTATTTCCTTCAATATGCAGCCTAACCCGGTTATACAGATTTGAATAATCCCGTATATGTCTCTCCTCTAACTGATCAAAACTGTAGGATTGGATATTGCGGATAACCCTGGATGTAAGGATTTCCGGATCCTCACCGGTATAATCAGGATATCTCAATACATAATTGGTGGCCATGGTCAGGTATATCTCCACTGAGTTGGCGCCCCGTACTGTAAGTTCATCACCGGATTTACCGAGGGTTCCACCCTCATGCTTAACATACATTAAAACAATAAAAGGCCTCGAATTTCCATTTATAAATCCCCTGATCTTGTACTCGTTATTATTGATTTCTACACTTGAGGAATCCTGTACTATGTTTGTGAACATGTTAAAGGATATGTTATCGGTTTTGCTGGAGGTGATCCGCATAGCCATGATTCGATCGGGATAAGAACAGAAGTATTCCCGTTGAAAATCAACCCCATCGATTGAATAACTGATCTTCCCGATTGAATTGGCAAGATCCAGTTCCCTCCGATAGCTTTCCGCAGGCTTATCGTGATCCAGGAAGTTAAGTTTAAGGTCACCGACAGATGTAAAATGTCCATAGAGTTCTGAAGATCCAAAGAAATCAGCAGTTATCAGGCTGTCTGCCAGCGTGGTTTGTCCTTTGAATGTTGCTTCACGGATTTTTGGCAGTGAAGATTTTGCGCGCGGATTTACCCCGGCTTCCTCCCATCGTCCCATTGCGGGTTCACCGGTCCACATACTCGCTTCAGACAGTGCAAATTTTTCGGTCTGAATTCCTCCAAAAAAAGTTATTCCGAAATATCCGTTGCCAAGGTGCAAACCCTGGCTGTTCCAGTATTTTGCAGGATATTCATACCAGATCAATTCATTTAAATTGGTATCACCAGATTTGGGTGTACAGGATATGTTTAAAATGACTATTCCAAATCCTACTATTATATGTCTCATATTTAAAAACTTACCAGCTTTCATGTTCGGTCCTTCTTATGATCTCATTCTGCAGATCTTCTCCAAGATCATTGAAATAATCACTATATCCGGCGACCCTTACAATCAGGTCTTTATATTTTTCAGGGTGTTTCTGGGCATCCCTCAATGTGTCGGCATCTACGACATTGAATTGTATATGGTGTCCGTTCAGTCTAAAATACCCCCGTACAAGCGCGCCTATCTTGGCGATTGAGTCATCGGTATCGAAAAAGGATGGGGCGAATTTCTGATTCAGAAGTGTTCCTCCCGTTTTGAGATGATCAATCTTGGCCGCCGATTTCAAAACAGCTGTGGGGCCTTTTATATCTACACCCTGGAATGGTGAGATCCCTTCTGATAATGGCTGACCCGCCTTACGGCCATCAGGTGTAGCGCCGACTACACTGCCAAAGTATACATGACTGGTCGTGGGCAACATATTAATTCTATATATACCACCTCGAGGTGTTTCTTTTCCATCTACAGCGTCCAGAAATACCTCGAAAACCTTGGTAGCAATGCTGTCCGCCCTGTCATCATCATTGCCATATTTTGGAGTATTGTAAATCAATTCATACAGCAACTCTTCCTTGTGATCAAAATTCTCTTCCAAGGCATTGAGCAATTCAGAAAAGGAAATCCTGTTTTCAACAAATACCATATGATTTATGGCGGATAGTGCATCGGTAACGCTTCCCAATCCTACTCCCTGAATATAGCTTGTATTGTAACGTGCCCCACCAGCGTTGTAGTCTTTTGCATTTTCCAGGCAGTCTTCAATCAACAGGGACAGGAAGGGTACCGGTATATAATCCATGAAAGTTTTTTCAATTGTATGATTCCCCTCCATTTTTAGTTTCACAAAATATTTCAATTGGCTTTTAAAAGCCTCAAAAAGATCTTCGAAAGACTTAAATACATCGGGATATCCTGTTTCGGGTCCCACCTGTATTTTCAATCTTGGATCCCACCCGTTGTGCAGTGTGAGTTCCAGGATTTTCGTCAGGTTGAAATACCCTGTAAGAAAGTAACATTCCGTTCCGAATGCCCCTGACTCAACACAACCGCTGGCGCCGCCGTTCCTCGCATCGACAATATCTTTTCCCTGTCTGACCAGTTCAGATATAATGGCATCCGTATTGAATATGGAGGGTTGGCCAAAACCAGTTTTGATTATCTTAATCGCCCTGTGGAGAAATTCATCTGGATTCCTGTTGCTGATCTGTACCATTGAACTGGGTTGCAGGATTCTCATTTCCTCGATAACATCAAGAAGCAGATAGCTCAACGCATTAACAGCGTCATCCCCTTCAGGCGTTAACCCACCCAGGTTGATCAGACAGAAATCCGTGTAGGTGTTGCTTTCGAGGGCCGTCACGCCTACTTTGGGTGGTGCAGGATGATTATTGAACTTAATCCAGAATGCCTGGAGCAACTCATGCGCTTTTTCCTGCGTAAGTCTGCCAGATTCGAGATCGGATTTATAGAAAGGATATAAATGCTGATCCAATCTGCCCGGGTTGAACGAATCCCAGGGATTAACTTCAGTGATAACCCCGAGATGCAGGAACCAGTAATGCTGCAATGCCTCATGAAAGGTATCGGGCGCATTGTAAGGAACTTTTTCGCATATCCTCGAAAGTTCCTCTATTTCAGATCTCCTGAGATCATCCTTGACAGCAGAGGCTTTGGTTTTAAGCATTTCACTGATCCTGTGGGCATACATTACCATGGCTTCTGCGGCAATACGCATACCCTCTAGCTGATCCAGTCTGGCCTTTGAATCCGATGCATTCCTGCCGGCCACAGACTCCGAAACCTCTTCAATTCTGGTTATATATTCCTTTAATCCGGCCTTGAAGCCATTTACCCCGAGTGCAGTATGACCTGGCGCCCTCTGTTCCTGAAATTCAGTAAATATTCCACTTTTATAAGCATTCTGCCATTCCGGGGTCATGGCCGACATAATGCGGTCCCTGTTGCTCTTACCTGTCCAAAAAGGTATGACAATATCCCTGTAGGCTTCTTTTACTGAATCATTTACCTTAAAATCTACTTTGGATCTGGAATCCAATATTTCAAGATCTTCCAGACTATGCAGACATATTTCCGGATAGGTAGGTGTGACCTTGGGAGCAGGACCCCGTTCACCCGTAATCAATTCCTCCTCATCGATATAAAGTTCCTTATTTGCCAGAATATGTTCAAAAGCCCTGGCTCTGAGAATTGGCGGAGATAAATCCTGAGCATTTTGACCTTTATAAAATTCGGTAACCAGTAATGCCCTTTCAGCTGTCAGCATCTCTCTGGCATTGAGGCTTTTTTCTCTTAGTGATCTTATTCTAGTATTCATAATGTTTATCTACCCACCTACTTTTGTTCTAAATCCATTGCGATTAAAGAGTTGTGCATAGGATTCGAGCAATTCGGTTTGGGGCTCTTCAAAGTTTGCATTTCTTCCCAAATCAAATTTCTCATATTTTGCACAACCAATCTTGTGATAAGGCAATAAATGTACTTCGTTGAAATTATTGCTCATACGTGCAGACAAATAGCTGTTTAAATTTTGGATGTATTTTTTTTGTCCATTAATCCCTGGAATTACAGGAACTCTGGCTATAACCTGATACCCTGAATCAACGAGCCAGTTAAAGTTTCTTAGAATCACTTCATTTTCTACTCCAGTATAACGCACATGTTTCCCGTTATCAAGATGTTTAATATCAAACAGGAAAAGATCTACATGAGGGGCTATATTCATGATTACTTGTTCTTCTGCATAACCGCTGGTATCCAGAGCGGTATGAATCCCAGATTCTTTGCAAGCTGACAAAAATGATTTTAAAAATCCAGCCTGAGTCAACGGCTCACCTCCAGAACATGTTAGCCCGCCTCCCGATTCTTCATAAAAAACCTGGTCTTTCAGCACCTCCCCTAACAATTCTTCTCTGGTATAATACTGCCCAACACTTCGCTCAGATATAAACTCACGTTTTCCTATTTTATCTACATGACTATACAATTGAAGGTCTGCGTTTCTACTCTCCGGGTTATGACACCATGGGCAGCTCAGCGGACATCCTTTAAAAAACAGGGTTGTCCTGATACCGGGGCCGTCATGTATTGCAAATCGTTTAATATCAAATAAGAGTGCTTTCATCGTTGTTCTGAAGACAAATTTGGAAAGAAATGAAGAAAAAGGCTTTAACAATATAAGATCCAGCATTCGTAAAGCCTCTTCCCAAGCATGGGAATTCTAAACCGGTAAGCCTGAGGAACCCTCATAGTATATGCAATTGGTAATCCAAATATAGGAAGATCCGTAAAATTTTAAAATAGCCGACGGGGCTCCTTTTTCCCAGCAAATTACACATGGCCGATTCAGGGAATGCCATTTGTTTTGGATGCATCCGGCTTTAACAATGCTACCCTTTCATTCTCAATTTCCATCAGTCTTCTTTTATAGCTTTTTAACTGGTCTATAAATACATATCTTGCTGATATTGTGTCAAATGAAAGATATTTATTAGAGTAATCATTTACGTTGTATGAGGACCAAATAATGCTGCGATCCCAGGCAATCTCATATATGACAGGTTCATCTTTAGTACTCGCAAAATCCTTCAGTTTTTTCAAAGATCTTTTTGTGGCCAATACTTTCTTCTTTCGGTTATATTTAGTTTTCAGGTTTCCTATGCCCAGGGAATCCATTAAATAATCTTCAATGTTCCTATCAAGGTGATACCTGATCTTTACCAATCTATCATCAAGAAAGTAGAGTATAAGCAACTTCACGGAAGCTGGTCCCAGATTCATGTCAGGATCTTCCTGATAATAAAATTTCAGTCGGTCATCGTAAAACTCTCCAAAAAAGTCAAAACTGGCCAATTCAAATTGATCAATGTCGTGCCATAGCCTGTATACCTGATGGTTTTCCGGTACTGCCATTTTCCGGTCAACCTCGGAATGTTTTTCACTTTTTGTCACTGTATTCGTCGACACAGGATCGGGCCTTGAGGAACAGGACAACAAAATACCAATCATAAGGATTGATAAAATGTACATGTACTGGATTTTTTTTGGTTGACAAATCATATCTGCTTCGCTCCTGGTTGTCAAATATACTTTTTGATGCTCGTATTTTTATAAAAATATTGGAAATTAGGGTATTTTAGCTTTGAATGGATCATGAATTATACATTTATTCAATAACACTATGATCAATCCAATACGCAGAACCCTGAGTCCAGAATTGTTTCATGGAAAAAACAAAAAACGATCCTTTTTCGAAGGATGGTATTATAAACTGGTTTCCGCCGATAAGCTGAGATCCTTTGCCATTATCCCCGGGATATTTCAGGATAAGCAAGGTGACAACAGCTGTGCCTTTATACAGATCCTGGATTCCAGCAAGGAAGAATCTGAGTTTATTGAATTCCCGTTAGATGTTTTCAAATCGAAACCCTGGCAGTTTGAGGTAGAGGTTGGTGGAAATACTTTCAGGAAAGATGGACTGCAAGTGAATATACATCGTAGTGTATATGAGTTCAGTGCAGATCTCTCCTTTCTCCATTTAAAGCCCTGGCCGGTAAAATTATTATCCCCGGGGATTATGGGATGGTATTCCTGGGTTCCCTTTATGGAATGTTTCCATGGTGTTTTGAGCCTGGATCATACCATTCAAGGCTCAATATCCCTGAATGGGGAAAAAATAGACTTTTCAGATGGTAAGGGGTATATTGAAAAGGACTGGGGTACTGCATTTCCGGAAGCCTGGGTATGGCAGCAATCCAATCATTTTTCAGAAGATGAAATCAGTTTGACAGCAAGTATTGCAATAATTCCCTGGGTGAGGAAAGCATTCCCTGGATTTATTATTGGGTTTTTATGGAATGGTCAGCTCTATAGATTTGCCACCTACACGGGTGCAAAAACTACCAGGCTTGAAATATCTGATACTGAGATTTACTGGAGAGTGGAGGATAAACGGCATATACTTGAAATGCATACAATTAAAGGCAAATCCACAACCTTGATCGCTCCTACCCCAAATGGAATGAAAAAGCAAATTGCAGAGTCTGTTACCTCAAGGGTAGATATCAAGCTTCGGCAAAAGATTAAAACCGGGTTCACGCTCATTTATCAGGGAACCGGATCGCAGGCTGGGCTGGAAGTAGAAGGTAACATTACGAAGCTTCTTCAAATGGTGGAGAATACGTAAAATTGGATCCAAAGAAAATTAAAAGTGATCCTATCAATGAAATTTATATTGATGCTTCATGTAAGAATCATAGCGTTGGGTAGTCTCATTTTCGTGATTTCATGTCAATCCACATCAAATAATAAACTGACTGTTGCTGTAGCAGCCAATGTACAATTTGCTATGGATTCCCTGGTCCATGTATTCGAACAGCAAAGTGGTGTTGAAATTAATGTTATAACAGGTTCCACATAGGAATAATCTTTTATTTCCTTTATTTTTATTATTTCTTTCTTCATTTCATCGGAAAAACTTTCCAAATCTACTGCATGTTCAGGGATTTTTTCCAATTGAAGACTTGTCTGGATTGCATGATACGTGTAAAACCGCTTTACAATATCCTGTTTATACCATTGCTGCATATCAATAATTATATGATGCCCTTTGCATTTAATACGAAAATCAAATTCCACGAGAGTCGCCCGATCACTTATTTGATTCTTCCTTGGTAAGATTTCAATTTCTTCTATTTTAATGGCCAAAAAGTCTTCCAGAAACTGCTTGGTAATGTCTAAATCGGAAAAAGTTTTAATAAAAAAACGGTCATAA
>Ga0209536_100016006_pt1 | contig 10675 bp, 10 predicted proteins | sample DeeMarSeWOR28_12_FD_187461 | JGI IMG/M metagenome (GOLD analysis project Ga0209536, IMG submission 187461) | Marine sediment microbial communities from White Oak River estuary, North Carolina - WOR-2-8_12 (SPAdes) (version 2) | ecosystem: Environmental > Aquatic > Marine > Intertidal zone >...
CGGAAAGTTAAATAATATTCTACTCTCATCGGTGTAATTACAGTTCGTTATAAGTTTAATTAATGAAGGAAAGTGTATGCTTCAATATAATGTGAATTTTGCTGACTTAGATTGGGAAAATCCGCTTGAAGGAGTAAAAAGTAAAATATATAGACATGGCGGCAAGCAGTTACGCCTGGTTATATATTCCGAAGAAATGCCCCTTCATTGGTGTGAAAAAGGGCATTATGGATACATCCTCGAGGGTCAGCTGGAAATTGAATTTCAGAATGAAAAAATTGTCTATCGAACTGGCGATGGTGTATTTATTCCCGGTGGGCAAAAATATAGGCACAGGGCAAAAGTTCTCTCGGAATTTGTAAAAGTAATATTTGTTGAAGATGTATAGTCGTGCTTCCAGCCCACTCCGTCAAAATTTTGTACAGGACTGATAGCGGAAGCGTGCAATTTTTCTTTAATTTTCGGTTTTTTCAGTATCGTCTGTATTAAATATAAATTTCCTCTCGCTGGCAACATAAATAGATTTAGTCAGATTTTAAAAAAGAAAAATAACAAATAAATATAATGAGGCTCACATGGAAAAATCAATGACCACCACCACTTTTGAATTATATGGATACCAGGTTGTAAAACAGCTGGGCGTTATTCGAGGCATTGTGGTGAGATCTCGTTCAGTAATCGGGACTATTGGTGGTATGTTGCACACCCTCATTGGAGGAAATATTACCTTATTCACTGAATTATGTGAACACACCCGAGAAGAGGCCTATGAGATGATGATTTCCCATGCAGAGGAACTTGGGGCGAATGCCGTGATCGGGGTGAGATATGATGCAACAGAAGTAATGGGAGGGGTTACTGAGGTTCTCTGTTATGGAACAGCGGTGATCGTTTCTCCCAGAAAGTAATGAAGTGAAACGATATCTAACCCGGGTTTCTCTGAAAGGAGTCCTTTCCCAAAGTAATTGTTTTGCGAAGAACAAGCTGACGCCATAACACCCCTGTGCCGGGATGATAGCCGCCTAAATACGAATGAAGGGTACATGTGGGATCGGTTTATAACAGAAGAGCTGGAGATTATTTAAATTAATAGGCAACGACCGTGATTTTTTTAAACATAAATTCGTTCACGTCTTCGGACAGCTTATGCCTTTGTGGTTGGGCATCACACTATTCTGCAGGAGTTTAGATCATGAAAAAGAATCGCTATGAATGCACTGTTTGCAAAAAGATATTTAGTCAATCTGATGTTGTATCTGCGCACTTAGTGAGAGAATCCATTAATGAGGTTATCAGGCCCGACTACCCTGATTGGTCTGAGGAGAGTTATATCTGCCGCTCAGATTTAACTTCTTACCGGACTAAATATGTGCATTCGCTCCTTGAATCGGAAAAGGGAGAACTTTCGAAACTTGAGAAAGAAGTGCTGGACAGTCTGCAAAAGCAGGAATTGATTGCGGCGAATGTGGACAGTGAATTTGAGCGAGACTGGACTTTTGGAGAAAGACTGGCGGATCGAATCGCTTCGTTTGGCGGTAGCTGGTCGTTTCTCATCATTTTTGCCCTGTTTATAACATTCTGGATAATTATGAATTCTCTGGTGCTGTTTTGGCGCCCGGCTGATCCATATCCTTTCATCCTATTGAACCTACTTCTTTCCTGTCTTGCTGCCATTCAGGCACCCGTTATCATGATGAGTCAGAATCGCCAAGAGGTAAAAGATCGGCTTCGTGCGCAGCATGACTACCAAGTCAATCTTAAAGCGGAGCTAGAGATTAGGCAAATCCACGAGAAATTGGACCACCTCTTGTCCAAGCAGTGGGAGAGACTGGTACAGATTCAGGAGATCCAGATGGAACAATTATCCGAGATTAATGCACTGAAACAAAGTCCAACAAAACGCTCAACCTGAGTAATTTCCCAATGCGATCCAAAGCGGAAGGTAAATTTGATTATTGGGCAATACAGAAAAACGGCGCACATTAATTCATCAAATTAGAATGACTCTGTATCGTTTGCTTGCACAAATGGGAACCATCGCAAGGTACGGATAGATATTTGGATGCTTGGGTTTGTCTCGTTGTGCATGGAAATCTGATCCGGTCTTGTTCACAACTTCTTGCCGATAGCGTTTAAACAATATCGTGACATAATATGATAAAATTGCTGCTGAGATAAATCGAGGGCTGCTGTGAACTATAATAGAATGCTGAAGGTGGTATTTATCCTGTTACTGAATCTGGGACAATCATATACCCAGGAGCCATTATTAATGAATGTGTACCACAGGACTTATCAAAGTTTACATGGTGAATGGGATTATATTGTCGATCCGTATGAAAATGGATTTTATAACTATCGTTATGAAGCTTATGATATATTTGAAAATCCGGTTAGGGAGGCTTATTTCTTGAACACCAAGCCCAAAGATAAATCAGATCGTGTAGAATATGATTTCGATACAGCTGACAAAATTAAAGTTCCGGGTGACTGGAATTCGCAAAAAGAAAATCTATTTTATTATGAAGGCACAATTTGGTACAGAAAATTATTTGATTATACTATAAAAAATAGAAACACCAGAACATTTTTGTATTTTGGAGCAGTCAACTATCAGGCGGATGTCTACCTGAACGGAACGAAATTAGGGACACATTTTGGAGGCTTTACTCCATTTAATTATGAAATAACCAATTTTATCAAGGAGAAAGATAATTTCCTCATTGTAAAAGTAGATAATAAGCGAAGGAAGGAGGCCATTCCTACTCTCAATACAGATTGGTGGAACTATGGTGGCATTACCAGGGATGTTATGCTGATTGAAACTCCCGGGAATTTTATCCAGGACTATTTTATTCAGCTTGATCCGGAAAATGAACTCCAATTAAAGGGCTATGTGAGATTAAACAGGAAGCATATTACAGATCAAGAAGTTACCCTCATTATTCCAGAGATCAGCCTCGCTCAAAAGCTGATCACAGATACAGAAGGAGTTGCACTATTAAAAGTGAGGCTTGATAGTATAACCTGCTGGTCTACTAAAAATCCAAAATTATATGAAGTGATTTTGAGAACGGCAGAGGACGAGATTCATGATCAGATTGGTTTTCGAACTGTAAGAACAAGCGGTTCATATATTTTACTCAATGGAAAGCGAATATTTTTAAAGGGTATTTCAATTCATGAAGAAAATCCCATTCGTGGAGGCAGGGCTCATTCAATAGAAGATGCCCGGCAACTATTGATGTGGGCAAAGGAGCTGGGATGCAATTATGTACGATTAGCTCACTATCCTCACAATGAACACATCATCCGACTTGCAGATCAGATGGGAATACTGGTGTGGGAAGAAATCCCGGTCTATTGGACGATTGAGTGGAATAATCAGGATACTTACCGGAACGCAGAAAATCAGTTAAAAGACGTTATTAGCAGAGATAAAAACAGAGCCTGCGTTATTATCTGGTCTGTGGCGAATGAAACACCAGCCAGCGAAGCCAGGAACAATTTTTTAACAAAACTTGCAAATTTTTCTCGCGCTTTAGACCCAACAAGATTGATAAGTGCTGCATTAGAGCAACATAATTACAATAGAAATCCGCTTATAAGAACAATAGATGACCCATTTACAGAGATTGTTGATGTCATAAGTTTCAACGATTATATCGGATGGTATGACGGTTTACCGGATAAATGCAGAGATATAGAATGGAAAATCATTCAAAATAAACCCGTGATTATTTCCGAATTTGGGGCCGGGGCAAAGTATGGCTTTCATGGGGACAGTTTAACCCGGTGGTCAGAAGAATATCAAGAATATTTATATATAGAAACGTTGAAAATGATCAGCAAAATTGAGCAGCTGCGAGGAATTTCACCCTGGATTCTGGTTGATTTCAGGTCTCCGAGAAGACATTTACCTAAAATTCAGGATGGCTGGAATCGGAAGGGGCTTATCTCTGAATCAGGGAATAAAAAGAAGGCGTTTTATGTGCTCAAGACTTTTTACGATAAAAAACCAGAGTTTTATGATCATTAGAAGTCATCTGCCGTCGCATTAGGATTCCTGATGGTCATTACCGGCATTGGAGGTACACTCGATGAAAGTATTATTTATTGGGGGGACAGGAAATATCAGTACCGCTGTGAGCAGGCTTGCTGTTCAGAAAGGCATCAATTTGTATTTACTGAACCGGGGCAAAAGCAAATCAAACCTTCAGGGTGTTGCATATATTGAGGCAGACGTAAATCGAGATAATTTATCCAAGGTGTTACAAGACCAGCACTGGGATTGTGTGGTTAACTGGATTGCATTCCACGAAAATGATGTTCAGCGGGATATCGAGATTTTTTCCGGGCACACCGATCAATATATTTTTATCAGTTCGGCATCTGTCTATCAGAAACCGCTTCTTGATCCCATAATAACAGAATCTACCCCGATATGTAATCCATACTGGGAGTATGCGAGAAATAAAATTGCATGTGAAGAACGATTAAAACAAGTGTATCGTGAACATGGATTTCCGATGACCATTGTCAGACCTTCTCATACCTATGATACCGTAATCCCTCTCGCATTAGGAGGTTTTCAGGAATATACTGCGGTTGACAGGATGAAAAAGGGAAAGAAAATCATTGTTCATGGAGATGGAACATCACTATGGACCATTACGCATTCTGAGGATTTTGCAAAAGGATTTGTGGGATTGATGAGCAATCTTAAAGCTATAGGACATGCTTTTCATATCACGACAGATGAAGTACTCACCTGGAACCAATTGAATGAAATAGTTGGAAAAACCGTCGGTGTTAAGCCACGTCTTGTTCATATTCCGTCAGAATTTATTGCGAAATTTATGCCCGAAATGCAGGGAAGTTTGCTGGGAGATAAAGCATTCAGTGCAATATTTGACAATTCGAAAATTAAAAAATATGTGCCTGATTTTAAAGCGACCATCTCCTTCAAAGAAGGTATCAGAAGAACTATTGACTGGTTTGAATCACATCCTGACAGGCAACGCATTAACCAGGCGACCGATGAACTTATGGACAAAGTCATTGAACTCTATGAAACCGCATTTAATGGTGTTTTGAAATAAATCAAACTGCATGCCCAGAGAGGGCTGCCTGAATAAACACAGATTGAGAGCTTTGAGGACAAAATATAACGGGAAATTATTATGTCGACCGAAAACAATAGAATGATTTATCGGAGATATGTTGGAGGAGTTTTTGATACAGGATATGTTAATCCTCCTCTGGGAAGCTACTCAAAATCACAAAAACATACGGTGAAATCATTAATACGCGTTGTTCTTCGGGCAAATGAAAGGCCCGATCAAAGTAATCATGGAGGAGAAGCGTGAAAGCGATTGTATACACACAATACGGATTACAGGATGTTCTTCAGCTCAAGGAGGTAGATAAACCCACTCCCCGGGAAAATGAAGTGCTGATAAAAGTTCATGCAGCATCAGTAAATGCATCTGATTGGGAGTTCCTGACCGGTATGCCATTATATACCCGTATGTGGGGGCTTTTAAAACCAAAATACCAGATACTTGGATCTGATATAGCAGGACAGGTTGAAGCGGTGGGAAGAAAGGTAAAAAAGTTTCACCCGGGTGATGCGGTATTTGGGGACATTCTCGGACGTTGGGGCGGATTTGCCGAGTATGTATGTGCCCCTGAAGATGCCTTAATGTTAAAACCAGCCGGTATGACATTCGAGGAAGCGGCCACTATACCCCAGGCGGCACTTGTTGCTCTACAGGGACTTCGCGATAAGGGAAAGATTCAGCCCGGACAAAACGTGCTGATTAACGGGGCGGGGGGCGGTTCGGGTACCTTCGCGGTGCAGATTGCCAAATTGTTCGGGGCTACAGTGACCGGGGTCGACAGTACCCTGAAATTGGGCCTGATGCTTTCGATTGGTGCCGACCAGACCATCGATTACACCCAGAAGGATTTCACCCGAAACGAACAGCAGTATGACCTGATTCTTGATTTTGTGGCAAGTCACTCGGTTTTTGATTACATGAGGGCATTAAACCCTGGGGGAAGGTATATCATGGTTGGAGGATCTCTGTCGCATATTTTCCAGACGTTTTTTCTGGGATCATTGATCTCCCTGACCACCGGTAAGAAGATGGGTATCCTGGGGGCGAAACCAAACAAGGATTTGGTTTTCATGATAGAGCTCATAGAATCCGGTAAGGTTAATCCTGTTATCGATAAACGCTACCCGTTACATGAGGTTCCGGAAGCGCTACGGCATCTTGGAGAGGGACGGGCCAAAGGGAAAGTAGTTATATCAGTGGAACCTAATAACAAGAGCTAAGAAAATAAAGGATCTCGAATGACGAACCATTACGTTGATATATCACTACCCAAAACTGCAAGAGTGGCCGGATTTCTCTACCTCATGATCATTATATCGGGTATCTTCGCTGAATTTTTTGTTCGCTCTAGCCTTATTGTGGCCGGAGATGCAACCGCGACAGCTAACAATATTATGGCGTCTGAGGGATTATTCCGCCTTGGTATTGCCGGCGACCTGTTCATGATTTTGTGTGATGTTGCACTGGCCCTGCTGTTTTATGTTTTGCTCAAACCGGTAAATAAATCCCTTTCCCTGCTTGCGGCATTTTTCAGGTTAACCCAGGCTGCGGTTTTGGGAGTCAATCTGCTGAATCTTCTCTTTGTTTTGCAACTTTTAAGTGGTGCTGACTACCTTGCGGTATTTGGTGCAGATCAGTTGCATGCTCTGGTTTTGCTGTTTCTCGATGCCCATGGTATCGGATATTCAATTGGCCTGGTATTTTTTGGCATTCAATGCGGCGTGCTTGGTTATTTGATTTATAAGTCGGACTACATTCCCAGAATCCTGGGCATCCTGTTGATCATGGCATCTGCAGGCTATCTTACAGATAGTTTTGCAAAATTTCTTTTATCCGAATACCGCAACTACGAAACACTATTTGCCCTGGTGGTTTTCCTGCCGGCCTTTATTGCAGAATTGTCACTCTGCTTGTGGCTCATCATAAAAGGGGCTAAAATACCCGAAATAAAGAAGGGACCATAAGTGAAAGCAATTGTATATACTAATTATGGACCACCGGATGTTCTTACATTCAAAGAGGTAAAAAAACCTATTCCAAAGGACCATGAGGTCCTGGTAAGAGTATATGCGACAACAGTAACGCCAGGGGACTGGAAAGTACGGAGTTTCAAAGATATCCCTCCCCTATTTTGGCTCCCTTATCGCATATATTTAGGTTTCAGAAAACCGAAACGGACTATACTGGGAATGGAGCTCGCCGGGGAAATTGAATCAGTAGGTAAAGATGTTACACAATTAAGGAAAGGTGATCAGGTTTTTGGGACCTCCCCCAAAACAAGTTTTGGTGCTTATGCAGAGTACATATGCCTTCCGGGAGAAGGGACAGTGGCAATAAAACCGGTCAATATGACCTACGAAGAAGCCGGGGGCGTTCCATATATGGGATTATCAGCCCTATTTTACCTTAAAAAAGGAAATATTCAGAGTGGACACAGAGTCCTTATCAATGGAGCTTCTGGTAGTGTAGGTACTTATGCGGTCCAGATTGCCAAGTACTTTGGAGCAGAAGTCACCGGGGTATGCAGTACTGCCAATTTAGAGTTAGTCAAATCTCTTGGTGCCGATAAGGTCATCGATTATACCAAGGAAGATTTTACTAAAACGGGCCAGACCTATGATATTATTCTGGACGCGGTGGCCAAAAATTCCTTTTTTCAATGCAAAGGTTCACTAAAGCAAAATGGGGTCTATATTTCAACTATTCCGACGCTAATACTTCTTCTTCAAATGTTATGGAGCTCAAAGATAGGCAGCAAAAAAGCAATATATTTAGACGTAATCGATACTAAAGAAGATTTAATCTTTCTCAGAGAACTTATTGAGGCGGGAAAATTACAATCGGTTATTGATAGATGTTATCCTTTGGAACATACTCCTGAGGCGCACAGATATGCCGAAAAAGGACACAAAAAGGGTAATGTCGTTATAACCCTTAAGGAAGGACGCTCATGAAAGCTATTGTATACACTCAATATGGCCCACCGGAAGTTTTGCAGCTCAAAGAGGTTAAAAAACCTACTCCTGTGGACAACGAGGTGCTGATCAGAGTATATGCAGCTGCTGTGAATGCAACCGACCCTGTATTTCGAAAAGGTAAACCATTTATTTCACGAGCAGCAACGGGCTTCATCAAACCTAAAAATACTATTCCCGGGGATGTGCTGGCCGGGGAAATTGAGGCAGTTGGTAAAGATGTAACATTATTTAAGAAAGGTGATCAGGTTTTCGGAGCTACCGGCGGTAGTTTTGGAGCGCATGCTGAGTATACATGTCTCCCTGAAGACAGTGCGCTGGCAATAAAGCCGGCCAATATGACCTTTGGGGAAGCTGCTGCCGCCTGCGACGGGACCTTAACCGCACTGCCATTCCTGAGAGACAAGGCCAATATTCAACGCGGACAAAACATTCTTATTAATGGGGCGTCCGGATCGATAGGTACCATGGCAGTACAGCTTTCCAAGTACTTTGGGGCGGAAGTAACCGGGGTATGCAGTACCACGAATGTGGAATTGGTGAAATCTCTGGGCGCCGATAAGGTTATTGATTACACCAAAGAAGACTTTACCCAAAACGGCCATACCTATGATATCATTTTCGACACAGTTGGCAAAAGTTCTTTTTCACACTCTAAAGGCGCTTTGACACAAAAAGGAGTCTATCTGACAACTGTCCTTTCGCTGAACATTCTTCTTCAGATGCTACGGACATCGATAACAGGCAGTAAAAAAGCGCTGATTGCGTTTACGGGTTTGAGGCCGGCCAACGAAAGAGCGAAGGATCTACGTTTTCTCACTGAGCTGATTGAGGCGGGAAAGATAAGGGCGGTGATTGATAAAATCTACCCCCTGGAACAAATTACCGAGGCGCACAGATATGTGGAAAAGGGACACAAAAAGGGAAATGTGGTTATTACTTTAGAATCCAAACACAGTGCCTAGCAAGACAATCCAATCGATTGTTTTTCAGGTATGTTTCATTTGAAACTCTGGCCTTGGTTGGCAGGATTTATGTAAAAACTCAGATAACTTTTTCGCTCCCTTTAAGGGCGTCATGTATACAGAAAGTAAATTTTCGATCATTGAAATTCAGGAACATATAAAGGAACAAACAGAACGTATTAATATTGGTTCGTTTTGGTTTTTTGTGGGCCTCCTTTGTATCCTGATTGGTTTGAAAGAATCTCTTGAGTTCATATCATTAGGAATTGGGACAGTAATGTATGGTCTTGAAAAAATCATCAATGGTAATTCTCTTAAATCCAGGTATTCAAAAATACTTTCCAAATATGGTCTTCCCGCAGAAATTGACTGTATAAAATGCGGAAAAAATTTAGATTTAGATCTGGATGAAAGATTAAACGGCAAGTATTTTTGTCCGTTTTGTAACCAAACCTTCCGCCAATCCATGGAGTCAGAATAAATATATCAGAGACAAACCGTGCCATATCCAAGGAATGGTTATTTAGATAATTAAAGATCCATCTAGAGTGTTAAGTTAACCAAAAAACAACCGGACCGATTATGTCCCATACTTCAGAATCTGGTTCACAGAATTGCTAATAGTTGAAAGGATAACGGTAATGAAAAAACAGATGATAATATTGATCGTTAATGCCTGCATCTGGGCATTTACTGTGATTATGACGGCGTATGCACTGCGGGGCACATGAGCTTACCAGCAAATTCAGCTCATCCTGAGCGGGGGTGCTTTGGCTTCTTTGACAGTTGTGGGTACGGGGATGATCCCGCTGAAAAAGAAGTGAGATTCAACCAGACAACAGAATACCCCCCATCCATTATGGTAACCCAATACGTCTGCCTGTCTCTTACTCAGAAAGCATGAGATCTGTATATTAAATGTGTTAAGAAATATATAATCGAGAATAAAGATGAAAATTATTTACATAACCGAGAAGTATTACCCGCCCTATTTTTGCTGTCTTGAAGAGTGGTCGGATGACATCAAAGAGGCGGGAGATCACAAGGAAAAGTGGTTCTATCGCATGAAGGACAAAGGACTCCGGGTTCAATTAGCTGTTGAAGATGAGAAAACCTGTGGAATGATCCAGTATTTACCCATCGAGCATTCCTTTGTTGAAGGTAAGGATTTGTCAGTTATTCTATGTATCTGGGTTCATGGTCACAAGCAGGGTGTTGGAAATTGTCAAAAAAGGGGGATCGGGAAAGCACTTCTCCGGGCAGCGGAAGAGGATATCAGAACAATGAATAAAAAAGGTGTTGCGGCCTGGGGAATATCGCTCCCCTTTTGGATGAAAGCATCATGGTTTAGAAAACACGGCTATCAAAAAGTAGATAAAAACGGGATGGCGGTGCTACTCTGGAAACCGTTTTGTGCAGATGCTGAACCACCCAGGTGGATCATAGAAAAAAAGAAACCACAGAGGACAAAAGACAAAGTAGCCGTAACCTCCTTAATTAACGGCTGGTGCCCGGCACAGAACATGGTCCATGAGAGAGCAAAAAGAGCGGCTGCTGAGTTTGGCGATTTAGTCGAATTTCAGGCAATTAACACTCAGGAAAGAGAAAAATT
>Ga0209536_100016007_pt1 | contig 10675 bp, 8 predicted proteins | sample DeeMarSeWOR28_12_FD_187461 | JGI IMG/M metagenome (GOLD analysis project Ga0209536, IMG submission 187461) | Marine sediment microbial communities from White Oak River estuary, North Carolina - WOR-2-8_12 (SPAdes) (version 2) | ecosystem: Environmental > Aquatic > Marine > Intertidal zone >...
CGGGAGTAGTCGCCGCGTGCACTGTCACACCTTTTATACGTGCAGATGCAAAAGTTTTAGGTCTCATATATTGTTGTATCAAACGTTCTCCTCGGAAATTGGGAACGTCGAAAAGTTTCGCCTTTTGCGATGATGACTGTGCGATTTTGGAAGCTATCGGCCAAGCAGCGGTTCCGCACATGGAAATATTAGGAGAACGTGAGCGTCTTGAAAAAATGCTTGGGCGTCTAACCCATGAACTAAAAGTACCGCTCGTCGCAATACGCGGTGCTATTGATTTCATAGAGCGCACGCCCGGAATTAAGAAGCTGTTTGACTATGACTACCCTGGTGACATAGAATCGTGGTGTGAATTGATGGGACGACTTATCGATAATGCTGATGCATTCAGGTATTCAAATAATCCAATAGAAATCAAAGCAACCAAGACCTCAATTTTGAGGGATGTTATTGCTCCAGCCATCAGACAAGTGAGGTTGCTTTTGAGAGAAAGGGGATTTTCCCCGAAAAACATCTCTTACACGAAGGAGCAGTTTCAAGGCTTTCCAAACCTATGGTTGGACAGAAACCAGTTTCAGCAAGTATTGTTCAACCTGCTATCGAATGCCATAAAGTACGCTGATAACGATCCGAATGATTTTCGTGTGGAGATTGAGGGTGCGCAACGTTACGACACAGAGTTTGTAACTGGAAAGGCATTTGTAATATGGTTTCGTGACTGGGGTCCTGGGATACAAGAAGGAATGCAAAATGTCATATTCGACGAAGGAATCCGGGGCGAGGTTGCCATAATGAGAGACGTGACAGGCCAAGGTCTGGGTTTATGGGTAGTGCAGCGGGTAGTGGAAAGGCATGGGGGTACGATAGAAGTGACAAACCTCCGCTCGCCCACAGAATTCAAAATCTCGCTGCCTCAATCACTACAAACTCAGCCGCCTTTATGAAATCCGGGAGAATGAACTATGGGAAAACTCATTTTGCTGGTTGATGATGACAGGTTGCCAATGCAGTTCTATATTAAGGCTCTGCAACTAAAAGGTTATGAGGTCAAGCATTGCCTTGATACGGACAGTGCTTTAGACTTCGTAAAGGAAAAAAAGGAGCAAATTCATGCGATCATTTTAGACATTATGATGCTGCCAGGCAATGTGTACAAAGATGAGGACACCAATGAAGGCCTAAGGACTGGTGTGTTTCTATTTGGGGATATTAGGAAGCATTGCCCCAAAGTTCCCATCGTTGTCCTCACGAATGTGAAAAATCCCAAGACACTTGTTGAGTTCAAAGATAAGGCTTTCATCGAAGTGTTGCAGAAGATAGATTATACACCATTTGAACTTGTAAGACTCATCGATAAAATGTTAAAAGATGTACATTAATGAGTAAATCATTAACAGTCTTCCCATTAAGAAATTAATAACAAATAAAAGGGAGAAAATGCTAATGGGAGCCATAGAAAGGTCTCTTATTGTCTTATGTGTGATGTTTTTTGGTGTATTGTTGAAGTGGATTCTTCCCCGCGTCATAGCCCCTGCTAAAATGAGAAAACTATGCCATAGGTTTCTTAGAGCTTGGCCTAAATTCCCAAGTTTTGGATATATGCTTCGGTCAATAGGCTGGGATACTGCTAACGCGGCGTGGGGTTTAATGATTTTAGCTTGTATACTCGAGTGTTCCAACTTGCGTCGAACTAGTGATAATTTGGGCAATTATGGCCCGATTTTTATCGTGTTTTGTTTTATAATATTAGTTATACTGTACGGATGTGCAATCGAATGCCGATATATATTCATGGAAACAGCCGAAAGAGTGGATCGTAAGCGAGTACCATTTGGATTGGTGCTTTGGGTGTTGGGCCTGATGATGCTATTATATTCATCGTGGCTTGTTACATGAGGTCAATAGAAAATGGATGGTTGGCTGGAAGCTATCAGAGTAGCATTATCCGGAATTATCAATTGGAGTACCCTAATTGGTTTGACTGGAGGAGTGGTTGTGTACGCACTCTTCTCTACAATTGCATCCCGTCTTGATGACAAGGAGTATATGATAAGGCTCTTGGCTCGACTTCAAATGTGGCTAGAATGCCGTAAGAATAGATGGGCCAAATTGATAGGAAAATGGCTCTGGGCACGAATTATTGCTCTTGATTACGATTGGCGCTATCAGATCATAGTAGATCGTATCAACGAAGATACGAACAGTTTCAGTGATATTTCGAGGCTTTCACAAGTTGAATATGGCCAATCTGTGGATCGCACTATCTACGTAATTGAAGCTGCCTTGAATGATCCAAGAGCAACAAAACGCCTGATCAGGCTATACGAGGCCGCGCTCCGAGAACTTCGACAATCGCACCAAACGGGAAGACGACGTATTAGGACGAGTTCTGCAGGGCCATAAGCCCAATTTAGTGTTCTACTCTTTATTATTCGAGTCTAAATCCGTCTGGGTGAGTAAGCTATTTCAGTTCGACGGACCAGTAGGCGTGGTCGAGGAATTGCTTCCAGCTTTTGTATCGCTGATGGCCCAGATGAACGTGGACGAGGGGGTTGTGGCGGGGTCTGATTGGCTTTTTTATCAGGGTCATACCGGCTTGTTTTGGGGTGTGACTGCCCTTTTTGACGTTGCAGGCGGCACAGGCACAAACGATGTTCTCCCAGGTGGCTTTGCCGCCGAGGCTGCGGGGGATGACGTGGTCGAGCGATAATTCGCTGGTCGGGAAACGCTTGCCGCAATACTGGCAGTGGTTTTTGTCGCGGGCGAAGATGTTCCGGCGGTTGAATTTGACCTCGTTTCGTGGCAGCCGGTCGTAAAAGAGCAGTCTGATAATTCGCGGCACGGCGATATAAAAATTCACGGTCGAGACCCAATCGTGGCCATCCGGCTCGAAATTCCGCCGGAACTGGCTCACCTCGCACCAGCTATGGAAATCGTAGTTGGAATATCGCCCCTGCTCGAGTGAGACGACCTCGGCAAGGTCGCGGAACAGCAGGGAAAACGCTCGCCTGGCGCCGACTATGCGTATCGGCATATAATGCTTGTTGAGCACAAGCACGTTACAATCCAGACCCGATTGACATTCTCCAGCAATCATATTAAGGTTAAAACTTCAAGCTTTAAACTTAAAACTTACTTGTTGTATATCTCGAAGGTGGAAGGGAGAACTCTGTAATCTTTGCAACAATTATCAGAGTAGCATTAGACGACTAAAGACTAAAAGTCTGACGTCTGATTTCTGATTTCAGACTTAAGGGCCTGAAATTATAAAACAGCTTTATGACTTTCCTTCGCTTTCCGAGGCTGATTTGGAAACGACATTCTCGGCTCTCAGCCCCTTCTCACCCTCGACAATTTCGAAAGTGACATTATCGCCTTCTACAAGAGTTTTATATCCATCACCTGAAATACTCGAATAGTGGACGAAAATATCCCGGCCGTCTTCGGTCGCGATAAATCCATAACCCTTTCTTGGGTTAAACCACTTAACTTTACCGTCTAACATTTAACGCTCCTTTTGCTAACTAATACCGACTATTCGCTGCATGCCATAAAAATTATAACTGGTGGTCCATCGTTGGAACCGACTGCTTTTTGTTGCTGGCGATGGCTGTTCAAAAAGTACACCTATTTAGCCTCTGCTGATTCTACGACAGGAGCACAAAGATTTTCCTTCATCAGCCGGCCCATCTTGAATTTAACCGTTCGTTTCTCAGGAACCTCGACGCGCTGAAGAGTTTTCGGATTCTGTGCAACTCTTGCGGCCCTGGTCCTGGTTTCGAAAACGCCAAAATCGCGGAATTCCAGACGATTATTCTCACACAGTTCCCTTGTTATTTCATCAAGGAAAGCTTGAATTATACACTTGACTGTCACTCTTTTTGCTTGTGTCCGCTCTGCAATTCGGTCAATTAGTTCCTTCTTTGTAATTGTCGCCATAGACTACCTCATTTCAGGAAAGAGCAATTAGGAAACTGAATTCTGTTTACATTTAAAAGCTGTTACATAAAAAACCGGCCTTCTTTAACCATCCCACAGCTCATCACACGCCTCTACGCATATTGACGATTTGATTGTGGCCGCCTGAGTGGTGTTTCCCATAGCGGGAATTACTATTGTCGACCACAAAACTAACCGACAAAACACCAATTTCAAAACTTCGCAACTCACTATACAACAAAGACTTCTATACAGCAAGCAAATTTCTAACAATTTTTTCAGATTCCTAAAAAATTTTTTGATCTGTTCTTTCAAACCATGAAAAAACCAGGAACAGTCAAACTGTTTTAAGAAATAAAGGGATTGATATACAGGAATTTTCGGTAACAATTCTCTAAAAAGTGCAGTTTGGGCGGGAAATACTCGCTTTGAAAAGATTATATACAAGCTTATGACTAACAAAATCTGATGTAAAAATGCCATCAGAGCAAAATAGTTTATTGACCGACAGTCGATTTAAGGGCATAATGAATTTTTTTAGATTTTTACACTTAACTCTTAATTGTTGAAGAAAAAGAGTTTACCTTAGAGCAGGATTGACTTATATGTCTCAAGATAAAAGCGGTAAAAGCAGTTTAGAAAAGAAAGCTCATAAAAGTAAAGACAGGGCTGCTGAAATAGCAAATACCTTCGAATGGCTGACAACTGCTTTCATATTGGCTTTTGTATTCCGTGCGTTTGTAATGGAGGCGTTTCGCATTCCGACCGGCAGTATGGCCGACACTTTAAAAGGCGCCCATTTTCGTTTGTGCTGCCCGCAATGCGGATATGGTTACGAGTATGGTTTTGTGCCGGCCCAGTATTATGACAAACAAGGCCGCAGGTTGCCTGAAGATACCGTTCCAGCCAGCAAAGTTTCTCTGGCTATTACCCGCTGCCCGAACTGTGGCCGATACCCGTCGAGACTGCGTTGTAGTTCAAGCACATGCGTGTACCAATCAATGGGCCCGACCAAACAGGAAGAAGCGCCTTTTTCTCGCTGCCCAAGGTGTAACCGTAACCTAATGGCCACTGATAAAATGCCGGTAGCCAATGGCGACCGCATACTCGTTCTGAAATGTATATACCAGTTTATTGAACCGAAAAGATGGGACGTCATAGTATTTAAAAATCCGACTGAGCCTACCATCAATTACATCAAACGGTTAATTGGCCTGCCGAATGAGAAGGTGCAGATTATCGACGGGGACATCTACATTGATGATAAGATCGCCCGAAAACCCGCCAAAATCCAGAATGAGCTGTGGATGCCGGTCTATAATAACGATTATCAGCCCGTTCGGCCACGAGAAGGTTCATTTAACGGCCACGTCTGGGCCCAGCCGTTCAGGAATGTCGTCGATTCGAAATGGGACACGATAAATCCCAACAGTCCAACCATATTCAGTCTGGACAGCCCCGGGCTCAATACGATGTTTTACGACACTTCTATCGGTAACGATTTCAGTGCTACCTATGCATATGACGATGTTGATACATACAGAGATATGCCAATCTGCAGTGATTTGATGGTGCGTTTCGACTGTAAATCTGCCGACTCACAGGGAAGTGTCGGAATCGCCCTGAGCAAATATGAGACGACCTACAAAGCGTGGATCGATTTGACTGGTGAAATGATCATAACAAAGACCGACAAAGATGGTAAAACCAGCGAACTGGTTAGGGAGGGATCCGTGTCTGAGACCGAATCGGCTCTTGTTAAATTTACCAACGTTGATCACCAATTGATTTTTGAATACGGCAATAAAAAGTTGACTTATGATTTGGGCCTTGACCTTGAAGATGCCGGCCCGATACGGCAGGATATCAAACCGCGGGTGGAAATCTTCGGCTCGGGCAAATTAACACTCTCCCACATAGCAATTTTCAGGGACATTCATTACACTGAACCTCCGAAGTATTCCACCAGAGCGACAAAAGACCATCCCTTCGTACTTGAGGAAGATCAGTTTTTTGTCCTGGGTGACAATAGTCCCAACAGTGAGGATGGGAGGCTATGGGACAGACCCGGCCTGGCAAATAAGGGATTGCCTGACTACCGGGAGGGAACAGTTCCGCGTGACTACCTTGTAGGTAAGGCTTTATTTGTCTATTGGCCCAGCGGTTTCAAGCCGTTTTTTGAAGAATTCCCATTTGGCATTATTCCAAATGTCGGCCGGATGCGGTTTATCTACGGCGGCTCGAATGGAAGCGACTAACAGGTCGAATCGTCTTGTTGCTGGTTAGAGTTTGCGAAACAGCAAATAGGTATTGCATTGAATTAAAGGGGGGAAACACATTAACGAAAGGAACATGATATGAAGCGGATTAAATTAATATTGACGATAGTTATTGTCTTTTTGTTATTATCATCTTCAGGATGTACGGAGCAAGGCAAAGGTGGCAAAGCTAAATTCACAGGCGTTACCGTGGAAAATCTACGTTGTGAATACCTTGTTAATCCAATGGGCATTGACATAACCAAGCCCCGGTTTAGCTGGGCATTAAAGTCCGAGCAGCGATCCTGTATGCAGAACGCCTACCATATTTTAGTTGCCTCCAGCGTCGATTTGTTGGAGCGGGAAAAAGGGGATTTATGGAACAGCGGCAAAGTCAAATCCGACCGGAGCAACCAGATTGTGTATAAGGGCAAGACTTTGAAATCGCGGATGCGCTGCTATTGGAAGGTCCGTGTCTGGGACAGGGACGGGCGCGTATCGTCCTGGAGCGAGCCGGCGGTGTGGACCATGGGTCTGCTCGAATCCGAAGACTGGCAGGCAAAATGGATCGGTTACGATGCGGAGCCATCGGCAACCTATAAGGAGCACCAGACTTCCGACGAACTCAATCTTAAAGGCAGCGAATGGATATGGTTCGATGAAGGCAATCCAGTAATGAGCGCTCCTATCAGCACGCGTTTTTTCAGAAGCAGTTTCGAGATCGCTTCTGATAAAAACATCAAACGGGCGCGTTTTGCACTGCTGGTCGATAACCAGGCAACACTTTTTGTCAACGGCCAGGAAGTTGGACAGGTCAGCGGCTGGCAGTCGGTTCATATGCTTGATGTCACTGACAAGCTTGCCGCCGGGGCCAATACCTTAGCGATTGCCGTAGATAATCAAGGTGACGCTGCCAATCCGGCAGGGCTCGCCGGCAAGCTGGTTTTGGACTTTGAATCGGAAGAGACAATCGTCGTCCCTATCGACGGTTCATGGAAGGTTTCCGATGTCGAGATGGATGGCTGGCAGACGTCCGATTTCGATGACAATACCTGGCCCGGTGCGAGAGTGATTGCACAGTTAGGTGATAATCCGTGGAAAGAGCCCTCACAGGAAGGATTGGTTTTACCGCCTCCGCCGTACCTGCGTAAAAGCTTTGTAATAAACAAGCCTGTCAAACGTGCCGTTGTCTATGCCTCTGCCTTAGGGCTCTACGAGCTCCAGATTAACGGCAAACGCGTCGGCGAGGATTACTTCACACCCGGATGGACCGATTATACCAAACGAGTTTATTACCAGACTTATGATGTAACCAATATGCTTACGAAAAGCGGCAATACAATCGGAGCAATTCTTGCCGACGGATGGTATGCCGGCTATCTCGGCTTCGGCAAAAAGAGAGAGCATTACGGCAGCGAGCCGCGATTGCTCGTACAGCTCGAAATCGAACACACCGACGGTACCAGACAGACGATAGCAACAGATGAATCCTGGAAGGCCGCTTACGGCCCGCTTTTCGAGGCTGACTTTTTGATGGGCGAAACCTATGACAGCCGGGAGGAAATCAAGGACTGGTGCAGGTATTGGTTCGACGATACCGGCTGGAATTCGGTGGCCGTGACGGACGGGATTGAAGCTAAGATTCAAGCCTATCCCGGCGTGACGGTCAAGAAAGTTCTTAAGCTCGAGCCGAAGATGATTACCGAGCCGAAGAAAAATGTGCACGTTTTCGATATGGGCCAGAATTATGCCGGCTGGGTCAGGCTCAAGGTTACAGCACAGGCCGGTACGAAAATCGTGCTGCGATTCGCAGAGATGCTCAATCCCAACGGGACTATTTACACCACGAACCTTCGAGCTGCACGCTGTACTGATACGTATATCTGTAAAGGCGGCGGCGAAGAAATCTGGGAGCCTCGCTTTACTTTTCACGGATTTCGTTATGTGGAAATCACCGGCTATCCTGGCAAACCCCCGCTTGACGCGATTACCGGGGTCGTTGTACAATCCGATACGCCACTGGCCGGGGCCTTCCAGTGCTCCAATCCCATGGTTAATCAACTCTACAAAAATATTGTCTGGGGCCAGCGGGGCAACTTTATAGAGGTGCCGACCGACTGCCCACAGCGTGACGAACGGCTCGGCTGGACCGGCGACGCCCAGATTTTCATTCGCACGGCGACATACAATATGGACGTGTCGGCATTTTTCTCCAAATGGCTGGTTGACCTCGAAGACGCTCAGGGTCCCGAAGGTGGATTCCCCGATGTGGCACCGCGTAAGGTCGCGATGGGTGACGGCACGGCCGCTTGGGGCGATGCCGGTGTTATCTGCCCATACACAATCTATGAAGTTTACGGCGACAAACGCGTCATAGAAAAACACTATGATTCCATGAAGAAGTGGATAGCCTACTTGAAGACAAACAGCAAAGGTCTGCTGCGCCCGGACACAGGGTACGGCGACTGGGTCTCAATCGCTTCGAACACACCCAAGGACGTAATTGGAACGGCTTATTTCGCTTACAGCACCCGGCTGCTGTCGAAAATGGCCGCCGCCATTGGCAAGGAAGACGATGCGAAAGAATACGAAAAACTCTTCGAGCAAATAAAGGAAGCTTTCAATGAGGCCTACGTCTCCGAGGATGCCCGAATCAAGGGCAATACGCAAACCTGTTATCTGCTGGGACTGCATTTCGGCTTGCTACCTGCCGGCAAAAACGAAAGGGCAGCAGAACACCTCGTTGAAAGAATAAAGGCAAAGAACTGGCACCTCTCAACGGGATTCGTCGGCTTAAGTTATCTGCTGCCGACCCTAACCGAAACCGGAAATCTGGATGTCGCTTATCGTCTGCTTTTCAACGATACCTTCCCCAGTTGGGGTTACAGCATTAAAAACGGAGCAACGACTATCTGGGAGCGCTGGGACGGCTGGACCGAGGAAAAAGGATTCCAGGATCCCGGCATGAATTCGTTCAATCACTATGCATTCGGCTCGGTGGGCCGGTGGCTGTTTGATACGGTCGCCGGAATCGACACGGATGGGCCGGGCTATAAAAAAATTATCATTCGCCCCATGCCCGGAGCCATTACAAGAGCATCGGCAAACTATGATTCGATTAACGGCAAAATCGTCAGCAACTGGCAGCTAAAAGACAGCACTTTTATGCTCAACGTGGTTATCCCCGCCAATACGACAGCGACTGTTTACATACCTGCCGAGAGCGCAAAAAATATCACCGAATCAGGCCTGCCGGTAACGAATGCCAAAGGAGTGCAGTTCCTACACATAAAGCAGGGGACCGCCGTTTTTACAATAGGCTCCGGAAACTACCAGTTCGAATCGAAGGTACCTTAAACCAGACTGAATTTAAGACGGTAGGGAAGGTTTGCGAACCGTCCCTACCGCTTTTACTTTCGATTCTTTTTGTTCTTAGCCGCCGTTACCTCAGGGACATTTGTCCGTGGCAACCACTTTGCGAGCTGCTTTTTAATCTCGGCGTATTCCGGATTGCCGGCAAGATTGTTCCATTCCAGCTCATCCTTATCATGGTCGTAAAGTTCTTCCGTTCCGTCGCTGTAACGGATGTATCGGTAGCGTTCGGTGCGCAGCGAATGGTTATTCCTGCCGTGTGTTGTCAAAGCCGGACGCTCCCATTCAGCCTCGGGATTCCTCAACAAAGGCACAAGGCTTTGGCCTTCAAGCCCATCTTTCTCAGACAGACCGCAAAGCTCGATGAGCGTCGGGTAAATATCCAGCATTGTAACCGGTCGAGAGCAACGCCCGCCGGGTTTGGTTATACCGGGCACGACGGCCATTAGGACATTGTGCGTTGCTTCTTCCCAGAGCGCGAATTTGCGCCAGTGTAGTTTTTCGCCGAGGTGCCAGCCATGGTCGCTCCACAGAATGATTATCGTGTTGTCTGCGTAAGCGCTCTGTTCCAGCGAATCAATTACCATTCCCACACAGGTATCGACGAAACTGATAGAAGCGAGGTAACCCTGGACGGCTTTACTCCACTGATTATGCTCGATGACCTTCTTATGGTCTCCTTGGGGCTTGGCCATCTTTTTGCCCAATTCCGGGACATCGTCGAGGTCGTTTTCCTTGACGTTGGGCAGCGTGATTTTATCTGGCGGGTACGTATCGAAGTATTTTCTCGGCACGTACCAGGGCAGATGCGGCCGGAAAAATCCGCAGCCGATAAAGAATGGCTTATTGTGTTTTTTCTGCAGTTGTTTTATCGCCCAGGCGGCCACCTGTCTGTCACCCATCTCGTCGTCCGGAACATCTACCGGCCCCCAGTCAAAATGAGCCGTTTTCGGGATGCCGTTAATAGGCCGGTTCGGGGGCATCGGATCATCCGGCTTATTCTTCGTCTGTGAGGGGAAATAACTTTGCCACGAGGGTGGATCTGGGAAGGCACCATGATAAATCTTGCCGCCCCCAACTGCTGTGTAATCGTGGGCCATGAAATG
>Ga0209536_100016009_pt1 | contig 10675 bp, 13 predicted proteins | sample DeeMarSeWOR28_12_FD_187461 | JGI IMG/M metagenome (GOLD analysis project Ga0209536, IMG submission 187461) | Marine sediment microbial communities from White Oak River estuary, North Carolina - WOR-2-8_12 (SPAdes) (version 2) | ecosystem: Environmental > Aquatic > Marine > Intertidal zone >...
ACATCCACAAATAGATAGAAATGGATCTCGCATCCCAGTTAGATATTACTCAGTCACAACTTTCTCGCAGAAGCTTTCTTAAGCTCACAGCAACTGGTGCTTTCAGCTTATTGTTTGGGAAATCGATCGGTTTACAAACTTATATTAACGAAGATCAGTGTCGCGTGATCGATCCCAGTATTAAGCTGTTTGATACACCCTCGTTTAATGGGGAAATCGTTAAGACTTATTGGAAAGATATGGTATTGCCAATTACTGAGGCGACCATTGGTGACATCGAGCCGGAACATAACCGGGTATGGTACCGTATTCGAAAAGAGGGATATATCCATTCAGGTTCTGTCCAACCTGTTCGCACTCAACTAAACTCAGTTGTTGACGATATAGATCCGAATGGTGTTTTAGCCGAGGTTTCTGTTCCTTACACAGATGCACATTGGGGTGCTGCAACAAATTTTCCGGTTGCCTATCGTTTCTATTATGAAACGACTCATTGGGTAACCGGTCTCGCACATGACAGAGAGGGTGAACCTTGGTACAGATTACGTGATGACAAATGGGATATCCGCTATTATGTACCAGCCAGTCACCTCAGACTCATTTCACCTAATGAGCTCCTTCCAATTTCACCCAATCTCCCACCTTCTGCAAAACGTATTGAGGTCCACACTAACGATCAGGCAGTTATTGCCTATGAATGGGATCGTCCTGTCTTTGTAGCCAAGACAGCAACCGGCGCAAAGTTTAGTAATGGAAATTTTGCTACTCCAAAGGGCAACTATATTACCAACCATAAACGCCCTTCCAGGCATATGGCTGCTGGTAATTTAGCTTATAATGGATACGACCTACCTGGAGTCCCTTGGGTCATATATATTACGGAGAGCGGAATCTCATTCCATGGCACTTACTGGCACAACAACTATGGTCGCCCTCGCAGCCACGGTTGCATAAATCTCTCCCCCAAATCTGCCAAATGGTTATTCCGCTGGACAATTCCAGAAGTCCCACCCGATGAGCAATCTGTTTACGAAAAATTCGGAACGCACGTCGAAGTAATTTGATCACAAATGATATTCATTATTTCCAATTGGTCAAAGTATAGTTATCATAAGAAAGTATGACCTACAATCCAATTTTTTCCGGTTTAGTTATTGACGAAAACGATCAAACTGTCGAGGTAACATATGTCGGAGATGAACCCTGTTATGTTGTAGATGATGCCGGTTTCCGTCGGCACATCCCTTCTGAACAAGTTGATCGCCAGGTGCTCGATTTAATGAGTGAATCAATTGAGGGACACGAAGATCTCATTGGTGAACAAGCTGCAAAGATGTTAGGGCAGGAAGATATATTTTCAATTGCAATGATTGCTAACCAGTTAAAGAATTTGGATCAGCAATTTGAAAATATTATGGAAGCGGGGATTCCGGAGGAAGCGCGCGCTTATTTAGGCATGATGGGCTTCAGGATACGCATCAATGTCCATGGAGACGTCATAGAAGTTGAACAGCCAGGTATCGTTGATCCAGACACTGATTGACTACAAAATCAGGAAAATAACCCCACATATTGATCTGTGGAGCGGTCCTAAATAATCATAGATTCTCTCTCATAACATTCGCAATTATAAGCAGATAAGTTTACCCAGCGTAAGACCACCCAAGATCTGGTAATGTCAACGTCTCTCCTGCATCACCAGGTTTATCTACGCCGGCTCCAACCACCTCACCAACGAAAATACTGTGGTCACCACCGTCATCATGAATGGCAATCACCTTACACTCAGTGTAAGCTGCAGAGCCACTCAAGAGGGGGCATCCTGTTTCCGGTCCAGGAGTGAACTGGGCATTGTCCATCTTATCTGGATTTTTAGCGCGACTTTTTGTGAACGGCTTAATCAAATCTACATCAGCCTTGTTAAAAATATTCACCGCAAACGCCTTACCTTTCACAATTAGATTGTGAGAATAACTAGTCTTTTGGATCGCTACGGCTATCAATCGCGGGCTGAAGGAAACCTGGGTTACCCAATTTGCGACCATGGCATTATTTAGATCTTCATGACTGCTGGTAATGCTGTAAAACCCATACGGCATCATACTCAATGCATCTTTAATATTTTCATTACTCATATTATTCTCCATAAAATTTGTTCTATTTTGTTTTTAGAGCAATAGGGCTTATTGTGAGCTAATATCTGGCTTATTATATATCATTGCCATAATACTCTTGCTACGTTGTTTTCACTATCTCGACTTGGTAGCTGGGCAATTAATTACTTCTTAATCCACAAACGTCCCTTCAGAGTTGGGGATATATATTCAGAGGTAGTAAGTAAACCCTGCTGGTATCGAGATGACATTAACGTAATAATTTCAAGATTGAAATATTTCTCTAATATTCCTCTGGTAGAATTCATTATTATAATGATATTTAGAAAAATGAAACGTTGCTATTCCAAGGCAATAAATTGGAGTGTGTTAAATGATGGCATCTGACTATATAATTGACGTATCAGAGGCTGATTTTGAATACCAGGTAATCAATTATTCCCAACGAGCCCCCGTTATCGTTGACTTCTGGGCAGAGTGGTGCATCCCCTGTCGGACTTTAGGTCCAATGCTTGAGAAGCTCGCAGAAGAATCTCAGGGAGTTTTCCGCTTGGCCAAAGTTAATGTCGATAATAACAAAAATCTCGCTATGCGGTATAACGTCCATAGCATCCCATCGGTGAAGGCCTTTAAGAGTGGCATTGTTGTTGCAGAATTTTCTGGTCTGCAGCCTGAACCGGAGCTACGCGCTTTTATTCGCAAGATTGCACCCAGTCACATAGATTTAACCCTTGAAAAGGGAGCCAGTTTATTAGAGCTTGAACAATGGGATAGCGCGAATAAGGCATTTCAGGAAGTTCTTGATAATCGGCCGAAAGATTCGACCGCTTTACTCGGAGTAGCTAAATGTGAGCTATTACAAGGACACCCCTCCCAAGCGATTGTCATATTGGAGGATTTTCCTCCCAGTAAAGAGTACTCTTCCGCAAACGCAATTCTCCCATTAACATATGCCTTATTACGCATTGATAAAGGTGATTTATTAATTGATGATCCTTTGGAGGCTGCATTCAATCATTCATTGCTCCTCTTCTTGCGTGGCAATATTCCTGCCTCAATGGATGGTTTGTTAGATATATTACGACAAGATAAAACATTTCGTGATGGTGAAGCACGCTTGGCATTACTCGCTATCTTCGAGTTGCTTGGGGAACACAACCCGCTTACACGCCAATACCGTCAAGAATTAGCAACAATATTATTTTAGTTATCTGGACTTCTGCACTTGACAGTCGCTCAATCAGATCGTATAATTTCTTACGCCTGCCCTAAGGGCAGGCGTTCGTATGATAATAATTATCCTTGAGGTAATCGGATAGTCCAGTAACAAGTTTCTGGTAATCCTATATCAATCTTATATTCACGAAATTGTTGTGTAACAACACATGAGAGGAAGAATATCATGCCCCCTCTACCAAAAAGAAAAATATCAAAAGGTCGTCGCGATCGTCGACGCGCCCATCATGCACTAAAATCTCGTAATCTTGTACAATGCAGTAATTGTGGCGAGATGCGCTTACCCCATACAGTATGCATGAACTGTGGTCATTACAAAGGTCGAGAAGTCATAGACGTTGAAGAGTAGTGCTGTTATTCAAGCGAGCCGTGGTGTTCACGGCTCGCTTCTGTTTAATGACTAACCGGTTGTAGCAATGAATAACAAACAAAACAAGAATGCTTTTTTGTTTCCTGGTCAGGGCTCTCAAGTTCTTGGAATGGGTCGCGAGCTAGCCAATAAATTTCCACTTGCAAAGGCTACTTTCGAGGAAGCTGATGATGTGTTAGGTTTCCCTCTTTCTTCATTAGCTTGGGAGGGACCTGAAGAAGAATTAAACGATACGATTAACACACAACCTGCCCTCTTGGTTCATTCAGTAGCCACATTACGAGTCCTTAAGAGTTATCACCCGGAGTTTAGACCTAACTATGTGGCGGGGCACTCTATGGGCGAGCTAAGCACCTTGGTAGCCTCTGAAGCACTTCCCTTCTCTGATACGCTCAATTTGGCTAGAACCCGTGGAGAACTCATGAAAGGTGCCGGTCAGGTATCCCCAGGGGGAATGGCCGCGATTATAGGCTTGGATGTCCCAACAATTGAAGAGATTTGCCTCAACGCAAGTACCGGTGAAGATGTCGTTGTTTTAGCAAACGACAACTGCCCTGGTCAGGTAGTTATATCTGGTGCAATACCTGCTCTCGAACGTGCTATGGATTCAGCCAGGGCAGCCAAAGCTCGCCGTGTTGTACGATTGAAGGTGAGCATTGCAGCCCATTCTCCACTAATGATTCATGCCCAGAATGCGTTTAATCAAGCTGTAACCACTTCCCCAATATCCGATCCGAAGATCCCAATCATCGGGAATGTCTCTGCTACACCGATGATTACCGGTGAGGACATACGTTCCGATTTAAAAGCTCAACTTCGCTCACGTGTTCGTTGGACAGAATCGATACAGTATATGATTAATGCAGGTGTCACAAGATTTATAGAAATCGGCAGTGGATCAGTCTTGATTGGCCTGTTAAAACGTATTGATCGTGATATAACCGGATTGACCTTAGGAATTCCCTCGGATTTTGATGAACTAAAAATCGAATAAAAAGTAGGCATATATGCCTCCTTTCTACCAATAATCTCCATTTCTATCCAATGAAATTTGGGGATCAAATAATTTAATATATTTCCCCGTATTCCTTGTTCACAAACGTTTGATAAAGGACTTGTGCGGTATAATGAGGACTTGATTTATACAAATACCGGAACGAAACTTTGCTATTGGATTTCAATATCTCATATCTTCAAAGCAATATAGGATTTATTCCTACAAACACAAAAATTCTTCCGGTTTAATGTTTAGATTTAGAAATTTGAAGTTTCCTGAAGGAGGATTATTCAATGAGTTTTGATGGTAGAGTAGCACTGGTGACTGGGGCTGCAAGAGGGATAGGACGTTCGATTGCCGAAACGATTGCTGTAAGGGGCGGTCATGTAGTGTTAGCAGACCTGAATTTCGAACAAGTCAATGAAACTGCTTTGGAAATCGCTAAGAATTCTGGAAATAAAACTTTCGCCTTACCAGTTGATGTATCTGATACAGTCAATGCAAAAGAAATGGTAACAAAAGCAATCGAAGAATTCGGGCGTATCGATATACTGGTCAATAATGCTGGCATCACTCGCGACACACTAATTATGCGCATGGAAGAGGCAGACTGGGATGCCGTTATCGATATAAACCTCAAAGGAGCTTTCAATTGTAGTAAAGCAGTTGTTCGTTCAATGATGAAGCAACGTTATGGACGCATAATTAATATCTCTTCTGTTTCGGGACTTGCAGGTCAGGCAGGACAAACGAATTACTCTTCATCCAAGGCAGGTTTAATCGGATTTACCAAGGCACTTGCTCGTGAGGTTGCCTCACGACAAATAACTGTTAATGCCGTTGCCCCGGGTTTCGTCCTCACCGCACTAACTGAAGTTTTACCAGAAGACTTGAAAGCTGAAATGATTAGGTTCACACCACTAGGTAGATTTGGTGAACCAGAAGAAATCGCATACGCCGTCGCTTTCCTCGCATCAGATGAGGCATCGTATATTACTGGTCAGGTGTTGAGTGTAGATGGTGGTATGATGATGATGTGATATTCATTACCCGGAATAACAGCTGATATTGTACTTTCTGAAGGCCAAAGTAAATGACAGATTCAATGTCCACACCCGGTAAGACAACCATCGCACCAGATGTATTGACAACAATTGCTCGCCTGACTACGTTAAGTGTGGAAGGAGTCAGCCGCTTTTGCCCTGAACCAACCGGAGTCAGTCGCCTCTTTCGCAAGGGATTAAAGGATGGCGTCCGCATAGAGGTTGAAGACGATAAGGTTTATGCTGACCTATATGTGGTCCTCAATGATGATGTCAATATTCGCGATGTCAGTCGTAACATCCAGATGAAAGTCGCGCGAGCGATTTCAGATATGGTTGGAATGCAGGTCGGACTGGTCAACATACATATAGAAGATATCGATTATCCTGGAGATACAGAGGCATAGTATCGGATGAAATCCCGCACCTGGGCGCGTAGTGTTGCCCTGCAGGCACTTTACGAAATTGATGTTGTCAATCATGCACCCGGAACTGTCTGGGAAGAACGCGTTAAGGCGACAGGATTAGAAGAAAAGCTCGCAGATTTCGCACGGGAGATTATTTTTGGAGTTTTACCTATTCGGGATATACTCGATGAATTTATTGCGGAACACGCACCCGAGTGGCCCCTCGACCAGGTAGCCATTATCGATCGCAATATTTTACGTATCGCGTTGTGGGAAATTGCTGTATATGAAAACACACCAATCAAAGTAGCGATAAATGAAGCAGTTGAACTAGGTAAAGTTTACGGCTCAGACAGTACCCCTCGCTTTGTAAATGGTGTTTTAGGAAGCTTGGCTAATCGTCAAAATGAAATTAAACAATCATTTAGCCAAATGTTTAAGTAATATTGAGTTATGGACATCCTCGGAATTGGTCCCCTAGAACTATTTTTCATACTCCTGATTGCATTGATCGTGCTTGGACCTAAAGATATGGTCAAGGCCGGTCGGACACTCGGTAAATTTATGCGCTCTGTTGTTACATCCCCAAATTGGCATATGTTGCAGCAAGCTTCTAGGGAAATTCGAGGTTTACCCAATCGGCTCATACGTGAAGCTGGTATCGAAGAGTTTCAAAAAGATTTATCTAATTCGTCATCTATCAGTCGCACACTAGGCCTGGATGAGATTGAAAAAGATATAGGCTCAATCCAATCCGACATGTCGGACTGGACAACACCTCCGCAAAAAAATGATGAGACACCAGGTTCATCCAAAACAGACTCTGAAGGTATCACATCCGGAACTGATCAAAGGGTGGAAAGGACAATTGACCCCTTGGACAAAACCGGAGAAGACGAAAATTAGTCGACTATGCTACGTAGAATTTGGCGAATATTAAAATTACCATTCGTTCTTATCGCTCGCTGGTTTGGTAATATTTACCGAAGCGTTCACCAACTCCTAACAGAAGAACCCGAAGACGAACCTCTGCCAGAGACATTTGCTAAGACAATTGAAAATCCATCGGGGGTCTTTGAACATGTCGATGCTTTACGGAAACACTTGTTACGTGCAGTTGCTGCATTATTTATTACAACTGCAATCGCATTCATGTTTTCGAGCCAATTATTAGATCTACTAGCACAACCTGTAGGGGGAATTGAAGAATTAATTGCCATTGATGTAACCGAACCCATCAGCGTAATAATGCGCATCTCCTTGTTGGCAGGCTTTGCTCTGGCTTTGCCTTATATTATGTTGGAGTTATGGCTTTTTATCGCCCCTGGATTAAAAAAAGATGCGCGGCTGTTTAGCTTGGTAGCTATTCCAGTAGGTGTGTTGTTTTTCGTAGGTGGCATGTTATTCGCTTACTTCATTATGCTGCCGGCCGCGATCCCCTTCTTAGTAACCTTCATGGGTATACCTACCCAACTTCGTCCATCCAATTATGTCCGTTTTGTAACGGGTATAATGTTTTGGCTCGGATTGGCATTTGAGTTCCCCTTAGTAATCTATGTCTTAGCCCGCATAGGTTTAATCCAGGCGAGCCAATTATTAGAACACTGGCGCTTAGCCATTGTTATAATTGCTATTTTGGCCGCCGCCATAACCCCAACCATTGATCCTATCAATATGGCTTTAGTCATGGGTCCACTTATTGCTCTCTACTTCCTGAGCATAGCATTGGCTTACCTGGCTCGACGTGGGAGGGCAGCTTCACTTGAAAACCCGGTCTAGGATTTGACAAGATGCATGCCCGGCGCGCCATCCTATACATGCCCGGCGATGATATGCATAAAATTCGCAAGGCAACCACATTGGGGGTAGACAGCATTTGTATGGATATGGAAGATGGTGTTGCCTTAAATCGAAAAGCCCAGGCTCGGTCGACAATCTCCAGCGCTTTGAAAAATCTAGATTTTGGTCATTCTGAGAGGTTAGTACGCATAAACGCTGTTGGCACCGGTCTAGAAGCAGAAGACCTCGCTTCAGTGTTAACGGATAAGCCTGATGGGATTGTCATCCCCAAGGTGCAGGATGCAGATCAGATTAGGTGGGTAAGTCGAAAGATTGGGAAAATTGAAAACGAATCAGGTTGGAACCCTGGTTCAACAGTTCTACTAGTCGTTGTTGAAACCGCACGCGGGGTTATCAATCTAAAAGAGATAGCAGGATCAGATAGCCGCTTACAGGCTCTGATATTTGGGGCTGAAGATTTCTCCAGCGACATTGGAGCCACTCGCACTATTGCAGGTAGTGAGGTTTTTTATGCACGTAGTACCTTAGTTGCCCATGCAGGAGCCTTTGGTTTACAAGCTATTGACATGATCTACATTAACTTCCACGACACGGAAGGTTTAAAAAATGAGGCGCTCAAAGGTGCCGTGATGGGTTTCAGTGGAAAACAAATTATCCATCCAGCACAGGTCACCCCAACCCAGGAATCATTTACCCCAAGCGAGGAAGAGATTCAAAAAGCGAGCCAGCTATTGGATTCTTTCTACTTACATCAGGAAGCAGGTATAGGTGTGTTTGCCTTGAATGGCAAATTAATCGAAGCACCAATGATTAAATCTGCAGAGCGTATACTGGAGAGAGCTCGTGCAGCCGGTAAGTATTAGGTTAACAAATGGATCAAAAGATAATATTTCCGAGAAAGCTTCCACCAATTGGATCGTAAGGTTGTTCTGATCAAACCATTTGATTCAATATACTGCTTAGGAGGTAGTTCATGAATGATAATGTCGCAATAATCGGCATAGGCTGGTCTGGTTACCGGCCTCTCTCCCCAGAATTTTCATACAAAGAATTGATGTACCAAGCTGCGGCGATGGCTTACGCAGATGCGAACGTTGATCCTCGCCGCGATATCGAAAGCTTTGTCACTGTCGCTGAAGACTTCCATGAAGGTACCTCCATTTTCGATGAATATGTACCAGATCAAATTGGTGGTGTACTTAAGCCAGTTCATACCATCACCGGTGATGGTTTACATGGTTTAGCCACAGCATATATGCTGATACGCACCGGCCAATTCGATCTTGTCGCTGTTGAGGGTCATAGCAAAGCCTCAAACAATTTATCCCTGCCTGAAGTAACCGCCTATGCGCAGGACCCGGTACTGAACAGACCATTGAAATTAAACACCCATTTTATTGCTGGGATGGAGATGATGCGTTATCTATACGAGACAAACACAACTCTTGAGCAATGTGCTCAGGTGGTGATTAAAAATCGTTATAACGCCCTCTCTAATCCATCTGCTCCATATGGAGCAGACCTCACATTAGATGATATTTTATCCGGTCCGCCCTTATCCTGGCCCCTCGGTCAGAGGGAAACCGCCGCATACGCTGACGGTGCCATAGTTTTTGTCTTGGCATCTGAAACAAAAGCACACCTGCTGACTGAAAAACCTGTATGGTTGGTCGGTGTCGGATGGTGTAACGATTCACCATCATTGGAAAATCGAGATTGGTCTCAAGCGGTTTATGTCAAAGAGGCAGCACGCATGGCATACCACCAGGCTGGCATATCTAGCCCAGTTGGTGTGGTTGACCTTGCGGAAGTAGATGACACCTACGCATATAAAGAGCTCCAAGCTCTGGAAGCACTTGGTTTTTGTAGTCCAGGAGAGGCTGGCATATTGACAGAAGAAGGATATACGGCCCCCGACGGTATCCTACCAGTCAACGTTTCTGGAGGTAGTCTTGGCCAGGGCAACTTACTTGAAGCAAACGGTTTAGCAAAAACTTTGGAAATCGTCCTGCAATTGCGTGGGGAAGCTGGAATTCGTCAGCTAGATGAAGTAGAGATTGGTTTGGTTCAATCTTGGCGGGGAGTACCAACCACCAGTGGTGCTGTCGCCATTTTCAGGAATTAGGGAGTATTACTATGGCTATGCGTAAAGTAGCGGTTATTGGGGCTGGCATGACAAAATTTGTCCGTCGTGCTCAGGAAACAGGAAAAGAACTCTCCTGGCAAGCAGCACACATGGCTCTTGATTCATGCGGATTGACCCTAGACGATATCGAAGGCGTTTGTTTAGGCACTGCACCGGATTCATTCGATGGAGTGCACATGAAAGGTGAGTACCTTAGTGATGGTGCTGGTGCCTGGCGTAAGCCTTTTATGCGCTCCTACGTTGGAGGAGGAACAGGTGTTTTCGTTCCTATTCAAGCCTGGTATCACATTGCTTCGGGACTCTTTGATGTGGTACTGGTTATAGCTGAGGAGAAAATGTCCTCGTATTATCCCCATGCTCAGGCAGCATTCCTGACAATTTTTGATCACACTACTGAACGACCGTTAAAACCTAATCTTCTCTGGATATTTGCTTTGGAAATGAATCGTTACATGAGCACTTATGGCATATCAAAAAGAGATATCGCCCGCGTTTCAGTGCAACACAAACAAAACGCTGCCGATCATCCTTGTGCCCTACTTGGTGACGCTGAAATCACCAT
>Ga0209536_100016010_pt1 | contig 10674 bp, 5 predicted proteins | sample DeeMarSeWOR28_12_FD_187461 | JGI IMG/M metagenome (GOLD analysis project Ga0209536, IMG submission 187461) | Marine sediment microbial communities from White Oak River estuary, North Carolina - WOR-2-8_12 (SPAdes) (version 2) | ecosystem: Environmental > Aquatic > Marine > Intertidal zone >...
ATACAAAGAACGTAAAAAGTGACAGGTGCCCCGGCGCCAAGGCCCAACACCAGCGGACATATTCTATCGTTTGTTCCCTCAATGGTGAAAGAGACCCGGTTGCAACTCTGCCTGATAGGAATTTGCTCTGCGTAAAAAACAGGTCGCTCGTTCGCAGGCCTCACGACAGATACGTTTTTGTTTGTGAAGGCTGGGTGAACAACGTCAGTTTCCAGGTTCAGTACAGCTCGGCACAATGGATTGATCCGCCCCCGGTTCGGCACTCCGGAGGCATGACCTTTGTTTATGCCGACGGCCACAGTGGACACGTCAAGTGGAAAGGAATTGGAATTAATGGAACGGTAGAAGCCGGGAAGAAACGTCAGTTTAACTATTCGCCCGTGGCCCCGGATGACTGGTCGGACTTGAGGGATATGCGGTTAGCAGTTTGGGGAAAGATACCACAATAGTATTTATAAGCGCTGAGCTTGGCGCATACTATTATAGGTTGTCGGCATTTTTATAATCTCTCTTATGAAGGTCGTAACAAGGCGAACCTTGCATGGTTTGACGACTTCTGCAACTCAATAAAAGCCGAAATATATATTTAGTCCAACTCTTGAGGCCAATCAACCGCTTCATATATCAGGATAAACCAACGAAAAGTAACGAGGGCCGCAGGTCATTAAGTGACGTATGGATGCTTGTATATCGATGAGTAAAAAGTTCTTTCGGCTATGGCAGGAAGTATATAAAATGAGACAGGAGCAGGAGGCTCTGTTCAGAGGCAGGCTGTGAGGGGACCAAATAACGGGATTTAGGATGGATTACGGCATAATTTTTGAGGTTTTTTAAATAAAACGTTACGTTTCGTGCTGACTGTGGTCTTTTTAGTGGTTCATAAATTTTATATGGGCAACAGGGAAAGTTACATTCAATTGGTAAAACAGGCCCAGTCCGGCGACGAAGAGTCTATGAATCGTCTGGCTGAGGTGGTGAGAGAGCCTTTGTGCATATATGTTCACCGTCTTACGTTAGATGATGCTCTGACGCAGGACATTTTACAGGAGACCTTGTTAGAGATGTTCAAATTTTTAGACAAACTGGAAGAAGCTAATCGGTTTTGGCCCTGGCTGCTGAGAATCGCCACTAACAACGTCAACGACCACTACAAGCGGGAGGGGCGGCAAAGGCAGGCGTCGATGTCGAAGAAGCCCGAGACGGGGCCTAAGGAAAAGCAGGAGGCATTAGAGAACCTGATAGGGCAGGAGTTAAAACAAGTGGTTTCGGAGGCGATGTCGGTGTTGAAACCGCGATACCGGGCGGTATTGACCCTGCGTTGCTACGAAGAATTGGCCTATTCGGAAATTTCCGAGGTGCTGGGGTGCAGTACATTCGGAGCGCGTATGCTGTTCGTTCGGGCGAAGAAGTCATTGGTGAAACAACTTTCCCGCCGTGGATTTGGTAAGGGCTCGCTGCTTCTTGCCTTGGCTTTGTTCGGGAAGATGACTGCACCGAGCGAGGCGGCTGCGGCGGGCGTATCTGTAACGGCCGGAACTACTAAAGTTGGTCTTGCGGCCGGGCTACTGGGGGTGGTTGGCGGCAAGGCGCTTGTTGTATCTCTGACGACGGCCTCTGTATTGACTGTTGGTGCTATAGTGGCAACATCGGGCCCTGAAAAAACATCGGCAGTAACCGGGCCGAACAAGATAAGCGAACTACCTGTTGTAGGCCAGGCCGAATCGATAAGCCGGATGAGCGGGGAGTATTGGTATTTTTTCCCCGAAGGCGCTGGCGGAGCGGTGATGATGCAGCAGATAACACAATCCGGCCGGCAATGGCTGCAGGATGAATATGCAAACTACTACAATCATGATAATACCATTTCCATAAGAAACCATCGGTGTTGGAATAGCGACCTTAGTGTGTGGCGGCTGCCTACGGACGGGCCCGAATTGACGGCGTTTATTTCCCAGGTTGAAGGCAGGTCCGTAGAGATGGAATACGTTGGCGATAAGAGCAGGGGTTTGCTGGTAATCGCCAGTTCCAAAGAAGCCGGCCAGAGTAACTTCTGGATGACACGCCACTACAACGTAATGGACGAAGACTATTTTCAAAGTGACTGGCCGAAGGACACGCCGACCATAGATAATCGCGATCCGATGCACAGGCGGGGCTGGACGTATTTTAAGATAACAGGTCAAATTAACGGCAGAGAGGTTCGGGGCAGAGGCAGGATGCCGTTTGTATACGCGGCAGGCAGGAGGCATTGGCCGTGGGTGAAACTGAAGGTGGGAGATAGGATTATAGAAGAAGCCTGCTTTGCCGGTCTTTCCCGGCCGTGGATGGGGCTGCACACGATAGATACTATCCGGCGGGATGCGGCCGAAAAACAGATTAGGTTTGAGACAAGATATAACAAGAGCAGCGGCAAAGCATTAGTGGCCCTGAAAACCAAATACGTGCGGATTGTATATACAATTGATATGGAAAAGGATGTTATTGAATCAATCACCTTTTCCGGTGATACCGGGGGGCAATTACAGTTTGGTTACCTTCAGGATATTGACAGTATCGGCAGTGAATTTGCCGAACCGGTTAGTAAAACGAGTATGCGAGTAAGTAGCAAAGGAATATCGTGGCTTTTGGAATTGATAAATAATAATTAATTTGAGAAAGGAAGGGAGCAGAAAATGAAAACGGAAGAGAAAAAAATAGTTATGGCAATGTTTTTGGTGGTTTGGGTTATAACCGTTGCGGGGCAAACCGTCTTCCTCGAAGCTGCGAATGCGTCGTATGCCTCTAATCCAAGCCCGGCTGATGGAGCTGTGATTCCCGGTGAGATATTACTGGACAACATATGGACAAAGCTTATTTTCGTTCCGGGAGCGACCGCGGTCGAGCATACGGGGTACTTCAGCGACAATTACGATGATGTGGCGGGCCGCATCGAGGATGCCAACCTCGGCTCGCCGCCGTACGCAGCAGTACCGGGATGGGAATACACGTTTTTTGCAGGTAATCCTCAGGTTCCCCCGGCTGATGAAACACTGGTTCGTGGCGTGACATACTACTGGTGTGTTGATGAGACCGACTCTCTCGGCTTTACTTACCCGGGCGATATCTGGGAGTTTACTGTTCAGGGCTATAAGGCCTGTTGTCCCAATCCACCTGACGGGGCCGTAGTTTCAGGCCCGGATGTTCTGCTTTCCTGGATATCCGGCTTCGGAGTCGAAGAGCATGATGTTTATTTCGGGACCGACTTTAACGATGTGAACGATACCGTCTCCGGGCCTCACGATTCTGAGCCACCGCCGGAATATCTGGGAACTGTGGAGGAACTGAACATGTTGGTAACCGGCCTCTCAGAAAACACCAAGTACTACTGGCGGGTTGATGAGGTTTCCGGTCGTTTACCGCCGCCTTTACCTGGTGGTACGATTTACAAAGGTGATGTATGGTGCTTTAAGACGGCGGGTTTGATTGCACACTTGAAGTTTGACGAGGGCAGCGGGTCTGTTGCCTACGATTCAGCCGGGAATAATGATGGGACTATCTACGGGGCTGCCTGGGCGAGCGGTGTAATTGACGGCGCATTGGACTTCGATGGCGTGGATGATTATGTGGAAGTTGCTGATGATTATTCTCTGGATTTAGGAACACATGACTTGTCCTTTACTTTCTGGTTTAAAACCAGCGAGTCTTCTATTGGTGAAATGTTAACCAAACGTAGTACAACTAACGGACCCTCTAACCGAGTCTGGGATGGCTATAGTGCCGTCATGTTTGAGGATGGCACAGTAAATGTTCATTTCAGGCATAGCGCATCTTCAGACAGCGGTGTCGTTATTACCTCAACTGCATCATATAACGATGGTAATTGGCATCATCTGGCAGGTGTTTACACAAGGTCAGCCAATCTTGAGTTGTATGTTGACGGTTTGTCTGAAGGAATCCCGGGAGATATATCTTATGCGGAAAAAGAAGATATAAACCTGACACAACCTTTGGCAATAGGATGCAGAGTTGTGTATGGGCGAAGCAATGACTTGTATTTCAATGGTGCAATCGACGAAGTTGGGATTTACGACCGGGCTTTATCTGCTGTGGAAATTGAGGAGCTATATAATAGTGTGCCTGTACCTCCTGTCGGCAAGACTTATCATGTTGACGGCGTTAATGGTGATAATACCAATGACGGATTGACGAGGGAGACGGCCTTTAAGACCATTCAGCGGGGGATCAATGTGGCGGAAGATTTCGATACGGTCCTTGTATGGCCGGGCGTTTATAACGAAGAAATCAGCTTCTGGGGCGATGCCATAACGGTTAAAAGCGCCGCCGATGCAGCGGTAGTAGAGACCGATTACGGGTATGCGTTCTCATTCTTCTCGGCCGAAGGGGCCGATACCGTATTGAGCAACTTTGTTATCAGGAACAGTCAATATGGAATCTATCTTATAAACGGGGCCAGTCCCACGCTCAGAAACCTTACGATAGTAAATAACGACTTCGGCATCTCGGCCTTCAACGGTGCCGACCCCGATATCAGTAGCTGTATCTTCTGGAATAATTACTACGGCGACCTTTTCAGAGACCCTATCCCGTTAGAAGCCAAATATAGCTGGCTTGAGGGCGAAGTAAATGAGCCGATTGCTCATTGGAAGCTCGATGAAGGCAGCGGCAGCGTTGCCTACGATTCAGCCGGAACGAATAATGGAACCCTCTATGGTAGTCCAAACTGGGTTTCCGGGATAAGCGGAAGCGCCCTGGACTTTGACGGTGTCGGAGAGAGGGACTATGTACTTATTGCAGGACAATCAGGGCTGCTCGGTGGGGACCAATTTGATGACCTTATGGTAGAAGCCTGGATCAAAACATCAACAATCAATAATACCGGCCCGTATGCCGCGATTGTAGCTGATGAAACCACAGACGGAGAGTTTGCACTGGCCGTCAATGAGTTCGGAAACGCTTACGGCGTAATCTATATGGAGGGATCAACAGGGGCACAGTTATTATACGGTCCCAATGTTACAGATGGTGTGTGGCATCATTTGCATCTAAGAAAGGATTCATCTGAGGTTGCTTTATTTGTAGACGGCAATAAGAATGATACGGTCGCAAGTACCGGTCCTCTACGGGTAAATCAACAAACACATGTAACCCTTGGTTGCAAATACACGACTTATTTAAGCGTACAATTTATCGGTATCATCGATGAAGTTGCTATTTATAACGGAGCTTCTGGTTTGGCTGATCCGGGGTTTGTCGATGCGGCCGGCGGCGACTATCATTTGCTGAGCGAGCGGGGCAGATACTGGCCGGCGCACGATGTGTGGGTGCTTGATGATGTAACCAGTCCCTGCATCGACGGCGGCGACCCGTCGGTTGACCCGGCGAACGAGCGGATGCCGAACGGCGGCAGAATCAATATGGGTGCTTATGGGAACTCGGCTTATGCAAGTATGAGCGAATGGCCACTTAAGCATGACAGCAACTTTGACGGGGTAGTGGATATGCGGGATCTTGCGGAACTGGCCCTGGAGTGGCTGGAAACTATTCCGGTCATCCCTGAGCCGAACGTCCCTGATGTCACTCCGCCGGATACACTGGCTCCATTGCCGGACCCAATGCAATGGGATCCGGCTGATGATCCGAATGGCTATGATGGCCGCCCACTTGAAGTTTTTCTTGCTCCATTTGGCCCGACTGATTACGGGGCCACAATGAGAGCAATAGACGCCGATGATCAGGCACCAGCCGGTGTCGCCCCGGCTGAGGTGGAGTATTACTTCCAATGCCAGGATGACGGCGCATTCGACAGCGGCTGGAGAACCGTGGCTGCTTATCCCAATGAATTGGAGCGCCGGATATATACGGTCAGGATAGGAGGCAGCGGACTTGCCTACAGATTCAGGGTTAAAGCGCGTGATGTCTCCGACAACCTGAACGAGACCGACTGGTCGGATTGGTACCCGGCAATTTATCGAGATCCCCCATAGCAGGTAGAAAGGTCAAACGATAGCGAAAAATTTAATCCCGGCCACTTATGGCCATTATGGACTGAAAGGGCCCATATCGGTCTATTAGTCGAATTAACTGTGCTTTGTTTACGAGGACTTAAACCGGTCCGCCGCGGAGAGCTGACCGGCTGGATGATAGAGGAAAAGTGGTTAAGGCTTTGGATAGAGCGTACAAAGCTGTCCGCTAAATTTGTGCGCAATGAAAAAAATGTTGATAGCGGATTGCGAAGGCAGTATTATAAGCTTTTATTAAGATTTTTGCGGGAACCTGAAAAGAGGTCGATAAGTTGTGTGGGAGAAATATATCGGATTTAAAGGTTACAATTTTGGCAGGGGAAGCCGCGAGAAACGGGGATTTACCCTAATTGAGCTTTTGGTGGTTATCTCCATCATGTCGATGTTGACGGCTATTTTGATGCCTGTGCTCGGAAAGGTGCGGCGGCAGGCACGGATGGTTCTGTGCATGAAAAATCAGCGGGAGATTGTCAACGCCGTCACTATGTACGCCGACGACAATGATGGGCAATATCCCGAATCGGTGGCTACCGTGGGATTCGGGGCACACTGGAACTGGACCGACCCGCGGAAGCTGACAGGCAACAGGACGCGCGCGCCGGGAATGTACCGTGCGATGAGCGAATATCTGCGGAGCTACATTCCTGATGCGGACACTTTCTATTGCACGAATGCGCCAACGAAATATAAGTATCTGCAGCAGTCGTGGGACGCCGGCGATGAATGGGATAATCCTGAGACGTCCTTTCCTTTCGATCCCGTGGGTGGGACGTATTGCTTCTACTTCAATTATATCGGTTTCCTGGGCGGATACAGAGGTATATTTAAAGGCCCGCAAAGAGCCTCAGGCGGCCCAAAGGAAAGCACATTGCTCGTAACGGATTACTTCGGCTATGATTGCTGGCAAAGCCCGAAGGCCTATGGAAGCTGTGAAAGATTCAATGGGGCATCGGCCGTGGCTGAAACGTGGCTTCTGTCGTCTTACTGGTCTTCTCTGAAGTCCGCCGATGTTAATTTGAATACCATCGAGGTGTTGCTTCATGCAGGCTACACCGACGGCCACGTCGAAAGGTACAATGCATCGGATATAGTGCCGATGAGGGTATCTATAACTTGCGATGGCAGCGAGCCGTACCCCGATGGCGTCGGCCCGGGGATTTTTTATCTGCCGACAAGCGGCTTGAAGTAATCGCCGCACACGTCTCGAAGTTTCATGCTTCTGTGAATCCATTATGTCCGGTGTCGGCCGTTCACTTCAGTCTTAATCCTGTTACCTGCCACAAAGTTATTGCCTTTTATAAATAGAAAGAGTTATACCGCTGCTCAGCCAAAAAGCAGCGGAAACTGAAGTGAAACTTTTGTTTGGGAGATTGAGCCATGAAAAGGATATTGATTATTAGTATGTTGGTTCTTTTGTTCCTTCCGCTGACCGGCTGCACGGTTGTTAAGGAACACTATGTCCACCGAGGACCAAGGCAGATGTCGATGCGAACACACAGGAGGCCAATCCAGCATCCGAGGATGCGTCCGGTTCGGCCCGACAGACCGCATTATGGACGGCGACACGGAAGGTAAAACCACGTGTATTAGTGCTAATGGCGGAAATGTGCATGTTGCCTGTTATGTTCGACCGCCGGCCCGACTATATGCCGGCCGATAGTCGCAGACCGGTATTCGATTCTGATTGACGTCGAAGAACTTTTGGGACAAGATTGAGCCGGGGAATAATTATAATCCTCCTTTTTTTTACACCTCTGTTTCTATGCTGTGATGTTACAAAATATATTTTAGAATATTTCACATCAAAATGAGCATATTTGCCCTTGATTTTCAGCTATAGCAAAGATATACTCTTATCGGTTTGTAGATCTTCGGGGGTAACTTACGGCGTGCAAATTGGAAATGTGTGGTGAAAGTTCAATCCAAGAAAGGAACAAAACAATGAAAGAAAGAACAACTGTGAAAGCAAAATTGGGCTTGCCAAAGACCATTTTTTTAGCGATCGCCGTGCTCATCATTTGGAGCAGCTCGGCAGCGGCCCAGCAAAGTCTCCGTGACCTTGCCAAAGAGTACGGCGTTGACTGGTTGGCCGGCCGATGGACTGCAAAAACCGATGACGGCACAACCATCCTTTTAGTTTACAAGTGGGAGCTTAACGGACATCTTCTAAGCGTGGATTTCAAGATGGGTCGGTATGCTTCGAGAGGTATGATATTTTACTCGCCGGGCAGCGAAAATGCCACCCAGGTGGGTGTTGACAACATGGGTGGCAGGTCTAAGGGAAAATGGGAAGTACGAGACGATGGCACGCTTGTCTCGAAAAGTGAGTATGTTAATGCTGAAGGCGATGTGCGAAAGAGTGCTGCCGTTTACAAGAATTTGGATGCCAAGACAATAAAAATCACTCTCTATGGCCTGAACGAGAACGGCGAGCTTAATGATGAGCCGTGGTTTACTACGGAATTCAAACGCCAGCCCGCCGAGAAAAAAGACGCCGCTTAAAAGTTATATATCCAATTTGTGTTTTTCGTAAGAGCGCGAAGTTACAGTGCCTTTTTTAATTCACGAGGAAATAGCGAAAATCTGTGAAGGGAATTGAGATGAAAAAGGGGATAATATTTATTTTCGTGTTCATGTTCTCTGCCGGCTCCGGCCCGGTATCCGGAAATGAATCCGAACAGGGTTGGTACTCGTTGTTCGACGGGACACTGAACGGCTGGAAGGCAAGCGAGAACACGTCCAGCTTCTCCCTTCGTGACGGCGCGATTGTTGCAAACGGACCACGCAGTCATCTTTTTTATACAGGACCGGTGGAAAATGCAATCTTCACCGACTTCGAACTGAAGGTCGATGTGATGACTAAATCGGGCGCGAACGGAGGCATTTACTTCCACACCGAATTCCAGCCGAAAGGCTGGCCTGATAAAGGATTCGAAGTCCAGGTAAACAACTCTTATGAGAGAGATCCCAAAAAGACCGGCAGTCTGTATATGATACAAGATGTCACCGGCAAGACCGCAGGTGATGATGTATGGTTTACCGAGCACATAATAGTAAAAGGCAAACGTGTCATTATCAAAATCGACAATAAAAAAGTAGTCGATTGGACAGAGGATGATCCTCCACGGCCGCCTTCGCGATTTCCAAAACGCGTGCTGTCAAGCGGTACATTTGCCCTGCAGGGCCATGACCCGGGCAGCACCGTTTACTATAAGAACATACTTGTCAGGCCGCTTCCCGTCATAGACTTCGGCCTCGTCGATTATCATGTACACTTAAAAGGGGGATTGACTATCGAAGAAGCCGTAAGGATGTCGCAGAAAAGGGGCGTCAAGTTCGGCATCGCTCAGAATTGCGGCCTTGGCTTTAACGTCACCAACGACGATGGATTGAAAGAATTCCTCGAAAAACTCGAAGGCAAGCCCGTTTACAAAGCGATTCAGGCCGAAGGACGAGAGTGGCTGGGAATGTTTTCCCCGGAATGGATTGCAAAATTTGATTACGTCTTCACCGATGCAATGACCTTCACGGATAACAGGGGCAGAAGGATACGGTTGTGGATCAAGGACGAGGTGAACATTGGTAATGAACAGCAGTTCATGGACATGCTTGTGGAAAAGACCGTAGGAATACTGAACAATGAGCCCATAGATATTTATGTTAATCCGACATTCCTGCCCGCAGAAATCGCGGGCAAATATGAAGATTTATGGACCGAGCAGCGCATGATGAAAGTCATCGAGGCCGCTATCAAAAATGACGTTGCTATAGAGATTAATGCTCGTTTTATGATTCCCAGTGTCAGGTTTATAAAACTGGCCAAAAAAGCCGGTGCAAAGTTTGCGCTGGGTACGAATAACGGCGGGAAAGACCTGGGAAACCTCGAATACTGCCAAAGAATGATAAGGGAGTGCGGCCTGAAAGAGAGCGATTTCTTCAAACCCCGGCCTGCCGGCAGGAGAGCCATTGACCGCTGGAAAAGCCGTCGCTAAACAGCATTGCGTGTTCTACAACATCGTTTGCCAAATTGTCTTTAGGAAAGATGATGCTGTAGTAGACTTGATTATAAAATTGCTCCGCCGAAAATCTGCATAGGATAAATCTTCTTACCGCTTTGATTGGGTGCGTAATAATATCGAGAGGTCACAACGTACAATTCGAGAACAGACATTTCGACATAGTTGTAGGGGGAAATATCAGGATTGACATTTCTTAAAACGATTGTTCTAATGCTCAGACGATGAACCGGGAATCAAATAAATCACGAAAGACGATTCGGGAACCAAGAGGTATGAGATTCAGGAACATTTCCATAATAGGCGATGGTGCGATGGCCACTGTTATGGCCATGCTGCTCTGCGAAAAGAACAGAAATGTACGGATGTGGGGTTATGACCGCCGGCAGTTGAAGCTGATAGAGTCAACCGGAGAGAATATCAAATTTCTAATCGGTTACAGACTGCCGAAAAAGCTTGAATTTGAACCTGATGATGAGCGCATAATGGCCGGTGCTGACTTGATTGTCTCTGCTGTGCCTTGTCAATTTGTACGTCAGGTTTTCGAGCGGTTAAAGGATTATGTTCCTGAAGAAGTCCCGATTGTCTCGACCGCCAAGGGCATTGAAAATAATTCTCTCCTGCGCCCGACGCAGATA
>Ga0209536_100016011_pt1 | contig 10674 bp, 7 predicted proteins | sample DeeMarSeWOR28_12_FD_187461 | JGI IMG/M metagenome (GOLD analysis project Ga0209536, IMG submission 187461) | Marine sediment microbial communities from White Oak River estuary, North Carolina - WOR-2-8_12 (SPAdes) (version 2) | ecosystem: Environmental > Aquatic > Marine > Intertidal zone >...
CAAACAGTACGCTCCCCGGGCCTTGCGTTCTGCCATAAGCTCAGCTAAGAGTCGTCTTATTAGTCCCGAGGACTACGCTCAGCGAGTTAGCAGTTATTTTGAGGAGATAGTACACAGAGTCTATCAACGCTATCAGCAATTGCTTAGTCAGGGTAGAGCTGTGGATTTCGACGACTTGCTGATGAAGACAGTGCAATTGTTTCAACACCACCCTCAAATTCTCAAGAGATACCAGACGAAATATGTTCATGTTCTGGTCGATGAATTTCAGGACACTAACGTTGTCCAATATATGTTGATGAAAAATCTGGCAGGGAAATATCGTAATCTGTGTGTGGTCGGCGACCCTGACCAATCTATTTACTCCTGGAGATTCGCTGATTTGCGCAACATCTTAAGTTTTGAAAAGGATTACCCTGAAGCTAAAGTAGTATTTTTAGAACAGAACTACCGCTCCACCAAAAACATTTTGGATGTAGCCTCAGACGTCATCTCAGTCAATTTACATCGCAAACCCAAGAATCTATGGACGGAAAACGAAGACGGGGCTTCGGTTACCGTTATAGAAAGTTATAATGCTGAGGAAGAAGCCCAATCCGTGATTAGCGAAATCGAGAGAATTACCGGTCAAGAACAAGTATCACTCAAAGATTGCGCTGTCATGTATCGGGTCAATGCTCAATCACGAGCACTGGAGGAGACTTTCCTTAGATATGGGGTGCCTTATAGACTTGTAGGTGGTACGCGCTTCTACCAGCGGAGAGAGATCAAGGATATTATTGCCTACCTAAGACTCATTCACAATACTCAGGATAATGTTAGCCTTTCACGGATAATAAATGTTCCTATAAGGGGAATCGGGCATCGTACCATCAGTCAGCTTCAATCATGGGCGAAAGCTCATAATACTTCCTTTTTCGATTCTATTGCACAGGTATCAAATGAGAAAATTCTTCCTCAACGCATTACTCAAGCCTTGGTCGGATTCAATACCATTATTACGGAAATAATCATCCAGAGTCGCGAGCTAAGTCTTTCTACTTTATTGGATAATATATTGGAACGTACCAGGTATAAAGAATATATACTTAACAAGGAAGACGGGGACGACAGATGGGAGAACATAGTTGAACTGAGAAGTGTCGCTAACGAATATGATGATTTTGCTCCCGATGAAGCTTTAGCCGCTTTCCTAGAAAAAGTAAGCTTGGTATCGGACATAGACGAAATGGATGTAAAGGCTGACGCTGTAACATTGATCACACTGCATCAAGCTAAAGGACTAGAATTCCCAGTAGTTTTCATCGTTGGACTGGAAGAAGGAATTCTCCCACACCGGAAATCCTTTGATGACCCGGAAGAGATGGAGGAAGAACGCCGCCTTTGCTATGTTGGAATAACCAGAGCTAAGGAGCGACTCTATCTTCTACGCAGTTACCGTCGAAGTCTATTTGGAGGAAGCACGGCAAACCCACCATCTCGTTTCCTCCAGGATATTTCACCCCACCTTATAAGTCCGAAAGGATTATGGGGAGAGAGTTCTACTCCGGTGGTTACCCCCACTTTTAATCGTAACTCGCAGTTTCCATCTTTACCTCTTGACACAATAGGACTAAAAGTCGGTGACCACGTTCGCCACAGTAAATTTGGCTTTGGTATAGTAATGAATTGCCTTCATACCAGGGATGACCAAGAGCTTACTGTAGCATTCGAGGAAGCCGGTGTTAAGAAGCTCTTGGCCAGTTTAGCACCGTTAGAAAAAATCGAAAAAGATTTCGATTTTTCTTCGTAATCCATTGACAGAATACACGCAAACGTGTAAACTATAACATAAATGTCTATTAAGGTTTTAGATCCCGATATCGTCGCCAAGATAGCTGCCGGTGAGGTGATTGAGCGGCCAGCCTCCATTGTAAAGGAACTGGTAGAAAATTCCCTGGATGCGGGTGCTACTCAGATTACCGTAGAGACTCAGGCTGGCGGAGTGGAAGAAATAAAAGTAAGTGATAATGGTACTGGCATTCCGGTATCGGATCTAGAGGTTGCCTTTCACAGATATGCTACGAGTAAGATTGATGATTTAAGCGATCTGGAGAAGATTAGCAGCCTCGGCTTCAGGGGAGAGGCTTTGCCCAGCATCGCCGCTGTCACCGAAATCGAGGTACTTACTCGCACATCTTCAGAAGTTGTAGGCAGTTACCTACGTTTAAGAAAAGGAGAGATAATTCAGAGAGAAAGCCGAGCCAGGCCCCAGGGCACTACAGTAACAGTGCACCATTTGTTTCGCTTTTTCCCGGCGCGTCTCAAATTTCTCAAATCGATAAATACAGAAAATAGCCACATCGCTCATTTGGTAAGCCAGTATGCTCTAGCTTTTCCCGAGGTCAAGTTTACCCTTACCCTTGATAAACGTACCAGTCTACGCACCACAGGTAATGGTGAACTGTGTGAAGTGATAGGTGAAATATATGGCTTGGAAATTGCTCAAAGCATGTTAAAGGTAGAGCAACATGATAGTTTAGCTAAAATTAACGGGTTAACGAGCCCACCTTCTTTAGCCCGTTCTAGTCGAAAATATTTCAGCTTTTATGTCAATCGACGGTGGGTGCGCAGTCCTTTGTTAGCTAAAGCAACTGAGGAAGCTTATCACGGCTTACTAATGGAGGGGCAGCATCCTATTTCGGTAATCAATATCTTTGTACCTGCCCAGGAGATTGATGTTAATATTCACCCTGCCAAAACCCAGATAAAGTTTTGCCAGGAGAAAACAGTATTTAGCAGTGCACAGAACGCCATAAAAGATGCGTTGGCTAGGGCTCCTATAGCCAGTTCAATATACGTGCCGATATCGATCAACACTGAGCAATGGCAAAGCCCTCGTATGCTAATGGAGAGCGAACCGACTTTTATAGTCGAGCAGCTACCGACTACAGAATTACCGGTTTTGAGGATATTGGGGCAGTTGGCCAACACATATATTATTGCCGAGGGACCAAACGGGCTTTATCTCCTCGACCAGCATGCCGCTCATGAGCGCATACTATATGACCGAATTTTGGCACAATGGGCACAAAAGGAAATTGAAATACAGGGATTACTCCAGCCGATAACTTTGGAGCTTAGTCCAAGGGAAGAAGAGATACTGAAAACCGGTAAAGAATTTCTAGCCGAGTTTGGCTTCACTATTGAGCCTTTTGGAAATAGAAGCTACTTGGTACGAGCCATACCGGCACTAATGGCTAAATCTAATATTGTCGAGATAATGAGTGAGCTCATTGATCAACTTGCCAGAAGAGACGGACCCAATCCCTGGGAAGAGAAGATAGCCGAATCTCTAGCTTGTCATGGTTCTGTTAGAGCTGGACAGCAACTAAGCATTGAAGAAATGCGTGAGTTAATAAAGCAGCTAGAACAAACCAAACAACCGCGGGCCTGTCCTCACGGCCGCCCAACCATGATTCATTTTAGTTCTCATCAACTGGAGAAGGAATTCGGCAGGATAAGTTAGAAAATCAGTACGTTTACTAGCCCAAGACTCGCTTAACTGACTTTCTGTTGCCATAAACCAGAAGCCGGTCTCCTTGCATAATTTTGTCCTCGCTATCCGGCCTGGTTAGGTAAGTACCAGCCCTATCTATACCGAGCATATCGATGTCCCCTTCTGCTGTAATATCAGCCACCGACATGCCAATGCTTCTCGAATTTTTTTCAATCAGGACAAGATTAATGGCCCAGTCCTTTTCCATGTGGAAAACTTCTTCAATCGCTGGAGCTCCCCTAAGAATTCGGTTCACAAATGGTCTCTGCAACCAGTCAATAAACCGTTGGCCAATACTACTCCTTATAATTAGCTTATAAAGGCCAAATATACCTGCAACTATTATGGCAAGTTGAATGAAAAACCACATGTAACCTTCTACCTGGGTAAAAGATGCCACCAAAGTGGCAATAACAGTGACTGTACCTGCATTTCCCAGTATAATGAGAATAGTCACAATTCTGCGTCTGGTCTTGTGTCCTACCACGCGTTCTGCTTCTCTCGTCGTAAAACCTGTTCCTGAAAAAGCAGACAAGGCCTGAAATCTGGCTACATCGGGTTCTATCCCGGTTAATTGGAGGGCAAAGCCCCCAATTCGAACGACGATGAAAGAAACGAAAATAGTTATCAATAATATTCCTACATAAGCCATATCAAGACCTCCAACATAAGTTACGCTAAACCATGAATGGCATTATTTATCCAGAAGACTTCGAGTAACTAATGGTACTGCTTCGTAATTTTAGTTATTATGGAAACATCTTTCCCCTGGTAATCTTAAAGCCATTTTCTTCTCTTGAAATAAACTGCCAGAGAAATGCCAATCACTGCCATCACACCCAAAATGATAAAGTATCCATACCTCCATGCCAACTCAGGCATATTTACGAAGTTCATGCCGTAGATTCCGGCAATGAAGGTCAGTGGAATGAAGATAGTGGCGATAAGCGTTAGCACCTTCATTACCTCATTCATGCGGTTGGATACTGAAGAAAGATAAGTACTCAGTACACTCTCAGTCATATCTCTGAGGCCAATAGTGAGTATCTCAATACGAACCAAATGGTCATAAATGTTCCTGTAATATATTTGAGCTCGTTCACTTATCAAGGCATATTCGCCTCGACTTAGTCCATTCACTATTTCCCGCTGAGGCAATATGATACGCGTCAACGCCAGTATGCTGCGTTTTAGCTTCATAATCGACATCAATGTTTCTCTCTTGGGCTGTTGGAGTGCTTCGGCTTCTAGTTGATCATTCTTATCATCTATCTCTTCAATCGTGGGCATAATATTATCTACCAAGGCATCTACAATATCGTGAGCCAAAAAATCAGCGCCCCTGCGCATAAGACGTCCATCTTTAGGAACGCGACCCAGCATAGATGAAACCGACTTCATAGGTATATCATGAGTGGTAACCACATAGTTTCCACCGATAAAGAAAGCGAGTTCCGTTGTCTCTACCACATCAGACTCAACGCAGTAATTGATGCCATGAACGATGATAAAAAGATAATCTTCAAAATCATCTATCTTGGGTGGGTGAATATTCTTGCTAATACAGTCCGCCACTACTAAGGGATGAAAATGAAATACATCTGATAGTAACTTGGCGTCCTCTTCCCCTACAGCTTCTATATCGATCCAGAGTAATCCATCTTTATTTGTCAGAAAATCCTTGATTTGTTCCTTATTTAACTGATCAATGAGTTCCCCACTTGGTGTCATGTAGAAAGCACACTTTATCATTATGGCCTCCTTAGTCTTCGCAAAAATCGTTCAATACAGAATATTACTAGAAAACAATCTTTAAAGTTTCCCTTTTGGCCAACATTGGTCTGATATTATTAAATATCCTCAAGAATTGATGGAAATTGGATTTGGCGAGTCCCTTTTTCAGCATTACTATTCTACTTGTTCTACCTTGAGGAGGTTCGTTGAACCTGCTACTCCAACAGGAATGCCACCTGTAATGACAATCAAATCACCTGTCTTTGCCAGGCGCAGTTCTTTAGAAAACCTAGTCCCCATTGCGAATAAATCTTCCACTGATGATGCTCCTTTTATTTGAAAGGGATAGACACCCCACAGTAATAACAATCGACTAACCACGACGGCGCTTGGACTTATCGCTAGAATAGGTATTCTCGGCCGATACCTCGACACTCGTCCTGCCGTGCTGCCGGATTGGGTAAAAGCCACAAGCGCCACTGCCCCGAGACTATGAGCTGTATAACAAGCACTATAACTTATTAATTCATCCGTTTTTTTCTCCGACCACCCGCCTCTCTCCAAAAGTATCTGTTTATAGGGTAGTTGGTATTCTGTTGTTCCAGCAACCTTCGTCATCGTTTTAACTGCTTGAACTGGGTATTTTCCTATGGAGGTTTCTTCTGAAAGCATGATTGCATCAGTTCCGTCAAATATGGCATTGGCTATGTCAGTGACTTCAGCGCGTGTTGGCCGGGGTGCTCTTACCATCGATTCCAACATCTGTGTGGCGGTGATCACCGGTTTACCTGCCTTATTGCATTTCTTGATAATTTCTTTCTGTACTATTGGGACGTTCTCCATTGGGATGTCCACACCAAGGTCCCCCCTTGCTACCATTATACCGTCGCTACCAATTAGTATGCTATCGAAGTTTTTAACTGCCACGCCCCTCTCAATCTTGGCTATAATCGGTATATCCCTATTGTTCTTACGCAATAAATCCCTTACACCCGCCAAATCTCCAGCTTTACTGACAAAAGAGAGAGCCACATAATCAGGTTGTTGTTTGATAGCGAAAAGGATACATTCTCTCAGAGTGCCTGTGATGAAAGGACCAGAGATACGCATACCAGGCACCACCAGTCCTCGTCCATCCCTCAGAATTCCTTCAATCATTACCCTGCAACTAAAATCCGTACCTTTCTTCGCCAGAACCTTTAATTGCATAGCACCATCATCAACTAAAATCGTATCCCCAACTTTTAAATCTTGAGAAAGAGTAGGAAGATTAACTGGTATTACCTTATTATCTCCCTCTATTTGTCTGGTCGTGAGTATGACCCGAGCATTCCTCTTTAGCGTAGCTCGACCATCCTTCAGCTTTCCGGTACGATATTTGGGACCGGGCAAATCAATAAGTATGGCTACCGGGGTTTCCAATCGCTGCGATAGCTTTCGTACTGTCTGTATATTGCGAGCATTTTCACTATAAGTACCGTGGGAAAGATTAAATCGGGCGACATTCATGCCAGCCCTTATTAGTTGCTCAATTATAGTGGCTGAGCTAGTAGACGGACCGATGGTACACACTATCTTAGTTCGCTTCTTAAAAAAGTTGGAGTGTTTCATGTCACCACCTCGCCCTTCCAGGATATCAATTATCGATAACTTTTATACCAGCCCTCAGTTGGGAGAGCAAATTTTTCGTTGTCGGTTTTCATTCTAGAATACCACGGATTTCCATAGCTATCAGCCAATTCAGCTAGCTCCTTCAACCTCGTAGCAGCCGTATTCTGGAAAAACACCATCCTGTCATCTCTATTACTAATTTGAGCGCCCTCCTGCCACAGTGCACGTCCTGCCAGAAAACCTGATGCTCCTGCTTTACAAGCCATTTTCACCTGTTTTCTGAACGACTCAAAATCAACACCAGCGCTGAGCAGCACCCAAGGTTGCATGGATGATTGATTTAACTCCTGGCATAACTTCAGCAACTTCCCTTCATCTTGTTCAAATTCAATATCTGCCGGGAATTCTGCTTTCAACACATCGATGGGTAGAGCAGTAACCTGTCGGGCTGTCTCTATTACTAGGTCAGGTTTAACCTCAGCAAATTTCTTTAAAGATCCCTCGTCTTGACTTATAGGATAGGTCACCGGTTCAACGAGGAAGGCTATATCTTCTTCAATACATTGATCGGCCAGTCTTGCTACCAAATCTAGCTGCTTCGATGCGATATCCTTCAGGTCCGGCCTGAAGTATATTAAAAGCTTGACAGCCGAAGCTCCAATTTTCTTCGCCTTCTTCACGCTCCAGGCGGGCAAAAGCTCGGTAATTCTAGCTGCACGTTCTCCGGTAAAGCCGGTTTTTTCCGCACTGACAAGAAGCCCCTTGTGCCCAGGTATAAGACCTGCAGCTATAGCCTGACCGGCTCCATATTCCGGATCAAGCAATATGGCGCTGGCAAAAGGTTCTACTGCTTGACAAAGGTCAAGCTTAAAGTTAACCATATCCTGATAATTCACTGTTTCAGGATGTTCTTTATTAAGCGCTCGCTTAAGTGCGCCCCTGTGGTCAATGGCACACATCGTCATCATACCCATAGAATCAGCCAGTTGTTGAAGTCCTCTTAGCTTGCCAATACTAATGTTCATTACTCCACCTCATGACAGATTATGTCCTTGCATTTCTTTTATAAAGATGCTTTTTTTCATCTCCTTGAGAGCAAAGGCAGCGGCACCGAGCACGCCTGAATTTCGTCCTAGCCCAGCAGGAACTAGTCGTACCGCTTGAAATGCTTCTTTGTATGACCTATCTGCAGCTTCCTTGAAAGCTGGCTTCAGCAACATATCACCAATGTTTGACAGACCGCCACCAACAACTATTAACTCAGGGTTGAATATGTTTATCAAATTAGCTATTCCCACGCCTACATAATAACCCGTCCGAGCAATTAGGTCTCTAGCTAACTTATCACCTTGCTCGGCAGCACTATGGATTATCGGTGCTGTCACTTTTTCTAAGTCGCCTTCGGTATATTTCAGGATAGATGTCTTGGCTCCCTCCTTGATTCGGCGCTTTGCTTCTCTAGCCAGAGCTGTCCCCGAGGCTAGCGTTTCCCAACAACCTTTGTTTCCACAGTTGCAGATAGGACCATTGTCATCAATGGTCATATGTCCTATTTCACCCGCAGTGCCAATAGCTCCGGTATAGATTTTTCCATCGATAACAATGCCCCCACCGATGCCAGTACTCAAAGTGACATAGATAAAGTTGTGAATATTACGGGCAACGCCGAAATACAATTCACCTAGAGCAGCAGCATTAGCATCATTAATGAGGAAGGCTTTCTTATCTAACTTATTTTGGATTATATCCCTCAAAAGGACATTTCTCCATCCCGGCAGATTCGGCGAAGTAAACAGAATTCCCGCCTCGGGATTGGATATGCCGGGAGCACCGATGCCTATCGCGGAAATTTCCGAGATAGTGCAACTCGCCTGTTTCATAGCACTATATGCCGAGTCTACAATGGACTGGATAACTATATCCTGACCTTCCGTAGCTCGTGTCGTACTTTCATTACTTGAAAGCACTTCGCCCTCAGATTTAACTACAGCCGTGAGTATTTTGCTGCCCCCGAGGTCGATTCCAAGAATCAAATCATCACCATTTTCACTCAATTTTCGTCTCCTGTTCTGACCATCAGCTATATAATTAGGCTATGCCTGTTGTATTATTGTTTCTTTTGAAGATAAGGTTTACTATCGGTTTTAAACATGTATTATCCTGTGGGTATTATTACAGTTTTATACTTGAACATGTTCGTAACTTTGATACTAACTTATATCCATCTTACTTGACTTGTAAATTTCGTCTCGATAACTCTAAGAGTTTTTTCACACCTCAAATTATATTGTATACTGGGACATATAATAAATAAAGACTGTCCGTACTCTTCCAACAATCAAATCGTAGACCCAATAGTATCAACGACACCCTATTGGTGGTGCTTAGAACCTTAAGGCTTTTATCGAAAATGACATTGTTCCGCATAGCTTTGATTAGGGCCAAAGAAATGCGCTATTTTATCGAGAATAATACCTTGTCATATACCTTTACAGGGCTAACATTATGTCAATCACAATCGTTGATTATTATAGTTATTGATAGTATACTTGCATTATACACACAGGGGGAGGTATTTCATGAAATTATCTTGCCATCAAGAAAACCTGAATAGAGGGTTAAACATCGCAGGGAGAGCTGTAGCTGCCAGGTCTACATTACCTATCACCCAAAATATCCTTTTATCAGCCGATAAATCGCGACTTAAATTGGCAGCTACCAACCTTGAAATGGCTACTACGTGCTGGATTGGCGCCGAAGTAAAAAAAGAAGGTGATATAACTGTACCTGCTCGTTTACTCATCGACTTTGTTAACTCCTTGCCTAACGACTTAATTGAAATCAATCTTCCGGCAAACAGCCACATTCTCGAACTTAAGAGCGGTCATTTTCAAGCCCATATTCACGGCATCGATGCTTCAGATTTCCCCCCTATTCCTCAGATAAGCGATGGCATAACTACTACCATTGAGGCGGACGGCCTCCGAGAAGGAATTACACAGGTTGCCTTTGCTGCTGCCACCGAAGAATCCCGCCCCGTATTAACCGGGATTAACACTGAGTTCGATGGAGAGCAGCTCAATTTGGTGGCTGCCGATGGTTTCAGACTAGCTGTCCATAAGACAACACTAGGCTCGCCGATTAAGGAAAAAACTACGGTTATCGTCCCGGCCAGAACCTTGAATGAGGTGAACCGTATTCTCGGTGAGCAAGAGGAACCGGTAGAAATCACAGTAAACGAAAAAAAGAGCCAGATCCTTTTCCGTCTGAAGAATGCCGAACTGGTTTCCCAACTGATTCAGGGTTCTTTCCCTAATTATTCCCAGGTTATCCCTGAAAGCTACACCACGCGTGCTGTACTGGATATCAATGAATTCCTACGGGTTACCAAAATGTCCTCCATATTTGCACGTGATGCCAGTGGAATAGTTCGCCTGGTCATTACCCCGGGCAGCGAACTTGCTCCCGGAAAGGTCACTGTTTCCGCTCAGGCTGAAGAGGTCGGAGATAATGTCGGTGAAATAGATGCTCTCACTGACGGAGAGGAAGCAAAAATTGCTTTCAATGTAAAATATCTTGCCGATGTTTTATCTATCCTTCCTCAAGCCCAGGTTGCTCTAGAACTTACCACGCCCTCGAGTCCGGGAACTCTCCGCCCTATCGGCGTGGACAACTATGTGCACGTTGTCATGCCGATGTTCGTTCAGTGGTAATAAATTATATATCCGCATAATTTGGAGAATACCTGAGATCCTCAATCAGAGGCATTTCCGCCGCAAAATTGGACTTCA
>Ga0209536_100016012_pt1 | contig 10674 bp, 6 predicted proteins | sample DeeMarSeWOR28_12_FD_187461 | JGI IMG/M metagenome (GOLD analysis project Ga0209536, IMG submission 187461) | Marine sediment microbial communities from White Oak River estuary, North Carolina - WOR-2-8_12 (SPAdes) (version 2) | ecosystem: Environmental > Aquatic > Marine > Intertidal zone >...
GGACCGCCGTCCACGGATGTCACCTACACCATGAAGGGCGCCAAATCCATTGTCAGCCTGGCGCTGCCCATGGATGTGGACGCGATCTACGATTTTCTGTCCAAGAAATGCCAGGCCGGTCATAATGTAGATCAGCTGATCTGCAACATGAAAATGCGTCACATCTGCGAGCGGGTGGCCGGATTCATTCAGTCCCAGGGTTTCCGGGCCAGGGCGGTACCTTCGAACAACAGCTACCGGCGTTCTCCCGACCCTTGGGCTACCCACCCGAGCTTTTCCCACCGCTTGGGAGCCATTGCAGCAGGGATCGGCGCTCAGGGTTTCTCCGGCAATGTCATGACAGAAGAATACGGCGCCACGGTTTACCTCGGCACGGTGGTGACCGATGCCGTGCTGGCCAGTGATCCGGCTCTCTCGCCGCGGCATTTCATCGATCATTACTGCTATAAGTGCCGGGCCTGCGCTCAATCCTGTGTGGCAAGGATGTTCATCGATGAGGAGGAGGAGTATGTACTTCTCAACGATGAACTCCACCCTCGGGGAAAACGACGAGACATTTGGTTCTGCAACGCCTCCTGTTTCGGTTTACACAGCCTTTCCGAGGACAAGAAATGGTCCAGCTGGGGACAGCATTGGATGAGTTCATGGGCCTATCGTGGATTGCCGGATCCTGAAAAGCACGAAATCCGCAGGGATGTTATGAGAAAAGGCGGCGCTGTGGGGGATTCTACCGTGCGGTACTGGTTGATCCGGCGAATTGCATACAAGCTACATCCGGAAGACTATCTTGAAACGGATAAGCTCGGCACCCCTGTTTCGGACATGCCGGAAGACGAGCTTGAGCGGCGCCGTTTCCAGGCAGATCAAGTTGATAGACATTTGGGCATTAGGCTTGATGACCCAAATGTGCTCACCTGCGGCCAGTGCGCCCTGGTGTGCGGACCGACAGTCCCGGAATCCATGAAAAGGCTGAAGATGCTGCGGGAAGGCGGCATCGTGGTTCCTGGCAAGGATGGTCGGACCGTGGTGGCGAAAGACTACGATGAGGCCCGGCGCATCAAGGAGCAATATCCTTTTCGGGTGCCGTTCTTTAAGAAGTTTGTGGATGGGATCCTTTCCATGTTCATGTGGATCGGCCTCTATTTCGGGTTTGAACCACGATCTTTTTTCGGTAACCGGAAATATCAGCGCAGGCTGAATGAGGCCATAGCCAATAAGATTACCGGTCACAAGGATCATGCGGGATCCAATCCTCAGACGGAAGCAACGGTCGACACTCCCGCCAACTTGGCTGAGAGCATCCGTGTCCCGGCGAGCGATGCTCCAGAGCCTGCTTTGCCCGCCGAAACACATTAAGAAGAAGCCCAGGGACAGCCCGCTGAACTCTAAGCAATCCCTAATGACGAAAAGATATACCAAGCTTGAAGGAGTCGGAGACATGGACACATTGGAAGGGGAAATAAGGCGGTTTTTGAAGGAACGCGGTGCCATCAGGGTCGGTTTCGCAACCCTTGATACACTCGCCGGGGGGCCGCCCAGCTCGGATTTAACCTACGTATTACCGGAGGCCAAATCGGCGGTCAGTTTTGCTTTGCCCCTTGACCTCCAAGAGATAAGGGCGACGCTCGCCAAGGAAAGTCACAATGCCTTCGAGAAGAACAACTTCGAAGTGAATATTCACGCTTCCGTCATATCCGTTGAGCTTGCCAATTGGCTCGAGGAAAAGGGCTACAAAGCCAAGGGCACAATGGCGAATAACTTTTACCGCAAGGAAGTCAAAGGCTGGCAGAGGAAGATGCCGCCTGATGTTTCTCACCGGTATGTTGCCGTAAGATCCGGCGTCGGTTCCTTCGGCTGGTCGGGCAATGTCGGCATCAAAGGCTACGGGGCATCCATTATATTGGATACAGTCGTCACTTCAGCTGAACTCGAGGCCACGGACCCGATACCGGAAGAAGACTCCTTTTGCGATCAGTGCAAACTCTGCGTGACCTCGTGTCCGAGCGGCTTCTTTGAAAAGGAAAGAACGGAGACAATCACACTTGGCGGCAAAACATTCACACACGCTGCCAGGAACTCCTATGCCCTGTGCTTTCTCGTGTGCGGCGGCTTTACCGGCATCTCCAGGGACGGCAAATGGTCGACCTGGTCTCCCGGCAGAATGAAGGTGCCGGAGAACGCCACGGAAGAGGAGCTGTTCAAGAGACTGGAAAGGGCCATCGAGAATTACAGGCAGTGGCCCCAAAGGACGGACGGCGATGGAGGGTACGTCAATGAGTCGTTAAAGGAAGTGAACATCAGGCTCACCTGCGGCTGTTGCCAGATCGTATGTGCCTCCGACAAGAAGGCCCGCAATGAGAATTACAGACTCCTCAGGAACTCCGGATGTGTCATTCAGCGCGAAGACGGCGACATCGTGGTGCTTCCCCACGAGCAGGCAGCAGAAGAGTTTGAAAAGATGGACCCGGCGCACAAACGCCTGTACACGTAAAGGAGCAATGTTATGTCTTTAGAGAAACAGATCGAAGAATTCCTGCTTGAAAAAGGGGCGATCAAGGTCAGGTATGCAAACCTCGAGAGCCTTGCCGGCGGCCCGCCCAGCGCGGACCTCACGTATCAGCTCGAAGGCGCACGCTCGGCCGTTAGCTTCGCCCTGCCGCTCGACCGCGACCGGACCCGGCGCTACCTTGCCAAGGAGGAATACCACGAGGAGCAGATCACCGTGTCCATTCTGTCGTCGCGCCTCTCCCAAGAGTGCGCACAGCTGTTGGCAAATGAAGGGTACGCCTCGGCCAGGGTCCACGGCAATAACAAGTACCGTGCCGAACTCCCCGGCTGGCAGCTTGATATGCACCCGGACATTTCGCACCGCTACGTTGCGGTGGCTTCCGGTCTTGGCTCCTTTGGCTGGTCCGGCAATGTGGGTATCAAAGGATACGGCACGGCCGTCATCCTGGGAACAGTCGTCACCACTGCGGACCTCACTCCCACAGACCCGATTCCCGAGGAAGAATCCTTCTGCGATAAGTGCAAGACATGTGTGGCCGCCTGCGTGGGCGGCATGTTTTCGAAAAGTGAGGAGGATTCCGTTACCTTGGGAGGAAGGACATTTACCTTCTCTCGCCGCATCGACCTGAATCGCTGCAATCTGGTATGCGGCGGCTTCACAGGCCTGCACAAGAGCGGGAAATGGTCCACCTGGTCCGCTGGCCGCTTCCGAGTTCCCGAGAAACCGGAAGAGACCCTCGATCGCCTGGTGAAGTCCATCGACCAGAGCAGCAAGAGGCCGGCTATGCCCTCGCCCGGTGGTTTTGAGCCCACGGCTCTGGGGGGGAAGGCAAACATCCGCCTCACCTGCGGTATTTGCAGCTACATCTGCTTTGGCGATAAAGACGAAACGCGCGAGAACTATCGTCTGCTCACCTCCTCGGGATGTGTGATCCAGCGTGAGAACGGGGAGAAGATCGTCCTGACCCCCCAAGAAGCAGCCGAAGAGTTTGACCGGATGGAGCCGGAACATAGGAGTCTCTATTGCTGAGAAAGGAGAGAAAGAAAATGAACGAGCAGCACTACGTACGAATTGCTGAAAACATTGACAAGGGTTTTCAAACGGCGCCCAAGGTGGATGGTGAACTCTCAAAGGCCTTTATCGCCCATCTGAAACTCGTCTACAGCCCCGAGGAGGCAGAGCTGGTTCAACACATTCCCATGATGCCTCAATCGACAACAGCCGAAGAAGTGGCTGCCGCGGCCGGTCGGGACCGTCCGGACGTCGAATCGGTCCTGGAGCAACTGGCCTCGAAAGGATTCCTCAACGTAACTTCTGGGGGTGCGTATTGCTTGCCGCCTGTCCCCTTCTTGCTCAACCTGCACATGCTTTATCCGGAACTGAAACCGGATGACCTGGAAGCGGCCGAACTCTATCAACAGTATTTCATAAAGGAGAAGTTCTACAAGTACTACGCCACCTCCGGAAAAGGCACGCCCTTCCTGAGGGCCATTCCCGTGGAGCAGGCCATTGATCGCGAAGAAAAAACCTTCAACGCTGAGGAGGCTCACGAGTATATCCAAAACCTCCAAACCGAAGACCTGGCGCTGGTACCCTGCCCCTGCCGGACCCGAACCGAGAAGATGGATATTCGTGAATGCCGGGATCGCTTCCCCGTGGGTTCCTGCATCTTTATTGCCAATACCGCCACGAAGTTCATTGAGCTGGGATTGGGAAAGCGGGTCACCAAGGAACAGGCGATCGCCTATCTTGACGAGATGGTGGAGCTGGGCCTGATCCCCACGGCTGAAAACTACATCGCTGATCCCCACGGTATCATGTGCCTCTGTTGCGGCTGCTGCTGCTCCAATGTTCGGGGTAGGACGCGCTGGGACAATCCGACGGCTGTACTGCCTTCCCATTTTCTGCCTGAGGCAAACGATGACTGTGTTCAATGTGGGGAGTGTGTGGACCGGTGCATGTTGGATGCCCTGTCCCTGGATGACGATGCAGAGGGGCCCATCGTGGATCCAGAAAAGTGTATTGGCTGCGGTGTCTGCGTCGTGGGGTGTCCGGAAGAAGCCCTGAAGCTCAAGCGCTTTGAACGTCCCGAAGCCCCATTCGACAACATGTTGGAGCTGGGCATAACCGTGGCCAGCGACAACGAAAGACTTTGAGCCACCGGAGATTCCGTAAGGATCTAGCCTTGATCGGGCCAGTTGAGGTGCTGATGAAGGAACGAGGTGTGTTCTGAGGTTCCCCGGGACTCCTCGAATCGACGGAGAAGACGGAGGTGTCATGATGAGAGGCAGACGAATACTCGGAATCGCTTTGATCAGCTTCTTGGCCCTCGCGCACCCGGCCTCCACGGTTCGAGCCGGTGTTGCTCCCGGCGACGTGATCGACAAATCGAACTGGCAGAAGGTCGAAGGGCTCGTGCCGGAGCCCCTGCTGAGCTGGATCAAGCAGGGCGATTCGATCACGATCGGTGAATTGCAATACAACCCTGCGGAGTTCTATCCCTCTTTTTCCTTGGATTCCCTGACGGCCAATGTGGGTAAGTACGATGTAAACGAAGACGACATCATCGTCGATGTGAAGACTGGCAAGTTGCCGGAATTCATCCTTGGGCTCCCCTTCCCCAAGATCGAACTGGACGACCCCAAGGCCGGCCAGAAGATCATGTTCAACAAATACTACTATCAGTACAGCTTTGGGAACACACGTAATTCTTTTCGACTGGAATGGATCAGCCGCAAAAGGGGATTTGAGCGTGCAATAAGAGCCGAACAGTTAATGCTTGTCCTGGACAGCCATCCTGCAGCCAAGAAAGAACGAAGGCCTGACAACGAGCTGGTGCTTACTTCAGTCCGGGTCGTTCATCCGCCCGACGTCAGTGGTACCAACGTCCTGAATTGGCGGTATCGGGACAGGAGGCAAGACTACACCCATGTCTACATACCCGCCATCCGGCGGCTGCGAAGAATGAGCCCTGCGAACCGGTCGGATTCGTATCTGGGCTCGGATATGTGCGCGGACGATAACTGGGGCTATGCAGGCAAGGTGGGCGCCTTTGATTGGAAGGTCGTAAGGAAGGAGGAGACGCTCCTGCCCTTTGCCTTGGACGATGAAGCCCCGGTACGGCTCTTTGTCAACGACGAGGGAGAGTGGGAGACGGACGCAGCCGGCAGGGAGATCATCTTGGGCTACCAAAAAGAGGGGTATCAGGGGGCGCCCTGGTTCGGGACCAGCGCGATCTTTGTCAAGCGACCCACCTATGTGCTGGAATGCAAAGCAAGGGACCGTTACTACAACTACGGGACCCAGTACCTTTGGGTGGATGCGGAATTCTACATGCCCGTTTACAAGGTCATTCATGACCGTGCCGGGGATTACTGGAAATGCTTGACGACTTTCATGGTTGCACTTTCAAGTGAAGATGGGAAGGTGAGAATGATAGCGCCTGGCGGTCAGATGGCCGTTGACGATCGTTCCCAGCATGCCAGCGTAGGCCTCGCCGGTGGTGCCGCAACAGGGGAATCTTCGATCTTCTGGGCGATACTGGACAGGAACGATTTCTCTCTCGCTGGTTTCCTGAAACTGTGCAAGTGAACAGGAACGAAGCGGGCGTTCCGGTTTTCGAGCCGCTTGGGGGGAAAGAGGATGGACGCACGGAAACGATTATGGATCGGGTTTTTTGTGGTTCTGCTTCTATTGTGGCTGGATGTGCGGGCAGAGGCCTTTTACGTGGATCGAAAGAAGACACTTTCCTTCACTGCCAGGGCGCAGACGCGGTTCACATTGCGTATGCAGGATGCGGACCCGTACACAACACCCAAGGTGGGCGTGGGCGACCCCGTGCAGTGGCGCAACCTGGCCCTGCTCGAGGTCGATCATGACCTGAAGCAGCTCACCAAGACGCTCGATATTCTGTGGCCCCTCAAGAAACTCAAGATCCGGACCAAGTACCGGCTGGTGGGCCGCTTCGCGTACGACGCCATCTACAGTGTTTCCGGCACGTTCCGGGATGTGCGGGATCAGGACCCGGAGAACATCGACAATTTCAAACAGTCCTACGACTTGTGGGAGTTCTACGTTGATTTTTCCAGGGGCCCCTGGTTTCTACGCGTGGGCCGGCAGAACCTGGCCTGGGGGGATACGGATATCTTTCGGCTCCTGGACGGGATCAATCCGCTCGACAACTCCTTTGGGGGCCCCTTCGAGGACCTGGATGACCGCCGAATCCCTCTGTGGATGTTGCGGGGCAGTTACAACGTTGGCAAGGTAGGGCCCGTCTCTTCCATCAGCCTGGAGGGTTTCTGGGTGCCCGGGACGTGGGACGTGAGGGTTGGGCCTTTCGCGCCTCGTGGAACCCCTTTTGCCCCGCCACTGCCGGACTACGTCTGGGAGAATATCTTCAATATGCCCCCGGAAAAGAGTCTTTCGAACAGTCGCTGGGGAGCCCGGTTTCAGGGCGTCGTGGCAAGCTCGGTCAACGTTTCGCTGGCCCACTACAAGAGCTTTCCGGATTTCCCGACAACGGTAACCGTGCTCTTGGAGCCGGTCGAAGGGCCCCTCGTGGACTTCGACCTCGCGCAACTCCAGAACCACTGGGAGTCGTACCAGGTCACGGGCGGCAGCGTCAATTTCTGGGACTCGATTACGAACACCGTGTTTCGTTGCGAGGTCGCCTGGTTCTGGGATGCTCCTGTCTACATCGTGGGGGTGAACGACAGACCGATTACGGGGAACGTGCTGCCTCTTCCGGATCCGATTCTTGATGGCCTGGCCGAGGTGCTTGGAACCGATCTACGGTCCTTGGGACTCCAGGGGGTGCCCCTGAACCCACAGAGCGGCGAGATCCCGAAGAAGAACATCCTGAATTGGGTGATCGGCCTTGACAAGCAGCTCTGGATTCGGCCACTCAATCGGAAGAACATGTTCTTCCTCTCCATGCAGTACTTCGGCAGCTGGATTCCGGACTATGACTCCAATATAGTAAGATCGGTCCCTGAACCCGACAAGTTCGGTGTTTCATCCACGGGCACCGTTTATCCAAGCTATCGGGTCTACCCCAAGATCAAAGAGATCGAGAGCACCTTTACGGCTGCCCTCAGAGCGACGTACATGTCTGGAGAGCTGAACCCATTACTCGCCGTAGTATACGATCCCCGCGGGGTCTGGATGGTCCAGCCCGCGATCCAGTACATCCGGGAGCCTTTCCGGTTCGCGCTGCAGTACAATGCCATCATTGGCAACTTCGTCGGCCTGGGCATCTTTCGGGACCGGGACCAGATTGCCTTCAGTATTTCCTACTTGCTGGGGTAGCAGGATCTGTCAGCCCTTCTTTTCGTCCACCTTCTTTCGCAAAAAGGCGAAGCCCGGCGTAATGGACTCGGTCAGTCCTGTGGCGAGTATCGGCTTCACCGGCTGGCCCATGTTGCGCCTTCCGCCGGACTTGAAGAGGTTGTCCATCACCACGGGGAGCAGCTTGGCCGGGATACCGACGGCGAGTTCGTGATCCTGAACCCCGGTGAAGGCGCGGTCGCCCATGCCCGGAATGACCACCTGCGGCCGTCCGGTAATGAAAGGCACCATGCCGCCTTTGGCGCAGGTTTCACCGAAGCCTTCAAAGGAGGAAATGACCGGGTATTTATAGTCATAGCAAAGGGCGTGAACCAGATGGGACACATGGGTTCCGTCTCCGAAGACCAGGATCGTATCCGGCTCCAGCAGTGCTTTGGACAGAGGAGAACAGACGAAGCCGATGCGTTCCTTCGCCTTCTTCAGTCTCTCTTCCCCCTTCGGCCCCTGAAATAGACTCTGGTTGAAGTTGTACCGGTTCTTCTCCGCATCCCCGTCCTTGTGCCAGCCCTGCTGCACCTGACTCTCGATGAAGTCCTCAGCGGAGACATCCACCCAGTGGTGCGTGGCGGATGCGGGCACGCAGAAGTTGTCATCCGCAGTCATGGCCACGTGCCAGCCCCAGCGCCGGGCGTACGTGAAGGCCTGGCAAAGGGCCCATTTCTGCCCCTGCGCGGAGGGCCTAAGAGCCTTCTCCGGGATGTCGTCTTCGCTCTTGATGTATGTGACGGCCACGGGGGACGTGGGCAAATGCAGCCTCTGGGACAGTTCTTTCCCGGCTTCCCTGAATGCCTCCAGCTTCATAACGGAACTCCTTGATCGATTTGACGCCCAGAACGCCATTTCAGGCGAGATGAGACGGTTAGCCCTGAGAAGAAGAATGGCACAGGTTCGGGTCTTTGTCAAAAGAGTTGGACGATCGTGTAATTTCTCTTGACAAGGCTCCCCGCATCGATTAAAATTTCATTATAATAAAATGAATGATTTGCTTGTAACTCATTCCTATGGGGGGCAAACATGAAGACGAATCAAAGGTGGTCCAAAGGTACGTGGATTCCCCGCATTCTGGCAATCCTCCTTCCATTCCTCCTGCTTGGTCTCGTCGCACAAACGACCCTTTCGCAGGTGAGCTCGTCCTCCTATACCGAGCCGGCCGATCCTTTTGAGATCCTTTCCTGTAACCCTGTTGCAGCATGCTTTCTCAGCCTGCTGATGGAAATCGTGCCTCTGCAAAACGCCAAGGAATTTCCTGTGGGCCCCAATCAGCCCATTGCGTGGGATCAGGGACCGGATACGCCCGATCTGCCGCCGGATGAACGCCCGCCCAACATCATCCTGATCCTTACGGACGACATGGGATTCAACGACGTCTCGTTCTATGCCAACAGGGATGGCAGAACACCCACAATTCAGACCCCCAGCATCGATTCCCTTGCCGAGGGAGGCGTTGTCTTCAACAACGGATATGCGGGCCACGGCACGTGCGCGCCCTCACGGGCCGCCCTCATGACGGGCAGGTACGCGACCCGGTTCGGCTGTGAATTCACGCCCATTCCCGCGCAAGGGAACGAAATTATGGATTTGGTGGATTCGTGCAATACAAATCCGTATCAACCCATCGTCGATAGAGATCTTCTCCCGACACTCCCGGATATTTATGATCTGGGCTTGCCGCCATCGGAAATCACCATGGCGGAAAAGCTAAAGGAAGCAGGCTACCATACCGTCCACATCGGTAAGTGGCACCTCGGATACAGGAACTTCATGCGGCCGGAAGATCAGGGGTTTGACGAGAGCCTGAATATGTCAGGCACGAAGTATCTTCCGGAAGACTCGCCCGATGTGGTCAATGCCTATCTCAACTGGAGCCCCCTTGATGTCATGATGTGGGTGACATCGTATTACGGCGTCGGGTTCAACAACAGCCCTTCCCCGGATCCTGACTCGATGGGAAATCCCCTGTTCGAACCTGACGGGTACCTGACCGACTACTTCACGGAGGAAGCGGTCAAGGTGATCGAGGCCAACAGGAACCGGCCCTTCTTCCTTTATCTCGCGCACTGGGGCCCTCACATGCCCCTTCAGGCGAAAAGAGAGGACTATGATGCCATACCGCCCGAAATCACGGACCATCGTCAGAGGGTGTATATGGCCATGATCCAGGCCCTGGACCGAAGTGTCGGCAGGGTCATGCAGGCGCTGGAAGACAATGGTATCGACAACAACACCCTGGTCGTCTTCACCAGTGACAACGGCGGCGCGGGCTACGTCGGCCTCCCGGATATCAACAAGCCGTACCGCGGCTGGAAGATCACCTTCTTCGAGGGCGGCACCCACGTACCGTTCTTCATGAGATGGCCAAAGGAAGTTGCCTCGGGGACAACGTATGACAAACCGGTGGCTCTCATTGACCTGTTCTCCACAGCCGCTGCCGCAGCGGGTGTTTCGGTGCCCGGCGACCGGGTGATCGACGGCGTTGACCTGATTCCCTTTGTCAAAGGGGATGATCCTGGGTATCCCCACGATACCCTGTTCTGGCGGACAGGCTATTATCAGAGTGTACTCAAGAGGGATACGATCACCGGAGATTTCTGGAAGATGCAGGTGAATGATATTCCGGACAAAGTCTGGCTCTACAACCTCACCGCGGACCCCACGGAACAGAACAACCTCGCTGATACGCAGCCGACGAAGGTGGCGGAGTTGCAGGCAGCGCTCGATAACTACAATGCCGAGCAAGTGGATCCGTCGTGGCCGAGCGTCCTCAGTGCGCCCATTATGGTCGACAAGACCGAGGAAGAGGAAATGCTTGTGGACGATGA
>Ga0209536_100016013_pt1 | contig 10674 bp, 6 predicted proteins | sample DeeMarSeWOR28_12_FD_187461 | JGI IMG/M metagenome (GOLD analysis project Ga0209536, IMG submission 187461) | Marine sediment microbial communities from White Oak River estuary, North Carolina - WOR-2-8_12 (SPAdes) (version 2) | ecosystem: Environmental > Aquatic > Marine > Intertidal zone >...
GACCGACCAGATTGTGAATCCGGCCAAGACCAACCTGCCGTACAGCTTTACGAAAAGTACCGGAAAGTTGAGTGCCGATTATCGGGCCACCGCACGTACCCGGGCCTCGGTAGGTTATGACTACGAGACGGTGGAGCGCACCTATCAGGAAGTGGCCAAGACCACCGAGAATACGATCTGGGGCAAGGCCAACACGCGGGCCATGGACAATCTCGATGTGATGTTCAAGCTTGCCTATGCGGATCGTAGCAACTCAGGTTATGTCGTCGTCCCGGAAATCAGCCCGCCGGAGAATCCGCTGCTGAGAAAGTACAACATGGCCAGCCGTACTCGCGACAGCGCCGGATTGCGTGCTGACCTGAACGCGTGGCAAACCGTCAATTTCGGGTTCGGAGTGGACTATGCCAACGATGACTACTCGGAATCGCAGATCGGGCTGACGAAAAGCAATGATGTCACCTATAGTGCTGACGCCTCTGCACTGCTTGCGAAGAACACAAGTCTGCACCTGTACCTGAACCGGGAGAAGATCAAGTCGAACCAGATGGGGAGTCAGACGTTTTCCACCCCGGACTGGAGCGGTGAAAACAACGACACCGTCGACACGGCCGGCATCGGCGTGAAGCACACGGTGACCAAGAACAAGTTTGATGTTGGCGCCGACTACACGATGTCGCACTCACGCGGCGAGGTATCGGTTTACACCGGCGCCCCGGATCCGGCATTTCCCGATCTTGTATCGAAACTTGGCAGCATCAAGCTCTACGCGAACTACCGTATTAAGGACAATATCTTACTGAACGGATCCTACTGGTACGAAAGCTACAAGAGTGAGGACTGGCAGCTCAACGGCGTCACCCCCGACACAATTCCGAATGTCCTGGCGCTGGGCGAACAACCACCTTCGTATTACGTGAATGTGTTCATGCTGTCGCTGCGCTACAAGTTCTAACCGGGAACACGAACAGGGCTACGCGTAATGAACGCTAGCCCACGTCCGCGTCAGCCGCCTGCTGCAGATGCGGACAACAATTGCAGATGCAGTTTTTCGCTCTTATAAGTGTTGAAATCCGGATATTTCTGAAACAACCAACCTTCGTTCAACACCTTCGCCTTTTCCACAAGCTGTACCAGCACCGCCGGATTATCCGGGTTATTTGTGCTGCTGGTCACGGTGCCGGCATCGCTCTGGAAAGCCGGTACGTACGCAACCACCCGCACAAGCAAACCGGACGGATCAATGCTTGTTTCGCCACCAATCGATATGCGCACTTTGCGCAGCGGGATATTCTGTCCGGAAAGCGAGAGTTCAACAGTCTTCCATTTCGCCTTCACGTCAGCCGGAATATCGAGATGCGTTTTATTGCCTGATACTGGATGTTTGAAGTCGGTGCTGCGTGCAGCATTGACCGGCTGGCTGGCAGGTCTGGATGGCGCCGCGTCACCGGCGACCGAGGCGATCAAGACTTCCACCGGACTGGCGGAGCCTGACTTCATCGGCGCGGCATAACCCTCCAGGTCGCCGGCCTTGGGTATCGCGTTGCCGGATTTCGAGATGCGTGCGCCGATCACCAGTTGCGGGAAACTGGACATTTTCATGTCCGGCACCATGGCCATCGAGTCATCCAGGGTCACGGTGACAGGCAGATCTTTCACCTGTTTGCGTACGATGGCGAGTGGCATTTTCGGCCCCTGCGCGGCGCGCGCGAAAATGAACACGGTATCGCCGGGTGCGGCCTTGCCGGCAAGCGTCGGGCTGAGCTTGACGGTAACCTTGATCGCGCTTGCGGGCTGAGCGGTCTGTGCCCGGGCCGGCGGATTCGCATTGCGCTGGCCTTGCCCGGCTCCCGCCGGAATTGGCGGGTGGTCGCTGGGCAGCGTGGCAAGATGGTCAAACGGTAGCGGCTCGCCGGATTGTGTCCGTGGCACTTCATGATCCTTGCATCCACTGGCAACGAAAAATACGCCCAGCGCGATAACAAGCAGGAAACTCGATGGTAATGACGGAAGCGCTGACATGAAACAATCTCCGGATGTGGGTGCGTGGGAAACGTGTCTGGAAAGAATATATTGGTAGCGCCCTGCGAGGGTATCCTGACGGTAATGGCCCGCGATCTGGTGCGAGGCGGCATCGACCCGGTGCACTTTAACACCTGCGCCCGGGGATAGGAATTACCGGCTATCACACGGCCGATCCTGTAAACACCCGAAAGCCAGCTGTCTTTAACGACCTCCTGTTACTGTGTATATTCTCACCCGTCCCATTCGATACTGATGCGTCGAACCATGAGTAACTGCATGACCCGGGCTGCCGGATGACCACCCTGATCCATGCCGCTAACTACTCATCTTGATGTCGTCAGCGCCGAGGCGCTGATCTATTCCGGTCCAACGACCAAGGTGGTGTTGCCAGCCGAGGGCGGAGAAATCTGCATCCTGGCGCGGCATGCGCCACTGCTGACGCGTTTGCACCCGGGCCTGGTGCGTTTTACAAATGAGTTTGAGGCAGAACAGTCTCTGTTTATATCATCCGGTTTTGTCGAGGTGCAGCCGCACATTGTCACGGTGCTGGCCGATACGGTGACGCGCACCAAGGACTTCGACGAAGCAGCAGCACTTGCCGCCATGGAACGCACGCAGAAAGCCATTGCTGCCCAGCCTGCGGCGGCGGATTACGAGAAACTCATGGTCGAGCTGAAAATGGAGATGGCCCTGTTGCGCGCCATCGACCAACTGCGCCGGCAGACTAAACGCTGAGAACAGCCAGGCCTACGTGCACTTGTTTGTAGGCGGGCCGTTCAGTGGCCAGGGCGATCTGCTGAAATCACTCAATTGGTATGGAGTCTTCGTTATCGACCCACTGGTCGAGGCGGGAATACCCGGGTGCTGGCCAAATTCCCGTGCAGGCTGTGTATTACGACGGCCTCGATATCAGAATCGGGGCTGTAGTGTTAGCCTATTGCCATGAACCGGGAATACTTTTACACCGACATCTCACAGCGCATCTGGGATACCAAATACCGCTTCCGCGAGCTCGGTGAGATTCGGGATCAGAACATCGAAGACACGTGGCGGCGGATAGCACGCACGCTGGCGAGCGTGGAAAAATCCAGCCGCGCGGAGTGGGAACAGCGCTTTTATAAAATGCTTGAAGGCTTCAAGTTTCTGCCCGGCGGGCGCATCCAGGCCGGTGCCGGTACCGGCCACCGCGTCACCCTGTTCAACTGTTTCGTCATGGGTGCCATCGAAGATTCGCTCGACAGCATATTCGATGCGCTCAAAGAAGGCGCGCTGACCATGCAGCAGGGCGGTGGTGTCGGCTACGATTTCTCCACCCTGCGTCCAAGCGGTGCGCCGGCCGTGAGTGTCGGTGTTACGGCCTCCGGGCCGGTTTCGTTCATGCAGATCTGGGACGCCATGTGCGCCACCATCTTGTCGACCGGCGCACGCCGCGGCGCGATGATGGCGACGCTGCGCTGCGACCACCCGGATATCGAGGAATTCATCCGCGCCAAGCACGATGCGCTGAAACTTCGGCACTTCAATCTGTCGGTACTGGTGAGCGATGCCTTCATGCAGGCGGTGCAGGCCGACGCCGACTGGCCGCTGGTATTTCCGCTGGGTTCGCACGATGTCGCTGCGGCGGAGAACACCGTGGAACGGGTCTGGTCAGGTTCGGTGCGGCCGGTGCGCTGCCGTGTTGTGCGCACACTGCGTGCGCGTCAGCTCTGGGACCAGATCATGCAGGCTACATACGACTACGCCGAGCCGGGCGTGATTTTCGTGGACCGGGTAAACGAGCAGAATAATCTGTGGTATGCCGAACAGATCAGTGCCACCAACCCGTGCGGCGAAATACCCTTACCGCCGTATGGTGCCTGCGATCTCGGTTCGATCAACCTGACGCCGTTCGTGCATTCCCCGTTCAGCGACAAGGCGACGCTTAACCTGAACGGTATTGCCGACACCGCTGCCGTTGCAGTGCGCATGCTGGACAACGTTGCCGACGTGTCACGTTTTCCTTTAGTGAAGCAGGAAGAGGTAGCACGCACCACGCGCCGTATTGGTCTCGGACTCACGGGTTTGGGCGATGCGCTCATCATGCTGGGTATTCCGTATGGCACGTCGGAAGCGGTACGCGTGGCCGGCGAAGTGATGCAAAGAATATGTGAGGCGGCCTATCTGACTTCAATCGAGCTGGCACGCGAGAAGGGTACGTTTTCCCGGTTCGACAAGGAGAAACACCTGCAGGGAAAATTCATCGACCATCTTCCACCGGAAATCCGCAAAGGCATTGCACGTCACGGCATTCGCAATTCACATCTCACTGCAATCGCACCTACCGGCACCATCTCACTGCTCGCCAACAATGTGTCGAGCGGACTCGAGCCGGTGTACCGCTTCGAGTACAAGCGCCGGGTGCGCGAAGCGGATGGAAGCCTGAGCGAGCATGCCGTCAACGATTATGCCTACCGGTTGTACCGCGAACTCAATGGCATGGATGCACCGCTCACCCCGGCATTCGTTACCGCTGGCGAAGTCTCTCCCTTCATGCACCTGGACATGCAGGCGGCGCTGCAGCCATGGGTGGACAATGCCATCTCCAAGACCGTCAACGTGCCGCGTGACTACGGCTTTGCACAGTTCCGTTCGCTTTACGACTATGCCTTTGCCAAGGGGCTCAAAGGCTGCACTACCTTTCGACCGAATCCGGTTACCGGGCAGGTGCTGCTGGACCTGGATGTAGCGGAAGACCAGCAACAAAAAACCGCCGCCATCCATTGTTGCTCCGTGGAGCGTGAGGCGGATTAACGCCGAACCATATTCACATTATTGCAGGTTAGTTCCGGTGCGATTCGCCCTGATCCCGCCAAGCACAAGGAGGCCGGAAAGTTGCTCGCGAACATTGCTGTTGGACTGGTGGCCCTGTTGCACATGTTCTTTCTGGTGCTGGAAATGTTTTTCTGGCGCAAGCCGCTTGGCCGGCGCGTCTTTGGCTTGACGCCCGAATTTGCCCAGGCGTCGGCGGCGCTCGCCGCCAACCAGGGGCTTTATAATGGATTCCTGGCTGCTGGCCTACTCTGGGGAATCGTAATTGGCCCGGCGGGCTACGGCATCAAGATATTCTTTCTCGGATGCGTCATCGTGGCGGGCGTATTCGGGGCGATGACCGCCAATCGCAGGATTCTGTGGCTGCAGGCGTTGCCCGCTGCCGTGGCACTGACCCTGGTGCTGCTGTATCCGGCTTAGTATTGTTGCCAGCCGATCGCGAGGCGGAAAGCAAGTTTTTCTTAAATACGCACTGCCCACAGGTCGTGATCGCCGGCATCGGTGATTCGTACTTTTGCAAACTCACCGACGCGCAGCCCCTCGCTGTTCTCGATGATCACGACACCGTCGATTTCCGGCGCGTCGGCGTAGCTGCGAGCGAGGGCGGTGCCGTCGTCGGTGATTTCATCCACCAGCACCGTCATTTCTTGACCGACCCGGCGCTCCAGCCGCGTGGCGCTGATCTCGGCCTGGGCCTCCATGAAACGTTCCAGCCGTTCCAGTTTTACTTCTTCTGGCACTTGATCAGGCAGCGCATTCGCGGCTGCACCTTGCACGGCTGAATAGGGGAAGCAGCCGACGCGATCGAGCTGCGCGGCTTCGAGAAAATCGAGCAGCATCTGGAAATCTTCCTCAGTCTCGCCCGGAAAACCAACGATGAAGGTGCTGCGAATCACCAGTTCCGGACAGGCCGCGCGCCACGCTCGTATTCGCGCCAGCGTATCCTCAGCCGCGGCCGGGCGCTTCATGGCCTTGAGAATCTTCGGGCTGGCGTGCTGAAAGGGAATATCGAGGTACGGCAGGACCTTGCCGGCCTGCATGAGCGGAATGACGTCGTCGACATGCGGATAGGGGTAGACGTAGTGCAGTCGCACCCAGACACCCATGTCGCCGAGGTGCTTGACGAGCTCAAGCATGCGCGTCTTGACCGGCATGCCGCCCCAGAAGTGAGTGCGGTATTTAATGTCCACGCCATAGGCACTGGTGTCTTGCGATATAACCAACAGTTCTTTCACGCCACTGTCCACCAGATGCTCCGCCTCGGTTAGCACGTCGCCGATTGGGCGGCTTACCAGGTCACCGCGCAGCGACGGGATGATGCAGAAGCTGCATCGATGGTTGCAGCCTTCGGAAATTTTCAGGTAGGCATAATGCGCAGGCGTAAGCTTGATGCCCTGCGCCGGTACGAGATCGATGTAAGGATCGTGCGGTTTTGGCAAATGGGCATGCACCGCCAGCATGACTTCCTCCAGCGCATGCGGGCCCGTTACGGCCAGCACCTGCGGGTGTGCCTGCTTGACAACGTCGCCCTTGGCGCCCAGGCAGCCGGTGACAATGACCTTGCCGTTTTCCCTGAGCGCTTCGCCGATCGCGTCGAGCGATTCATCGACGGCGGAATCGATGAAGCCGCAGGTATTGACCACCACCAGATCGGAATCAGTGTAGTCGGGCGAAATCGCGTAACCTTCGGCCCGTAACTGGGTGAGGATGCGCTCGGAATCGACCAGCGCCTTGGGGCAGCCGAGGCTGACAAAACCAACTTTTGGGGCGGAATGGGACATGCGCTGAAAAAACCAGACACGGTACGGGAGCGCCATCCTAATGGATGGCTGCCAGCACGGCTACCGGCGTTGAGACATTAATTCGGTGTACCGGATGTCATGACCAGCCGTTTGTTGATCTCTGCCAGATCTTGCTCGCTGAGGGTTCCGGCGGCGAGCTTCAGTTGCAGCATGCTCAATACATAATTGTAGCGGGCCTGGGAAAGATCGCGCTCGGTGCGGTACAGGTCGCGCTGGGCGTTGAGCACGTCCACGCCGGTGCGTACCCCGGATTCGTAACCGATCAAGGTTGATTCCAGCGCCTTGCGGCTGGAGATAAGCGCCTGGTCGAGGGCCTTGACCTGGGCAATGCCGCCGGTGGCGGCCAGATAGGCTTCACGGGTCAGGCGGGTAATGGCGCGCTTGGCCTGCTCGAGCGCGGCTTTCGCCTGATCTTGCCGGGCCACGGTTTCGCGCACTCGCGACTGGGTGATGCCGCCGCTGTACAACGGGACCTGCAGCTGCACACCCACCTGATTGGTGGTGTACTCATAGGTCAACGGCGAAAACAGAATCCCGTTCTTGTTGTATCCATGGGTGGCAACGAGGTCGAGCGTTGGGTAATGACCGCCACGGTTTTTTTCCACTTCCTCTTCGGCCACGCGCAGGGCGTGCTGCTGCGCGATGATAACCGGATTTTTTTCCTGTGCGACCCGGTTCCAGGCTTCCATGTCCAGCGGGTCGGGGGGAACATAGTTACCTTTCCACAGCAGCCGGGCCAGCGGACCGGAGCCGCTGCCAGTCAATTGCGTGAGGGCTTCACGTTTTGCCAGCAGCTGATTCTCGGCGACCACGACCTGCGCGGCGGCCAGGTCAAAGCGGGCGCGGGCTTCGTGGACATCCACGACTGTGGCATTGCCAACGGAAAAGTTGCGCTCGGCCAGTTGCAGCTGGCCTTCGATGGCGGCTTTTTCGGTGCGCGCAAACTCCTGGGCATCCTCGGCGGCCAGCACCTGAAAATAGGCTTGCGCGACCCGGGTGATCAGCTCACCGGCAGCGATGGCCAGATCGGCTTCGGCCTGGGCGGCGATGGCCTTGCCTTGGCGGTAGGCGGCAAAATTGGAATGGCGATAGAGCGGCTGCGTCAACAGGACATTGTAGGCATCGCTGTCATAGTCATTGGAATGCGCCGGCGGCGGTTGGCGAATGTCCTGGGATACAGAAAAGTGCGACGCATTCAGCGACAGGTTTGGCAACAGCTGGCCAGTGCCCTGATCGCGTTTTTCCAGATTGGCCCGATAGCCGGCCTGCGCCTGCGCCATGGTCATGTCGTTTTGTTGCGCCCGGCGGTAGATTTCCATCAGATCTTCCGCATGAACCGGTGCCGCGGACATTAGTGTCAGCGACAACAAACTGTATGGCAGGATCGTTTTCATGGTTTCTTAATCCACCCGGGGAGACGCGCCCGCAGGCGCGAAGAGACTGGTTTGCTCTGGCGATGGCGTTCACGTGACGACTCGACTAGTGAATACACTGCCGGAACCACTACCAGGGTCAGCAGGGTCGAGGTCACCATGCCGCCCATCACCACCAGCGCCAGCGGCCGGTTGGTCTCGACGCCCGGCCCGAGGCCGACGGCCGCCGGCGCCATGGCGGCGATGACAGTCAGCGAAGTGATGAGTACCGGTCGCATACGATGCGGGCAGGCTTCGCCCAGCGCCTTGTCGATCTTCATGCCCAGTGCTCGGTACTGGTTGGTGAGGTCGACCAGCAGGATCGAGTTCTTGGCCACCAGGCCCATGAGCAGAATCATGCCGATCATTGAAAATAGATTGAGTGTGTCACCAAATATCCACAGTGCCGCGACGCCGCCGATGATGGCGAGTGGCTGCGCCACCATGACCACCAATGGTTGCAGTAGCGAGTTGAACTGCGAGGCCAGTACCATGTAGATCATGACCAGCGCCATACCGAAAGCGAAGATGACGTAGCCGCCGGTCTTGGCGAATTCCTCGGCTTGCCCGGTGTAGGCAATGGTGTAGCCGGGTGGCAGAATTTCGGCACCAAGGCGGTTGACGGCATCGGTGGCGGAACCAAGCGGCAATCCTTCAAGTGCGCCATAGATGAAGCTGGCATATTGACGGTTGCGACGCTTGACCTCCGCTGGCCCAAGATTTTCTTCGAAACGCACCAGGGTGTCGAGTCGCACCAGGTTGCCAGACTTGTTCTTCACATAGAGGCGCTTGAGGCTGTCGGTACTGACGCGCTGATCCGGCTCGAGTTGCAGGCGGATGTCATAACGTTGACTCTTTTCCTTGAACTCCGCGATGTCCACGCCGCCGGTCATCAGGCTCAGTGTCTGGGCGATGTCCATGGCGCTGACGCCAAGTTGTGCAGCGCGGTCGCGGTCCAGCACCACGTTCACCTGTGGCAGATCGAGCTTTAGGTCCTTGTCGAGTTTCGCGATGCCTTCGATGGCGCCGAGGCGCGCGATCATCTGTTGCGTGAGTTCGTCGAGTTTCTGCAGCTCCGGGCCGACAATCGCGAATTGCAGCGGCTCGCCGCGCATCCCGCCAATTGGCGAAATGTTGGCCGGGAAGGCCTGCACACCGGGAATGGCGGCCAGATCGCGCCTTAATTGGCGCATGATCTCGGGTTGGCCGAGACGTCGCTGGTTGCGATCAACCAGACGTATGAAAACACTGCCACGGTTGACCTGGCCGACATCACCGAGATTGACCGCCGAGAAGTAGCTGTAGACCTCGGGGCGGGCAGCGATGACCGCCTCGACTGCGTTCAGACGCGTGGTGGTGTAGTCGAGGTTCGAACCGAGCGGGGTCTGTACGCTGACCAGGAAGCGCGACTCGTCTTCTTCCGGCACGAAGGTTTTGCCGACGAATTTGAATGGAATAACGCTTGAAGCGACAATGACGACGGCGATCAGAACCGCCTTCCAGCGGTGTGCCAGCGACAGGTCCAGCAGCCGGCGGTATCCCGACTCAACTGCCACGAAGGCGTTCTCCAGGAATGTATACAGGCGTCCGTGGGTTTTCGGAATTTCCAGGTAGCGCGCGCACAGCATCGGCGTCAGTGTGAGCGACACCCACAGCGAAGCGAGTACACCGACCACCACCACCAGCGCGAACGAACCGAGAAAGCGGCCCATGATGCCGCTGATGAAGGCCACTGGCAGAAAGATCGAGACCAGCGTGAGGGTCGAGGCAAGCACCGCGAACACCACCTGGTTTGATCCATCGATGGCGGCTTTCTGTTTGTCCTCGTGTGCTTCCTCGCGGTGCCGGAAAATGTTTTCCAGTACCACGATAGCGTCGTCCACGACCACGCCGATAAGCAGCAGCAATCCGAGCAGGGTGATCTTGTTGAGCGTGAACCCGGCGAAATACATCACCGCAAAGGTCGCCATGAGCGAAACAGGGATGGCGGTGGCAATGATCAGTGTCGAACGACCGCTCTTGAGGAACAGAAATACCATGAGCGCCGCAAACAGTGTGCCGAGTATCAGGTGTTCCTTCAGTGCGTCGATCGATTGGCGGATGCTGACCGAATCGTCCGAGGAATAGCGTAATTCAAGGCCGGGAGGCAGATTCGGCCGCAATTCCTTGTCGACGCGCGCCTTGACGGCGTCGACCACCGCCACGGTGTTTGCGCCGGTGGCTTTGACAATACCGAGACCGACTGCCGGATTGCCCTTATAGCGCGCCAATTTGCGTGCGTCCTCGAGTCCGTCCTCGATTCGCGTTACGTCCTGCAAGTACACGGGTGCACCGCGTCGGTAGGCTACTACCATGCGTTGCAGCTCGACGAGCTTGTCAAACTCGGCGTCGAACTTGATTAGCCACTCGCGGCTCTGGCTGCTGAGAAAACCGGCCGGCAACGTGACGTGTTCACGTTTGAACGCATTGGCGATGTCGATCGGCGACAGATTGTAAGCCTGCAAGCGATCGGTGTTGAGCCAGACCCGGATGGTGCGCTTGATCTGTCCACCGATCAGTACCTCGCCGACACCGTTGATGGTCTCAAGGCGTGGTTTCAGTACCTCATCGGCATAGGTATTAAGTGCCTG
>Ga0209536_100016014_pt1 | contig 10673 bp, 7 predicted proteins | sample DeeMarSeWOR28_12_FD_187461 | JGI IMG/M metagenome (GOLD analysis project Ga0209536, IMG submission 187461) | Marine sediment microbial communities from White Oak River estuary, North Carolina - WOR-2-8_12 (SPAdes) (version 2) | ecosystem: Environmental > Aquatic > Marine > Intertidal zone >...
GCTTTTGTGAGTTGATTCGTTTCGATGACCAAGTTTCCCAGGCGGGGCCCAGGTGGGATGAAAATCTCAAGATCTCTCTCTCGCTTCTCCCTCTCCTGACTGACAAGGGCTTCATAAGCATTGATTCTCGCCTTCGATTTATCGTGCCTCCCTTTCGGGCTCATCCGAATCCATTCCAGTTCCCTCTGAAGGGTCCTTTGCCTCTTGCTCTCACTTTTTTCTTCCAGCTGGAGCCTTATGCGCTTTTGCTCGAGCCATGAAGAATAGTTTCCCTTCCAGGGAATTCCTTCTCCCCGATCGAGTTCAAGAATCCACTCTGCCACGTTATCGAGAAAGTACCGGTCGTGGGTCACCGCAATTATCGTGCCCTCATAACGTTTGAGGTGCTGCTCCATCCATGCAACGGATTCAGCGTCCAGATGGTTTGTGGGTTCATCCAACAGAAGAATATCGGGTTGTTGAAGAAGCAAACGGCAGAGTGCAACCCGACGTCTCTCGCCCCCGGAAAGTATCTTTACTGGGGTGTCGCCTGGGGGGCATCGAAGGGCGTCCATAGCCATTTCCAATCGGGAATCAAGGTCCCAGGCATTGAGAGCATCGATTTTCTCCTGCACCTCTCCTTGGCGCTCAATAAGCTCGTTCATTTCATCGTCGCTCATGGGCTCTGAAAATTTATCACTTATCTGATTAAACTCGCTAAGGAGGTCCACTATTCCCTGAACCCCTTCCTCAACAATCTCTTTGACTGTCTTGGAGTCGTCGAGTTGAGGCTCCTGCTCAACAAAGCCAACCGTATACCCTTGAGAAAGAATTGTCTCGCCATTGAACTCCTTGTCCATCCCCGCAAAAATCCGTAAAAGAGAGCTCTTACCTGAGCCATTGAGCCCGAGAACACCGATTTTGGCCCCGTAAAAATAAGAGATGGAGATGTCCTTCAGCACGGGTTTCTTATCGTAATACTTGCTCAGCCGAATCATGGAATAGATCACTTTTTTAGGGTCACTTGACATCTGGTCCTCATTACCTCCACTGCACTGGGATACGTATTCCCCTTACGACTTCAGGGTTTTTCTCAACTCCCTTATTTCATAATATACCACACCATCAATAAGAAGTCTCAACTGCATTATAGGATGTCCCCTATTATTATATTATGACAGAAAATTGCCACCATTGCCGCCCTTTTATAATAACGTTGAGAAGACTTGACAAGCGTAACCTCTTGGGTTACATTTGTACATTGATTAAGTCATTCTCCCATAAGGGTTTGGAAGATTTCTTCTTTGAAGGAACGCAAAAGCGCATCCAACCCAAACATGCATACAAAAGAAGTGACATATTGGACCTCCTCGATGCAGCGACAGCCACTAAGAACATGAATTTCCCAGGATCGGGATTGCATTTGTTAGAACCTAAAAAGAGAGGAAGATGGTCGGTTAAGGTATCTGGAAATTGACGGATCACTTTCAGATTTGAGCGCGGAGATGCTTATGAGGTAGATTATGTGGACTATCATTAATAAGAGGATTTATAAGATCCCAAATAATAAGATAAATGATCTAAAGGAGTTCGATTTATGAGAATTCGTAAAAGAGCGCCTGCACATCCCGGGCGCATAATAAAGAATCATCATCTGGAGCCATTATCCATGACAATAACGGATTTGGCAAACGCCCTGGAAGTATCAAGGAAGACATTATCAAAAATTGTCAATGAACGGGGTTCGATTACACCTGACATGGCTTTACGTTTATCTAGAGCTTTTGATACATCTCCAGATTTATGGTTGAACCTTCAAAAGAATTTTGATTTGTGGCGAGCTTCCAATTATTCAGATGACTGGAAGAGAGTTCGACCAATAAAGCAGTCGAATTCCATGACAACTCCTATCTCCACTTAGAATCCGCAATCCTCTTTGAGATCCCCCAGTCTCACTCAGTCAATATGATCGATTCATTATGATGGGGTTATGCGGTCAAGGTGGTATAAAAATTCGCTTAAACTTGCAAATTCTCACATCCTGCCTTCGGAAACAAATTTTGCAATATTTTACAAAGAGGAATGGAAGGCAAAGTAGAAAACGTCTTGCATAATAATTATGATAAAGAGGGCACCATTCGAATGATTAGATATTATGGGTTTGGTTTATTGTGCCTGATGATGTCCATGTTTTATATCCACAGTCTCGGTATAACAGGAGAAATGGGAGAAGGTCAGGAGATCCTTGGAAGCTGTGCTACCCGATTAATACAGGATTATAACCGAACCAGGAATATCGAGCTGGCTCTCAGTAAGATCAATGGATATGTCATTGATCCGGACGAGGTTTTCTCATTCAACAGCACAATGGGTCCCAGATCAGCGAGACGAGGTTATCTTCCCGCACCGGTGCTATTTCATGATAAAAGAAGTATCCAGATCGGAGGCGGGATCTGTCAGATCTCCTCCACACTATATAATGCCGCTCTTCTCGCCGATCTTGAAATAATTGAAAGACACCGACATTCTTCCCCCATAACCTATCTCCCTCTAGGCCTGGATGCCACCGTTTCTTATCATTACAAGGACTTGAAATTTAAAAACACCCACCCCTTTCCAATCATGATCATGACATCCGTCTCGGAAGAGATCATGACAATCTCCATCACGGGGAAAGAGAAGCTGCCTTATGACGTTGAAATCCTGACAAAGGTGACGGAGATCGAGCCTCCTTTTCAGGATCGGTCTTCAGAGTCGGGTAAAGAGATTTTGCGATATCGTATCAAGCGAAAAAACGGGTTCATACTAGAGAAAGAATACCTTGGAAGGGACTACTATCATCCGGTCAGGGGGGAAGAATGAACCGCCACGATTTCCTCAAGAGATCAGGTCTTCTTCTTATAATACTTGTCATTCAGTTGCCTTTGCAGGTTTTTTCAGGCGACCCCCTTGATCTCTATCGGCCATTAAGGGGTTCACCCTTGGAGGAAAAAATCCTGCAGTATGCAAGGGACTGCATTACCCATAAGCTGGATCCAAAAAAAGAGATGCCTAAAAAAATCGCGGACCTTAGTGAATTGCCTCAAACCGGTCTGTATATGAGCTTAATGAAAGGCCCAAATGTCAGGGTCTGCATAGGCGGTTTCACCCCTTTCTCTAACAGCATGGAGAATGCCATAAACGACTTGGCCGGAAGGGTAACGTATGGTGATACCCGCACCAGACCCCTTTCTTTGTCAGAGATGGAAGGACTCTCCATCGTTCTATCTTTTGTGGGGCCCCTAAAGGAGATCGCTAATGCCTTTGCCATCGATTTTACCAGAGAAGGATTATACGTATCCCAGGATGACAGAAGCGGTGTTCTTCTTCCGGGTGAGACCAGGACCATTGAATATGGATTAAAACGACTCATGAAACAGATCGGGATAAACTCAAAAAGGCCCTGCCGCTATGCGGCGTTCGAAGTTGTGGTATTTGACGAAAGGACCAATTAGCAATTGATGCAAGACACATATGTCCTTTTTTTACTCGATTCCCCTTAAAAAACCATAGGAGAGATATATGAAGAAAAGAGTCTTTGAATGGGCATGGTTTGTTGTTCTTTTTCTCTGTGTGAGTTTTGCCCAGGCAACGGAGCAGCGTCTGGTGATCAAGGGAAAAGTGATCGACGGGAACAGCATGACCCCAATTCCGGCCGTTTTCATTGAAATAGAAAATGCCTCAGGCGGATCGGGCTATTCGAGGGCTCATACAGGTCAAAATGGTGAATTTATCTTCAAGGACCTTCCAGCCGGTGTGAGCTTCAATTTGTATGCGGAAAGGGAAGGATATACCTCTTACCGTCGACTTTACTGGAGTGTTGATAGACACAAGGAGATGGAATCCATTGTCGTCAAGCTGGCAAAGGAAGCCGTTCTTCAATGTCGCATCACAGGGAGCGACAAGGTCACGCCCATAACCAGGACTCGTGTCACCATGAAGCCCATGGGCTGGAGACAAGACCGGAATGCGGTCTATGAGTTTGAAAGGGAGAGCGGTGACAACGGGGTTGTGAAAATCGATAAAATCCCTGAAGGCGCCTATGAGCTCATCATCGAAAAATCGGGATACATCAGGGAGAGGCTGACCAACATCAAATTACTGACGGGAAAGATGAAGGAGATGGATGTGGCGCTATACAGGCCCGCATCCATTTCAGGACGAGTACTTCTTCATGACAAAAAGATAAACCTATCTGGAATACCCATCATCGTCAGGGGACCGAGTGAAGTAACTTCCACCAGTAATTTCAAAGGGGTTTACGCCCTACGGGACTTAAAACCAGGCACATACGGTTTTACGGCCAATAAAGCCGGTTTCAAACCATATACATATCCGGGTGTGGTCACCATAAGGGAGGGAGAGGAGGTTCGGGATATTGATCATTACTTGGAAGCTGAACCTGAAAATGTCAAAATTGCCATCTACCAGGAGGTCTACCCCCTCAAAAAAGAGATCAAATTTACGGTCCGAGCCTTCAGGAGCGAGGACTTCACCATTGAGTTCTTTCGAATCCCCATCAGATGGTACCTCAAAAACCCCCATGCTTTTAAGGGTCTCCTGAAAGGGGATTCAAGCCTTGAAAAATTTGACAGGGTTCACACAGCCCAACACGGTTTCAAGCGATTCCAGCCATACAGGTGGTTTACAAAAGAGATAAAGGTCGAAGAAAAGTTTTCGCCCGGCATCTACCTGGTCCGCGCAACAACGTCCCATGCAGAGGATCGAAACTTTATCTTTGTCTCTAACCTCGGGGTTGTTCTTAAACGGGGTAAAAACTCATTGCTTGCCTATACCGTCAATTTTGAAAACAACCAGCCTGAAGGAGACGTGGATCTGTTTGTCTTAAAGGGTAGGCCTGAAAAAAAGGATGCCAAGAAGAACCTGTTTCAACAGATATTGGGACTCTTCAGAAATGATAAGATCCTTATCAAAGGCAAAACCAATGAGAAAGGTGTTTTTAAAACAGCACAAAGTATCCCCGGATCTGATCTTCTGGTGGTGGGAATTAAGGCGAATCACGGGATTGGAATCGCTGAGACCTATCTCTCTCACGCCGCCAAGTCAGAGGGTGCTAAATACTACTATTATACGGACCGTCCTGTATACCGCCCGGGTCACAGGATCTTCTTCAAAGGAATCCTGCGAATGGATGAGGGGACAGCCCTGAGGGTAAGAGGACAACATGAAGCCGAAATCCAGATGAAAGATCCCAAAGGCCGCGTGGTGCAAGCTCTAAAGAGGACTTCCGATGAGATGGGGACACTGAACGGACACTTCGATCTTTCCCATGACGCACCCCTTGGTCAATATACCCTTTGGACAGGAGAAGGTCAGAACAGTTCTCAGGTAGCCTACTTCTTTGTTGAAGCTTATAGAAAACCCGATTTCAAGGTTGAAGTGAAGACCGATAAAAAAGCTTATGCAACCGATGAGACCATCAAATGCAGTATCCAAGCGGCTTATTTTTTCGGTTCTCCCTTGGCAAATGTCAATGTGACCTACCATGTCTACCAAAAGATGACCCGTAAACCCTTTTACCTCTACTGGTGGGAAGGGGAGTACTACCGCAGGGAGGGATACCAGTCCCTCATCAAGAGCGGCACGGGAAAGACGGACGCCCAGGGCTTTTTCTCAATGGAGGTGATACCGCCACCCAAATCCTATGACCGCATGATTACCATTGTGGCTGAGGTGACCGCCCCGTCGGGCCGCAAGTTTTCAGGTCGCCAAACGGTTGTCTATAACCAGAGCCTCTATCATATTGTGATCCAAAGACAACAATTTATCCACAAGATGGACCGGCCCCTTGAGTTCCTTATACAGATAGAGGACATTGAAGGAAATCCTGTCAAAACAAGGTTTTCCGCATCCCTGGAACAGGAAGTCTGGAACCCCATTCGAAGCAGATATGAAAAGCCCGTGACCCCCCTTTACACGGAGGAGTTTAACACAGATGAGGGGGGCAAAGCCATGTTGGAGATTCCCCTTTCAGAACTCAAGGCCGGGTATACGCAGTTCATGGTCTCTGTGGCTGATCCGAGGGGGACGAAAGCCACCCAATCCACATCCCTGTGGCTTTATGATTCCCCTTACGGCGATTTCAGCTACAACTACGCAGGCCTGGAGATTTGGCTGGACAGGGTTAATTACAGGGTGGGAGACACGGCAAAACTCCTCATCAATACCCCCGTTGAAAACGGCGTCATCCTTTTTACCATGGAGGGACAGGATATACTGAAACATGAGATTATCAACATGACCACAAAGACCAAGATCCTTGAGATCCCTGTTGAAAAAACCTTTTCACCCAATATCTTTCTTTCGGTTATCCAGAACGACGAAAACCGTCTATACCATAAGAAAGTGTCACTGGACGTGGTCATTGAAGAAAAGGAGATGGCCATAGAGGCCCGGTTTGATAAAAAGGAATATCGTCCAGAGGAAACCGCTCTCTTGACCATCAGGGCGGCAGACCATGGAGGCAACCCTGTGAAAGCGGATTTCTCAGTGGGTATGGTGGATGAGGCCATCTACTATGTCAGGCAGGACCATACCACCCCAATCCATGACTTCTTCCATGCCAAGAGGTCCCCCTGGGTATCCACCACCTACTCCTTTCCCATTCAGTACTTGGGTGGCGCCGTAAAGGATGCTGGGGCCCGGGTTGTTCGTAAGGATTTCAGGGATACGGCCTTCTGGCTGCCCAACCTGTTCACGGACGAGGAAGGCAAGGCAACAATCAGAATACCATTACCGGATAACCTCACCACCTGGGTGACCACCATCCGCGGGCATTCCGTTGCGAATCTCTTTGGAGAGAAAAAAGAAAGAACTCTGGTGACCAAGCCTTTGGTGACCTCCATTAAACTGCCGCGGTTTTTTATTCGCGATGACCGGATCGAGGTAAGGGTTCTGAACTACAACCGAACAGAGGAACCCCTTGAACAGGTGAAAAATATCCTCCAGGTAGAACCACCTATATCCATTGTGGGCCCGGATGTTCAGATGATCCAGATCCCCAAGGAGGGAACAGGGCAGCTTGCCTGGCCATTGGATGTGGGGAAAGGGAAAGAAAAGACCAACATCACTGTCCAGACGGAATCGGAAAGGCTTTTTGACGGGGAACAGAGGACGGTTCCGGTGCTCTCCCGTGGACTTCCAAAGGTGTATGATTTTAGTGGCAGGACCCAAGGTGGTCATGCCCTGATCCAATTCCCCCTGAATCAAGGACATGTGATGGAGATGACAACCCTTGAAGTGGAGTTCACCGCCCATCCTGTGCTTTCTGGTCTCACGGCCCTGAATTACCTCGCTGGGTTCCCCTACGGATGTGTGGAGCAGACATTAAACAGTTTTATCCCAATGGTTTCCTACTATGAAGCTCTGGCAAGGGCAGGTTTAAATCTCGGTGACATGGCTGAATTGGGCAAAAAGATTGAGCGAGGCGTAACAAAACTTGAAGGTTACCAACGCCCCGACGGGTCTTTCGGCTGGTGGCGAGGCTCGGAAGAGGATCTCTATATGACCTCCCTTGTCCTGCTGGGTTTATCCAAAGTCAAAAACATGGGCATCAAGAAAGTGGACATTCTGGTCTCGAAGGCTGCAAAATATTTGACAAGAGAAATCAACAGAACGCGACTATTTGATGTAATGGCTTTTGGGTTATATGCCTTGTCCGAGGCGGGTTTTCACCAAGCGGGCCTGTTAAGGACTCTGAAATCAAATGTCCAGAGCTTGGATGTCTTGCAACTATCCTTAACTTCATTGGCACTGGTCAATCATGGCATGGGAAAAGAGGCCAGAGAGGCAGCGGATCGATTAATGATGGAGATGGAGAAGGGGTCTGACGGTGCCTTCTTTCCGGAACCTGATCCATACGGCAGAAAAAATAGTATCGAGTCAACGGCTTTTGCACTGATTGCCCTGCTGAGGGCATATCCGCAGCATCCTTTAATAGATGAGATCTTGAGATGGCTGGTGGTGCAGAAAACAGGTCCATACTGGATTTCCACCAAGACCACCGGTTTGGTGATTTTGGCCCTCTCAGAGTATTTAAAGGCAAGAAAAGGGGAGATCCCCCTGGAGGACCAGACCATTGCCCTGTCCCTGAACGGGGAAAAAAGCCCCGGCTTTCAGATGAAAAAAGCAGACTATCTGATGGGCAAGGTGCAGGTCGTTTCCATACCTTCATCGTCACTCACCCTTGGGGTGAATATTCTGGATATCAAGGGTGAACATGATCTCTACTACGCTTTGAGAGTGAAATCATTCCTGGAGTCGGACCGGATTACTCCAGCATCTTCTAAGTGTGAAATGCCCCTTTCTAAAAAAATCTACGGGGTTACCAGGGTCCATGATTCCAGAGGCAATCCTAGGGTCCTGAGCCGTCCATTTGAGCCCGATGAAAAGCTTCAGGTGGGAGATGAGATCCGTATAGAGATCCGCTTTACGCCCGACAGGGACTATGAGTACTTCATCCTGGAAGATGGGCTGCCTTCGGGATTCGAGGTGGTGGACTTTGAAAAGGATTCCGGGCTTCGATGGTGGAAGCCCTATGCCCAAAAGGAGAGAAGGGATGAGAAGGTTGTGTTTTTCTTCAACCGTTTGCAAAAAGGCCGTGAAGTGACCACTGATTACATCCTTAGAAGTGAGCTGAATGGAGAATTCCATCTCCCGCCAGCTAGACTCTTTGGGATGTATCAGCCTACCATTTACACCCATAGCGGAAGCGAAAGATTACGGGTTGGACCGTATCCTAAACGGTAATTACTCTCAACATATACTGTCTTGTTCAAGACTTATAAACATTCCGACAAGGAGAAAAAAATGAAGGATAAGAATGTCTATATAATCTGCCTGAGCATTTTTCCTTTAATGGTTTGCTCGGGGATCATATACTCCATTTTGTCTTTGTACTTTCAATCCTTAGGTGCGGGCAAAAGCCAAATAGGATTACTATATACCTGCGGTGCCACATCTGGTGCCATAACTGCTCCTTTTTTGGGACAGCTCTCCGATAGAATTGGGAGAAAGAAGGTTCTCCTTGTATCCATGGCTCTTTTTGCCTTTGTTTTTTTTGGATACGCCATAAGTAAAACTTGGGGACATCTGTTTCCTATTCAAGTGGGAGAGGGGATGGCATGGGCTGCCCTGGGAGCATCTGCCATGGCCCTCATTGCTGATTTTGTACCTGAAGAGAGACGAGGAAAGGCTATGGGAATTTACAATACCACATGGAATTTAGGCTGGATTATCGGGCCTACTTTAGGAGGGTTTCTGTCAGATCAGATCGGTTTCAGATTAACTTTCCTCATCTGTGTCTTTATTATCCTCTCAGGGCTGGCAATGGGGGCATTTCTGTTGCCTAAGAGGTAGGTTTGACGGTTGAGTATGGCATTTATTTCATAAAGAGAGGCTTATCTCTTTAACACTTCATCCACTTCTGATGAGTTCATGTATCCCAAATCAACAAGTATCTCTCCAATAAGTCTGTGCTTTCTGTTTTCCAGGTCCTCTTTAACTTGAACCTTCATGGCCTCAATAATCTGGTCCAGGGTTATGAATCCCATCTCCACCGCCATAAAACCGAAACGCTTTACCGGCATTTTATCCCCCAATCTCCGTGATTATTTTTCCAAAACGGTTAACGGAGAACCAATAAAGGCTAACACCCAACTTAGTTTTGATTCGATTGGGGTTATGCCTCCTTAAGTTTTCTAAAGACAGGAATATGATCAAGAAAACCAAAGTCCGTTCTAACCGATTCTATGGGTTCTCCTCGCTGGGGGATGTGGGGTTCAATAATTGGCCCAAGACCTATTGATGCGACCCTCAGGTAACCCACCTTTTCCGGATTGATTCCCATGATACGAACACAAGTTGCATCCACGGCAGTGGGATTTCGCCCCATCACCATCACCCCTGTACGTTTTGGCGTCCCCATTATGGGCCCATCCCCTTCCATCCCAACGATACCATCCACGATTGATAAGTGGGAACGAACTATTGCGTTAATATCGATGATACATTGCTCAATGCCTGCCCAATGAAGAACATTCTTCGGCCAGCCATAAATGCTACCGGGCATGACCCCAAAAAGGTTTTTGAGTGAAAGAGTGACACCCACCCAATGGTGTGTCTTCATCTTTGGCATGGACACCACCCAGTCCACCTCTTTGAGCAAAACCGGAAAAGAGAAGGCGGGAAGTTTGGATACGCCCGTAACATTTTTCTCCTGATAATATTCGGCATAATTTAAGTCCACAAAGGGAATCCCCTCACCATGAAGAACCTCCCCCATACCGGATTCTTCCAGGACCAGCAATGAATCACGGCAATGCCCGGGACCTTCCGCAACGATGATTGATCTGGCTCCCAGTTTAAAAAATGCCTCTATAGCCCCCCTAACAACTAACGGATGGGTGTTGATATGAATGGCGCCCGCATGAGTCTCAACGAGGTTAGGTTTCAGAAGGATTCTTTTCCCATTAATCTCATGACCGCATCGGCAAGTTTGTTTTGACTACGACTCATGATTCCCTTGATCTTTCCCTCTTTTCCGGTCACTCTAAGCATAATTCCGTTCCATACTGAACTAGGTTCTCCTTTTACATCTTTAAATCTATCTCGATGTATTTCGACTTCGATATTTT
>Ga0209536_100016015_pt1 | contig 10672 bp, 8 predicted proteins | sample DeeMarSeWOR28_12_FD_187461 | JGI IMG/M metagenome (GOLD analysis project Ga0209536, IMG submission 187461) | Marine sediment microbial communities from White Oak River estuary, North Carolina - WOR-2-8_12 (SPAdes) (version 2) | ecosystem: Environmental > Aquatic > Marine > Intertidal zone >...
GATGCAAGCGGATGACAGTGATTTACATTTTTCCCTGCCATTTATATTCTATAGTCTTGAATAGTTTTTCTGCCATCAATCTGTTTCCCAGCGGAGACAGATGACAATGATCTGCGTACAGGGCAAATCTTGAAAAAATACTTTGTTCTACCTTCAGATAATCATCAACGATGTCCGTCCAGTCATAATATCCATACCCATATTCGGTGCATATTCTTGGTAACGCACTACGCAATGCATGTGTCTTTTCTATACGCTTTTGCTTCCAACCATTCTCATGAAAAATATCTCGCAGAGTATATTCCATGTAGGTATGCAGCACTATAACAACATTGCCGCCAAACCTCTTAGATATAGTTTTTATTCTTGCCAAAACATTATGAGCTTCCTGGATCCAATCCTCCTTTCCCATAAAATCATTTTGACAGGCTACATATATTAAGCCAGCAAATTTTGTGTTGTTACTAATTTTTCTTGCCATTAAAAAAGCCTGTTGACCATCATAACCACCAACACTTGCATTGATAATTCTATATCGTTTGCCAACCATACCCTGAAGATGACTTGCAGCAGTAAATTCATCGGCAACACCTACGCCGAAAGGAACGCTATCTCCTATCATGAGAACCTCTTTATTTGAGTCAACAGAAGGAACAGTTCTTCTAAATCCGTGGCCTTCAGTAGAGTACGCATAATGTAACCTCGACTCTTTCTTGAGATAGGCTCGCAACCGTTCTGACATGCGAAATTTGTCATCATGTTTGAGGTAAAGTACAGGCGGATCAAAGTTAAAGGCTTTCGTAGACCTCAATATACTAACGAACATCTTGGTGTCTGGTCTGAGCACATAGGTTAACTCATCGTCAGGTATCACTGCGAGAGTATTGTGTTCAGGTCGATTGGTAGGATTACCGGCGTTTTCTATTACTGCCTTGAGTCGTGTCAATTCCTCTAAAACATCCTGCGGTAAGGAGAGAACCTTCTTGTATTTTGCTACTGGTAAAACCTCAGAGAGAAGATTGGATATATTCTTTCGGCCAATTTTGTAACCAACAAACAGGCATACCAAAAGGAAAACAATGGTTCCGGTCAAACATCCCATCAAATACGGATAGATGACCGCAATTTTCTGCGATCCTCGAACTTTGGAAATGTCCATGGATAACTTTTTATCTAAGTAGAATGTAAAGATTTCTCATTGAAATATCCGGGCTAGAAGAGAGCATAGATAAATGGTGCTACGGCACTGGTCTGGGTGAATACAATCAGCGCACCCAAAAGAAGGAGCACTACCACGATAGGGAGCAGCCAGTAACGCTTTCTAAACTTTAAGAACTCCCAAAACTCACTGATGATCGATTGATTTGCCATTTTCTTATTCCTAGAATCGTTTCAGGAACCGTTCCTTGGGCTGAGCTGGTTCATTACGGATAACCCAGTAAGAGGAACTCTTGTTGTCAGGCTTTAGAGCAAGCGGAGGCCCCCCAAATAACCGTTTTATAAGGGCTGCAGGAGTAATCACCAAGTAATAGGCGAGAGAGAGAATGATGGTGGTTACCACTTTGCCCAAAAAGTGAGCGATCCTGAGCCAGGTACCATAAATGGGCCTCAGCCTTGAAGGGGCGAGAATAAGACTAGACCCAAGTATAGACAGGAAGCAGAAAAAATAAGTAGGCAGAGGCTTCTTCGTCCAAATCCCCAGGCCGCATAAAAATCCAAAAAAGATGAAGGCAATGAGACCAAATTTCTGTATTCCTCTGGTATCAGTCGAGTTCGAGTTCACTTCGCCAGTCCTCTTCTTCTTCCCAGAATGGTTGTTCATCTTTAAAGAGAATGCAATCTTCCATGACCAGAATATCCATTTCGGTTCTCATAAAACACCGATACGCGTCTTCCGGCGTACAGATAATGGGCTCGCCGCGAACATTGAAACTTGTATTGACTATTACCGCGCACCCGGTCAGTTTTTCGAACTCGGAGATTACTGCATGGTAGTCAGGCTTATCTCGTTTATTTACGCTCTGAAGTCTCGCTGAATAATCCAAATGGGTAACAGCGGGTATGTCGCTTCTTTTCACCCTGAGCCGCTCCAGCATCGACATTCCATTACCGGCTGGCTGAGGTAAACGTCTCTCTTCTTTTACATCTGCTACCAAGAGCATATAAGGACTAGGCCGGTCTAGGTCGAAATACTCGAAAGCTTTTTCTTCGAGCACCGACGGAGCAAAGGGCCGAAAAGACTCCCTGTACTTTATTTTCAGGTTCATTGTGGTCTGGGTGTCTTCTCGCCTGGGGTCGCCAAGGATGCTTCTCGCCCCAAGTGCTCTCGGGCCGAACTCCATGCGCCCCGCCATATACCCGACAATCTTGCCGGCAGCTACCTGCTCGGCAATAACCCGCGCTCTGCTGCTACCGTCAAGTTCGTGGTAGGTATAGCCTTTGCTTTCGAGAAATTCTTCGACTATTCCATTCGGAAAGGAGGGGCCAAGATACGACCCCCGCTGACTGTCATGTCCGTTTGGGTTGGCCCTCTCATTACCGAGATATCGGTGCCAAACTGATAAGGCGGCTCCCAATGCCCCGCCCGCATCGCCGGCCGCAGGTTGTATCCAGATATCTTCAAAGGGACCCTCCCGAAGCAACCTGCCATTGGCTACACAGTTAAGTGTCACTCCACCCGCCAGGCAGAGGTTCTTCTGTTTGGTTTCTTTGTGAACATACCTGGCCATCTTCATGACAACCTCTTCCGTAACAGACTGAATGCTCGCGGCAATGTCCATTTCTCTCTGGGTGATTTCCGTTTCGGGTTTGCGGGGAGGACCACCGAAAAGTTTGGCAAAGCGGTTGTTGGTCATCCTCAAGCCACCCAGGAAATCAAAATAAGAGAGGTTTAAACGAAGGGAACCGTCTTCTTTCAGATCCACAAGTTCTGAAAGTATGAGATTTTTATATTTAGGTTCACCGTAGGGAGCCAGGCCCATAAGCTTGTATTCACCCGAGTTTACTCTAAATCCGGTGAAATAGGTAAAGGCGGAATACAGTAATCCCAGCGAATCAGGAAAGTGCAATTCTTTCAGCAGAGTAATGTCCTTGCCCTTGCCAAAGCCATAGCTTGCGGTGGCCCACTCCCCCACACCATCCATGGTCAGAATGGCTGCCTCCTCGAATGACGAAGGGTAAAAGGCTGAAGCGGCGTGAGCTTCATGGTGCTCAGTATAAAGGATATCACCTTCATAGCCTAATTCTGATTTTATGACTTTGGGTATATAGAGTTTCTGTCCCAGCCACAAAGGCATAGCTTCAAGCCAGGAACGCAGACCTCTTGGGGCAACGGTCAGATAAGTCAAAAGGAGTCTTTCAAAGGTAAGAAAGGGTTTATCGTAAAAGACTATGTTCGTAAGGTCTTGAACGGATATCCCTGCCTCTTCTAAACAGTATTGAATTGCATTTTTAGGAAATCTTGGGTCGTGCTTCTTCCTGGTAAATCTCTCCTCCTGGGCGGCGGCCAGAATGGAGCCGTCCTCTACAATGCAAGCGGCACTGTCATGATAGAAGCATGATATTCCCAAAATATACATGTAGTTACGTTTCTCTATTGATAGTGATCGGACAAAGCCGTATCCAAGAGCCACGGTAAGAGCAAAGTTAACCCTAATTCTGTAATCAGTCAATTGACTAATATCCTAACGTATCGCGGCTCGAACAACCCTAGCAGAGTAAAAAGCTCGGGAAGCCATCCATCTCGGTCTTCTTTCACGCTTGACACTCATACTTCTTAGGGCTAGTATTCGTTGCTACTTCCGGCTTGAGAGACTGAATATAGGTCAAATAGGTACATGAAGTCGACAAAAGCGACACTGCTCATTCCAGTGGAGAATCAGGTACGCGAACTTGATCCCAAGCTACTGCTAGCTGTTCTTGCGGCTAGGAGAGGATTCTCCTCGGTGATCGGTTCACATCGGGAGTTGGACTTCCGCATTGCTTCTTTTCCCAGAAGTCTATATCTCTGCAAAAGTTTTACGGTTCGCAACCTCAAAATGTTTCGCATTATGGCAAAGATTGGACATGAGATCTTGTCCTGGGACGAGGAAGCTCTTGTCCATCTGCCACCTGAGATGTATTTCTCGCGCCGTCTTTCTCCTCGGACAATGAAGTACCTTTCCCACCTCTTCGCTTGGGGAGAGGACAACGCCGAACTGTGGCGTCAGTATCCAGAATTTCCACGCGAATTGCCGATTCATATAACGGGCAATCCTCGCAATGACTTGCTGCGGCCTGAAATGCGTGCTTTTTATGACAATGAAGCTAAAGCACTCCGTAAAGCCCACGGTGATTTCATCCTCATGAATACAAATTTCAATCACGTAAATGCCTTCTTCCCCGCCCAAAATCTGTTCCAGCCAGTGCAAAATCCTGGAGAAGAGCCGGTATTCGGCAAAGCCGGGAGAGGAATGACTCGTGAGTACGCCGAAGGCTTCAGAGATCACAAACAGGCCATCTTCAAAGACTTTCAGCGCCTTATCCCAATGCTTGAACAGGCGTTTCCGAATTTCACAATCGTTGTCCGGCCCCACCCAACCGAGAGTCAAGATATTTACACCAGAATTGCGTCGCAGTGCGAGCGGGTAAAAGTGACCAACGAGGGAAATGTGGTTCCCTGGCTGATGGCCACAAGAGCGGTTATTCATAATGGCTGCACCACCGGGGTGGAGGCATACGTGATGGGTGTCCCGGCCATATCCTACAGGGCGACGGTAAATGATTACTATGACTACGGTTTTTACCGCTTACCCAATCTTCTCAGTCACCAGTGCTTCGACTTTGAGGAGTTGCGGATTACTCTTGGAAAAATCCTTGCAGGAGAACTCGGTGCTGCCAATGGAGCTGAACGGCAAGCGCTCGTCGACCATTACCTACCAGCATCGGACGGCCGAATGGCCTGCGAGCGGATCATAGATGTTTTAGAAGAGATAATGGAAGACCGCTCAGAACTGCCCAAGCCAGCATTATCCACTCGAGCTCACGGCTGGTTCGTGGCGAACGGACGTCGCCTGATCAAGAGGGCTAAGGCATACCTCCCTGGTTCCCATGCCCCACCTGAATTCCATCGCCATCGTTATCCCGGAATTTCACTGGAGGAACTACAGGCACGCATCAGAAGGTTCCAGCAATTACTGGGCCGCGAGGTAGACCTTAGGGTAGAGCCTTTATTTCATCACATATTTCTGATAAGTCCCTGAGGCAAAAACTTGCAGCTGAAATGTTGGCGTGCACGATAGACTACTGGCTTGATTTTGAGAGAGAGATGCCTAGGGGGATAAAGCTCTAGTAGGATAAGTGCAGGGAAGAAATGTTCAGCGATTTATTAGAATTAGCTGTGGAGATCGCCTGAAAGAATAGCTCGACTCTGAATTGTCATCGCTAGCGGAGGCGTAAAATGAAGATATTAATATTGGGTACGGGTAAGTCCGGCACCACCGCTCTTGTCTACAAGGTTGCCGGAGGACTTCCCAACTGTCAGGCCTTTTCTGGGGGTCGACCCGGCAAATACATCGGCGACTACGAGAACGCTGTTTACAAACATACATATCAGGAGCGAAAAGGCAAAACCTTTAATCTTTACGAAGAGCACCTACAGAAAGAAACTTACGACCGCAAGATCTGGATAGCCCGAGATCCTCGGGATGCAGCCATTAGCCGGATGCTTTATAGGTGGCACCGTGGTTATTCCGGCAACAAGAATCAATACAAGGCGCACCTTGACCTGGTTCAGAAGAAGGAGCAAAACGCTCGCTCCATTCCCTTTCACTTTATCTGTCGATATGCCGGTCACAATGGTTGGCCCATCACCACAGAGCAAGTGGTGGAAGAGGAGCAGATCCGCTATCAAAACATGGTTGACTTTGTGAAAACTCTAAGTGAGGATTGGTACCTTTTTACCTACGAGAACATGGTCGGTAAGAATTTTGACGGTTTGAATGGGTATCTCGGATTTGAAGTGGAGGCAGACGGTGAAGTCCCCAAGTCGACCGGAAAAGCAAAAGTGGTTAGAAAAAAAGCAGTAGGCGACTGGCGTCATTGGTTTACAGAAGAGGACGTAGAAATCTACAAGCCAGTCTATACATCTTATATGAAGTTGATAGGGTACGATCTTGAAGATTGGTACCTTAGTCCAAATCCGGTCATTGAACCCGAGTACTCTTCCGTGTATATGAAAAGCCTGCCCCGTATGCAAACCGGCGCTTCCATTCGAAGTTTCAAGGACTTAGTACTGCGATTTTTTCGAAAACGGGAGTAAACTAGTCTGATACGATTGCTATTGAAATTTGACAACTCCCTGCAAAACCATCGAATATGTTTCTCTGGTCATTTCTTCAATAATCTCTAGCTCCTCCTCCCTTAACGTCTTATATCTTGAGAGGGTGCCATTTATTATGCCGTGCTTTGCATTGTTAAAGCTCGTATTTGCTTTAATTGAAAATTTATTGAAAGTCGGTCGCAGCAAAACATCATCGAATTCCACATCTAAGAACTCAGCCATAAATCGCATAACCGATTCTGTGTCGCTAATTAAATCTTCAAATCGGACAATGCAGACCCGATCTTTATATCTCTCTTTGTTCCCCACCATCGACTGAGCATTTTCGTTCCACTGGTCTATAGCTTGTCTGATATCTTTATACTTGTCCTTCTTAATGACGGCGTCATGCCGGTAAGCCGATGGGTACCAATTTTTCGGATCTCTGATAATAGATATCAATCTCCCATCGGGATATACCTCAAAAAAAGATTCTATACTATCTTTCACCATCGCTAATCTCGGTGTAAAAGCTGTAACGAATTTCTTCTCGCCAATACTGTTTTGGTTGTTTATCCAGGCACCAAAGTAAGAAGTCATGTATGCGTCAAAAACGTCACGCAGTCTAATCGATTCAACTGAATTTAGGTATTTTACAAATATTTTTCTTTGAAGGGAGGGGAGAAAAATAAAAGGATATACTTCTTTATACTGATACATTTTCTTGTAACCTGCCTCAAAGTGGTCAATAACCGTGTCTTCGAAAAGTAAGTCAAACCAACCCTCGAAGCTATCACTGAGATTTATTTGAGGCCATATGTACTTTTTGGGGTTACCAATTTTCAATTCATGTGGATGAGCATGGATTTCTGGATGACCATCAAAAAGTTGACTTAGAAGTGACCCGCCAGACCTTTGAATCTGTGAAATTAATGCAAGGGGTGAGGTTACCGGAGAAACATGTCCCAAGCACGCTCGATGCAAATCCAGCAGATGCGATTTTTTGTCCTTGAATACTGTCCTGAGGGCCTTTGCTCGAGCTTTACTTTCACGGTGTTTTCTATATTTTTTTCTTCTCTTTTTAAAAAAGGGAAAAATGAATACTTTTTTATCCACTTCCTCTTTTGTGTCTTTTTCTATTTCTTTATAATTCACCCTAACTATCCTTTAGTTACCAAGTTTGGTGGGGTCTTAATCTCTTCCTATCCCATTTGAAATACTATGTAAAAGATTCTAGGTTTCTCGTTGAATATCAAACGAGCAAAGAAAAAATAGTTACTCAACGCTCGACTTGTATTTCAGCGTAGCCAATTAATTTACGCGCTTCCTGCATGATCTCTCTTTGCCGGTCAGGATTTATTCATCAGTATAACATCAATCGCCGAAATATCACTCTTAGTATGAAACCATCTGAATATTTCATTCTGACCGTCTCCTCATACCTACTAGTAATTTCCATCCCTTTTGTTCGGTTTATAAAACCATATTTCTCGCTCTGCTAACTCATCTGGTGAGACTTCTTTCTTACCATAAACAAATTCAGATTTCTTACCACGCACATCTTTTTTATATACTGGTTCCCCATTTAGGGTTCTATTAGAACCTCCCATGAAAAGACCTGATGGCCTTCGACTGATGGGATCAGCATAGTACAAACGATGTGCTTCGGCCAAAAAGATAGTAGGATAAAAATTGCCATATCGATCCTGGAGATCAAGTACGGAATTTACAATATCACCTCTGGGTCCACCATCTATCAGAAATAGCGCAGCTGTGGTTTTAGCTAATGATAATCTTCGCTTGATTGGATCAAGCGCCGCTTCAATATATTCTTTTTTGATCGGAGACTCGCCATACTGGTCCTTCATAAACTCTGATCTTAGGAATGCTAGAAACTGAATAGAGTTTTCTATAGTAACAGAATAGCAGCCATCTCGTGGACGACTACTTTGTTTAAATCTATACAAAAATATTTTGAAATTGAATGATCCACCAAGGGCTTTCTTGGCTGCAGGAAGCCGCTTTAAATCATCGGGTAAATCGAGCAATGTTTCATTTTTTCCATGTAGATATTTTTGACATTTACTGTATGGCCAAGGTACCAACTCTAACTTTTCCTCAGACATAGATGTAGATATGAAATCAGATTTTATAGCCTGTATGATCTGCAAAAACCAAGAATAATTATATTCGACCGTAATAAAGAGACATTTCTTCTGCAGACCTAAAAGTTCTTTTAAAAAAAATCTTGTTGAATTCCCAGCCCCATATTCTACGATAGCGTCATAGTCTGTTTCTGTCATTTTCTTGACAATGAACTCGCTCAAATTACTACTAAGCTGTGGTACAGGTTGGGTGGCACTGAGAATTTTCTGGGGCTCTTTGTTTGTTCTGTTCATCGGTTATGGATTGTATAATGCTGTAATATAAATATTCTACAAAAAATCAATTACCAGACTACTTGATTTACCTTTACTAAATGCCTTAAAAAATAAACAAATTAAACATTGCACTTCTAGGTTATCAAGTATCAAAAATTCCCCAACCGTGGTTGCTTCACTTTATGGCTGCGGGGAGTCAGCCATCTAGAAAGCTTCATAAATAACTCAGCTAAACACTCACGACCTGGAAAATTCGGTAGGCGGCTGGATAGAGGTGCCTCGGATCTGAGATGTTCTCGCAGGTGCCGAATTTCACCTTCATCAAAAACATCTGAACCTATGATGTCCAACAATTCCAAGCCATAATCGAAAAATCCATAAATTTGGCAGATTGAAACCGCACGTAGTAGCTTGCTGGGTGCTAAGGTCCCACTCATTTTTTCCAAAGCACTTCGCAGCACTGGTGGCTGGCGAAAATAAAGTGCGTCTGCGTACATTAATTGTCCTTTTGAATCACCCACTGTGGCGCCGACAGAACGCTTCCATGAAACTGTGCGCAAATCAATTAGATCGAATCCAAAAGGTCGCAGAAACAAATCAACATCCGAAAATAAAGGCTGACCCATGTAAAGTTCTGTGAAGGCGACCTCAATCTCAAGTCCAAACACAGAGTCAGTTAGTACTGATGAAGCACCCTGCAATATTGCCAGCTCAGAGCCTTGCGTATCTAACTTAATAAAATCAATATCGGTAAGCCCCTCCTGCCGCAAGGCATCATCCAATGTATCGCACAGTATAGTTATTTTCTGAACGATATCAAAGCGTTCTGGTTTATGAAAACGCTCGAGTATTGCTCGATTAGGCTCAAAACATGAGGAACCCTCCTGTTTCCGGGTGAGATAGAAATCGACTTGTCCTTTAGAGCTATGGAGCCCCAGATTTAGATATTTTGTTGAACTGCCCTGTTCAGAGCGGAGTTTTTCAAAAGCTCTGGCATCTGGCTCAAACCCAATTATACGTAAGTGTCGGCTGTGTTGTAGCCAATGAGGCGATATACCCCCACTTGCTCCCACGTCTATTAAGGTCAGGGGGTGGACGCGATAGAAATTCTCGAACATCGATGGATATGTGTCCATAAATTACCAAAAAATGCTTGGCCACGTCAGCGGTTGTCTTGTGACAACCACTGAGCAACCTCTGTGAAATCTCTTAGCCATTCCAGTTGCGGTGAAACTCTGAGCAGGTGAGCTTCTGGTCCCGGCAAAATAGCTAGAAAATTCACAGCATGTGCTTGGGCCGCTTTATAATCACTCTCTGCATCACCAAAAAACAGGCATCTATAGGGTTCTAGACTGTACTTATTCAAGACTAGGCTTAAGTTTTTCTCTTTGCTAAGAGGGGCTCCCAGAACCTCCTTAAAGTATCGCCCCAATGCTCTCCGCTGAACGATCTGTCTGACTTCATCTTCAGGAGCGGCAGAAATCACAAAGCACGGCAGGCGTGAACACCAATATTTTACAAACTCTTCTGCCCCCTTAATTTCTGGGGCCGCCACAACTTCATCTACCACGAGTTGTGAAAACTGCTGGCAAAGATCGGTAATTTCTTCCTTGCTCAAGGTCTTACCGAGATATTCATAGTAGTAAAAACGGAACTTGTCCACACGGGTCATACCACCATGACGGCGATGGTGTTGAACCACTTCCGATACAACGTCAGGCCCGTGAGGCTCAAAGAGTAGAGCAAAAGCTCGCGTCTTGACTTCCACCGAATCCGCGAGCACTCCGTCAAAATCAAAGAAAAAAGCCTCGTAGTGCACTGTCGCTCTACCTCCAGTCACAGGAAGAGAGCTTTGCTCTCTTATGTCATTTCTCCCTTCGGCCCATTTTGAAGGTACACTTCTTCTACCAGATCCAAAATTCCCTGGCCGAGGTCAACAAACACATTGGGAACCATCTTGCGGGCCATCCGGGGAGTAAAGAGATACGGTGTC
>Ga0209536_100016016_pt1 | contig 10671 bp, 9 predicted proteins | sample DeeMarSeWOR28_12_FD_187461 | JGI IMG/M metagenome (GOLD analysis project Ga0209536, IMG submission 187461) | Marine sediment microbial communities from White Oak River estuary, North Carolina - WOR-2-8_12 (SPAdes) (version 2) | ecosystem: Environmental > Aquatic > Marine > Intertidal zone >...
CCAGAAGTTCTCGGTCACCGTCGAGGTGCGAGACGGCGGGCCGATGACGGTGTTTGATACAGGAGCTTCGAGAACCGGGGGCGCCGGACAGAACCGTTCCGTTGACATCACCCTCGACGTGACGGGCCCGGTGCGCATCCGGCTGACCGCGGAGGGGCGAGGGCCCGCCGGCCGCTGGCAGGATCTGCGGCTGGTTTCCCGGCATCGCCTCGAAACGCCGGCACCTGAACCGATTCCTGACCCACCGAAGCTCGTGGTCGTCTATGTCTTCGACGCGTTGCGTGCCGACCACGTCGGGCATCTCGGCGCCACACTGGGGGCGAGCCCGTGCCTCGATCGGCTCGCTTCAGAGGGGGCCACGTTCACCCATCACTTCTCGGTCGCGCCCAACACCGGTCCCGCGACTGCAGCGCTCTTTACCGGTCAAATTTTCTTCGCTGGCCGCGGATTGCCTCCTTCGGGCCCGGAGACGCTCGCCGAGGTGTTCGCAGAGGCCGGTTTTGTCGCGGCGTCGATCTCGTCGAACCCCCATCTGTCGCCGTCCTACGGCCTCACGAGGGGCTTTGACCATGTCGAGTTCCTGCCTCTCGAGCAGGACCACCGGGTTGGCGGCAGGGTATTGGTCAACGACAGCGCTGAGCAGGTGCACCGTGCGGCCCTGAATTGGCTCGATGACCGGAATCCAGGTGAGTCTCTCTTTCTCTACCTCCACACCCTCCACCCCCACAATCCGTATACCCCGCCCGAACCCTTCGTGAGCCGATTTGTCAATGCACGGGCTGCGAAAATGGACGGGCGGACCCGGACCCTGGCCTCGATCCGCGACCTCGAGCGCGCGGTCACGCCGGAAGATCAGTTCTGGGTACGGCAGAGGTATGCGGCGAACCTGGCGTACAACGACGCCGAGCTCTGCCGACTGGTGGAAGAGCTCGAGAGCCGGTATCCGGGAGAGCTCATGCTCGTCGTGACATCGGACCACGGTGAAGAGCTCTTCGACCATGACGGCGTGCTCCACGGCTACACCCTCTACGACGAAATGCTCCGGGTACCCCTGGTGCTGTGGTGGCCGGGCAGAGTGCGAACGAAGGTGATCGATGAGCCGACCGACATCCTCGATCTTCACGCCACCCTGCGGGACCTCGTTGCGCCGGCGCCGCCGCGAAAAATCGAGAAAGGAAGACCTCTGTGGAGCGCGATTTCCGGATCCCGCCATGCAGCCGGCGAGCCGCGCCTCCATTTCGCGATGGCCCCCGGGTTGCGGCAGGCCGTGATGGCCCGCTCAGACCAATGGAAGCTCATCCTGGTGCCGCGGCCACGCCTCGATTGGGGCATGGGCCGTGGCCGCGGTCGCACCCACGAAGCGCAGTACCTGTTTCACCTCGAATCCGACCCCGGAGAACATTCCAACCGTGCAGGATCACCGTCCATCGAGGCCGATTGGCTGTGGTCTCGCCTGCAGGCGTGGCAGGCGACGTGGCGTTCGCGAGCGCCCCGCGAAATCGATCGCAGAGAGATCGACCAAGAAACCAAACGCCAGCTCGAAGCCCTTGGTTACGTCGAGTAGATCGAGAATTGTCTGCTGACGATCCGCCAGTCCGGACCCCGGATGACAGTGGAGCACAACAGGTTCGGGGGCAGGTCGACGGAATAGAGGGCCCACCTGTCTGGATCATCCAGTACGCGTACCAGCTTTGGTGAGCCATGTGGCGGGAGATCGACCTCGACGTTCCGGGCCCCGCCCGGCAGACCGGTGCCGATTGCCTTGAGCGCTGCCTCTTTGCAGGTCCACAACCGGAGGAGTGCGGCATCTCGTTGCTCCTCCGGAAATCGGGTGAGCGCATCGAGCTCTCGTTTCGTACAGATTCGTCGGGCAAGGCGGTCGCGTCTGCGCAGAGATCGTACGAGCTCGATGTCGATGCCGACCTCCGTCGTGGTCACGGCGACGACCACGAAGTTCCCTGTGTCACTGGCGTTGAAGCACGGTCCGCCACCAGAGAGACGGGGTTTCCCGTGCTCACCGAAAGCGAAGGTGATATCGGCAGGATCCGTGCCGGTCGTTCTTCCCAAAACGGATCGGAGTGCGGCCCGAGCGGCGATGAAGCGACGCGCGGCAGCTTCGACTCGGAAGCGCTCCGCCCGTCGTGTCTCTTCTGGTGAGAGTACGCGGCGGAGCTCTTCTGTCTGGGAGTCGGTCGCTTCGAGCGAAGCCCACCAGACCTGAACTTCTCCATTGGGAATGTCGATCTTCATCACGGTCATGATCCTACTATCCCGTGCCCGTGCCCGCACGTCCCGGCGCAGCCGAAGACGAAGCCGGATCTCCGTTTCCGTGCCCGATGAGATCGCTCGTCGGAGACGGGGACGGGAGGACGCTGGTACCCTACAGCCCATGGATGGCTATCCTTTTTCCTGCCCAATCCAGGTCCGTTGGCGCGATCTTGACGCCTTCGGCCACGTCAACAACGCGATCTTCGCGAGCTATCTCGAGGTGGCGCGGACCGAAGCATGGATCGAGCTTTTTGTCGGCCGCGGAGTACTGGAGATTCCGTTTTTCGTCACGAGGCTCGAAATCGATTATCGCCGGCCGGTTGGCATCGAAGAGGACGTCCGGGTATGGCTGCGGATCGGAGAAATCCGGGGCGCCTCGTTCGTCTTCGAGTATGTCGTGGAGGCCGGCGGAGAGGTCGCCGCAGAAGCGATGACTCGCCTCGCCTGTGTCGACAAAAGCACCGGACGCCCGGTGCCTATCGACCCCGATGTCCGCAAAACGTTGGAGACACTTCAAACAGAGTGATGTCTCCGAACAGATATCAGATACGAGATGCGCCTCTCCCGGCCAACCACCCAGATACGAGATTCCACCGGCCCTCCCCTTGACTCACAAGATTCAAGATCGATGCTTTAGTCGTATCTCGTATCTCGTATCTCGTATCTCGTATCTCGTATCTCGTATCTCGTACCCGGGTGGGTCTTTGGGGCGCTACTTCGTCTCCAACCAGTTGAACCAGATCGGATGGTTGGCCCTGTACCAGGCCAAGACCTCGCGGATCAGCTCCCGCTTGTCCGGAGGCATGACAGAGTCGTCGATCTGGTCGAAGCGAACCAGCATGCGGTCATCCGGCAGGTACTCGATGGCTTCGGAGCACAGTGTCTGGAGCTCGTTTCGGATACGGCCCGAGTCCGAGATCTTGACCGCTCGCTCGCGGTAATCCTGACCTGAATAGAAGCGGTCGAGGAGGGGCGAAAAGACCATCCGCATCTCCTCGAGTTCTTCCATCAGCTGGAGCTCGAGGGTGGCATCGATGACGCCAAGCCGGGTCGCGGCGCGGGTCGTCACGCGGTAGCGATCGTCGGCCACCTGCTCCACTCCCTCGGCGCTACTGTAGGGATCGGGAAGCATGTAGCCGGCGAGTGCGAGCACCCGCCATTCCTTGAGGGGGAAGAAATCGTCGGCGGTGAGGGTACGCCGGTCGACCGGCATCAGGGCTTCGCGCGCTGACCGGAGACTGGCGCGATACCCGCTGGCGAGGTCCGGGGTGAGCTCGGAGCCGAGGGTCGCGGCGAGCTCGGCCTCGAAGTCCGGGCTCTCCGGGTCGAGGGCGATGATGAGCCGCTCTCGCTCGACAGATGATTTGAAGTGGGCCGAGAACAGGCACATCGACGTCGACAGGTCGTAGATCGGGTCAAGACTCGCTGCCTGCATGGCCTCGGCCGAGGCTGCGTAGCCGTCGCACAGGAAGAGGTGGGTCTCTCCATCGCCATCGGTGAACGGACCAACGCGATAGACGGGCGCGTATGTTCCGGACTCGGTGAAGACCGCCTCACCGGTATGCGGCAGCAACCAGCCGTCCTCCACCAGATGAGTGCCAAGTGCCTGCCACTCGGACCACAGGGAGCCCAGGCGGTCGACCCTTGAAGGCCCGCCAAGGGTCCAGACATGGATGTTTTCCGGCCTGATGTGCGGATATGTTTCGCAAATCGCCTCCATCACTTTGGCCCGCGGGGTGCGAAAGTCGATCAGGATCGAGCGGTCGGCAGCTCGGTCGACCACCTCTCGGGGCAGGACGAGATTACCCATGTAACCCTCGTAGGGCCGGGCCACTTTGAGCGGCTGGTCGAACAGATGGAGCACCGTCATCGGACCGGAGGGACTGCCCTTGGCGAAGCGCGAGGTGTTCTCGAGGGTGTCGACCGCCGCGCCCCAGACGGTGATCCCGGCGGTCTGGAGGTCGAGCCAGAACTCGGGCCACTCGTAGCCGGGATCGTTGACGAGCCGATGGACGCGGCGGTCGAGGTATCGGGCCACCTGCGGGCGGGCATAGACCCTGCCGAACCCCAAAAGGGGGTTGGAGCCCATCTCCGGCGTTTCTCCCGCCTTCGGCATCAATCCCTCGCCGAGGCAGACCATCACGGCGTGGTTCTCTGGCAGGCTGCGTGTCAGGTACCACAGCGCCTCCGAAAGGGCGTAGGCGGAGACCGCGTCGGCGTCCTTCTTGACGCGGTTGATGCCGGCCTTGTCGAGGCCTGCCGCCTCCCCCCAGCGACCGAAGAGCCTCGTGCCGAGAGCCGTGACCGCCGCCGCCATGATGAACGCCCGTTCCAGAGAACTGCCGACGAACGAGATACCCTCCGAGATGGAGTTTCCGTTTTGCTGGAGCTCGACGTCCTGCAGCCACAGGTGAAAGCGGCCGAGAATGGCCCGGGTGTCGAAGGCCCACTGGGCAATGCGGTTGCGACGGTTGTTGTTCATCGAGGTCCTTCCTCCTTGTTGCACTCTGCCATGTCGGCGGTGGAGTCTCAAGTGACTGCTGTCCTTTGAAAGGTAATCAGTAATCAGTGAACAGTAAGCAGATTCCGCCCGCCCTCCCCCAAGAATTCCTTTCAGACATCGGTTACTGAATACTGGTTACTGGGCGGGAGGGCGGGATTGGCTACTGACCTGTACGCGCCACCACTCGAGGAGGTCGCCGAGCGTCTGTACGAGCGGGATCTCGGGCTGCCAACCGGTGGCGCTGCTGAAGCGCGTAAAGTCACCGACCAGGTAGGGAATGTCGGCCGCGCGCAGCCGACTCGGATCCACCTCGACCTCCACCTCGACCTTTGAATCCATCAGCAGGACGTCGAGCACTCGACGAATGCTGGTGTGTCGACTCGAGCAGATGTTGTAGACGTCACCCGGGACGCCACGGGTCGCGGCGAGCCAGTAGGCGCGGGCCACGTCCCTCACATCCGTGAAATCCCGGATCGCGTCGAGGTTCCCAACCGCCAGCCTGGGGGGGTCGAGGCCGTGCTCGATGCGGGCGATCTGATGCGCGAAGCTCGACGCCACGAACTGCGCCGGCCGCCGAGGCCCGGTGTGATGGAACAGCCGCAGGCGCACGGTCGGGATTCCGTAACCGTGGTAGTACTGCGCGGTCAGCAGGTCTTGTGCGGCCTTGCTCGCAGCGTAGGGCGAGAGAGGCGCGAGGTGCGCGTCCTCGGTGATGGGCTGCTGATTCACCGGCACGATACCGTAGACCTCGCCCGACGAGGACACCACGACCCGGACCTCACGGCCGGCTGTGCGAACCGTCTCCAGCAGGTTGACCGTTCCGACCGCGTTGACCTCGAGGAATCGTCCGGGGTGATCCCATGAGCTGGCCACCGAAGAGGCCGCTGCGAGGTGGAATATGATCTGGGGCTGGACCTGGTCGAGCGCGGCCTTCAACGACGCGATGTCGGTCAGATTACCTTCGATCTGGCGCACGGGTGGCGGAGCCTCCTCGCTGTCGGCGGCCAACACCAGACCCCAGACCTCCGCCTCCGGGGCAACATCGGCGATGTGCTCCGCGAGGTACGGCCCCACAAATCCGGTGACGCCGGTGATCAAGATACGCACGAAGTCCCCAGATAGCGCGTCAGCGCGTCCTTCCAGGCCGGCATCCGCCGGCCGAGAATGTCCGACAGGCGGGTCGTGTCGAGGACTGAATAGGCCGGCCGATGAGCGGGGCGTTGCACCGTGTCAGCGGTGACCCGCTTGACCTCGACCTCAGCCTTCAAAGAGGACGCAATGGCAACCGCGAATCCATGCCAGGTGGTTTCGCCTGAATTGACTGCGTGCACCACGCCTTCGGCATCCGAGTGGATGAGGTCGAGGATCGCCCCGGCAAGATCATGACAATAGGTGGGACTGCCGCGTTGGTCGGTAACCACCTCCAGGGTCTTGGCTCCATCGTCGATCTGTCTGCGGATGGCCTCGACGAAATTGCGACCGCCGTGACCATAGAGCCAAGCGGTGCGAACGATCAGGTGGCGATGGGCGGTCACGGCAAGCTCCTCGCCGCGGAGTTTGCTTCGGCCGTAGGCGCTGAGAGGGCCGACCGGATCGTCTTCCCGGTAGGGGCGTTCGCTGTCCCCCGCGAAAACATAGTCGGTGGAGATCTGTACGAGGCGAGCTCCGACTGCGTTACATGCGGCTGCCAAAAAACCCACCGCGGTGCCGTTGACCTTCATTGCCGACTGCTCGTCAGTCTCGCAGTCGTCGACCGCGGTGGAGGCGGCACAGTTGATGACCTCGGATGGTTTCGAGGCCTCGATCCATGCGGTCACGGCCTCGGCGTCGCCGATGTCCAGCGTGTCGATATCGCGGCCTTCAAACTCGATGTCCCGGTCAGAGCATGTTTCGGCCACTGCACGACCGAGTTGACCGTGTGCACCGGTGATCAAGATCTTTCCCACGGGATTCTCGGACATCTGTCGGATGGTAACAGACTAGCTCGAGGCTCGAGGTGACGCTCTTGCTCAAACCTCGGGTCACGAGCCACGAGCCACGGGCCCCAGGGTGGAAGGGTGGAGTGGAATACGCTACCCTTTCTGGTGATTTTCCGTGGGCGAAGGAGTGCCAAATATGAGCGATGTGACAGCCATCGACGCCGAAGAGCGCGATCGCGCGGATTCCGTGGTCGCGAATGGCGATAACTCGATCCCGCGCGGCGATGAGAAGAGGATCATCGAATCTGTAGCCGGTCACATGGCGGCGATCATGAGCGAGCTGAAGCTCGATCTCGATGACCCCAACTACGAGGGGACCCCGGAGCGGGTGGCCAAAATGTACCTCGAAATGTTCCACGGCCTGCGCGAGGGCGCGGAGCCGAAGATCACAACCTTTCCGAACGAGGAGGGTTACCACCATATGGTCATCGAGCGGGAGATCCCTTTTTACTCGATGTGTGCCCATCACTTCGTGCCCTTTTACGGGCACGCCCATATCGCCTACATCCCCGAAGCGGAGGTGGTCGGTCTGTCGAAGCTTCCCCGGATCCTGGAGTTCTACGCCAAGCGGCCCCAGCTCCAGGAGCGGTTGACCGAGCAAGTGGCCGAGTTTCTGTGGACCAAACTGCAACCGCAGGGGGTGATGGTGGTCATCGAGGCGCGACACCTGTGCGTCGAGATGCGGGGAGTGAAGAAACCCGGTGCCCTGACCACGACCTCCGCCCTTCGCGGCTGTTTCGCCGACCGGTTAGTGCGCGAAGAGTTTCTCGCTTTGCTTCGCCGCCAGACTGCGTGGTAGGCAGCCGTCAGCAATCAATGACCAGCCTTATCACCCCGGTAGGGGGACGGACACTGGCTCCTGATTACTGTGCGGGTGGGGGGACAAACGGCTACTGCTCGATCTCGCAGAACAGGTACACGCGCCTCGTCAATTCGAGAGCCGTGCCCGAGACTTTGAACTTCTGGACCGACTCCCGGAGGCGGTCGTTGTTGGCGCTGAACCTGGAACACTCGAGTCGTTCGAGGGTATTGCCGTAGGCGTCCTCCAGCAAGGCGATGACCAAGATCCGAACGCCGTCAGAATTGGTGTTGACAAAGCCGAGCTCGACCGTGATCGGCATTTCTTTTTCGCGATCAATTTCTCGACCGCCTTTGACGTGGAGGCCGAATCGTGTCCAACGAACGCCCACGATTTCGACCATCGGCCGCAGATCGGAGTTGACAACGAATTCGAAATCGTCCTGAAACGGATTCTCAACGGCGCGGTACGCAGACTCTTGCGCGGCTGCAGTTGCGGCGAGTGCCGCGAACACGGCTCCAATGACCAGTGCTGTAGATCGACTCACACTGAGCGCCCTCTCGATAGTATTCCAAGCAGATTATACATGGCGGGCGACAGTCTGTGAGATAAAAACAACCGCCGCGCTGGTGCGCGGCGGTCGATCCGAGGAACTCTGAGCGGTCAAGGTTGGTGGATTGTCATGCCCTTGGCCACGGCTGCGGCGTCGCCAGCTGTGACGTCGCAGATCGCGAGCTTTTCCTTGACCTGGCTGACCGTGAGGCGCGCGACTTCGGTCATACTCTCGTCGAGTACTTCGCCGGTGTCGGGATCACGAAGGACTTCGACCTCGCCGACCGTGAAGCTCTGGCCCACAACCACGCCTTCGCGGGCACCACGGTTCACGTAGACCTTGCCGTCTTTGACCAAGACGACCGAACCGGTCCAATTGAAGTTGGGAAGTTGCTCGATCATGAAATCGACCGCCACCGCGCAGGCATCCTGAACCGCCAGGCCGACGTTGTCCTTCTTGTTGCCTCCGAAGGCGGCGCCCCAGCCGCCGGCATTGTAGCCAACACCCAGAGAACTGCGCTTGTGGGTGCCGACAACGCTCTTCGAGGACACCACCTGGCCGGTGGTCGAATCGACAATGTAGATCGTGGCGTTGACTTCACCCTTGCCACCGCCGCCGCCAATCTTGAAGCCCTTGACTCGGACGCCGCCGCCGGCGCCGCCGGTATCACCCTGAACGTGGGTGATGGCCCCCTTGACGAGCAATTGGGCGGGCGTCATCTGCCCAGTCACCGGCGCCTTCTTTCCGCCGGCAGTGCGGCCGGACGCGGCAAAATCTTGCTCGTCAAGGGCCGCGGCCCGCATGTCCGTCTCTCCGAGGACGATGAACTTGCCGGTCTGATTGAGCATGTCGGTGAGAACCGTCCCCCAGGCGTCCCCGATATCCCATTGGCCGTGCCAACCGGAGCGGTTTTCGAACTTGGTGACCGTGACCGTGTAACGGAGCCCGCCGCTGGCCTCCTGCGCATCTGCCGGTGTGATGTTGCAGGTGATGGCGACAGCGATGATGAGTAAGAACGATCTCAGAATTGTTTTCATGACGATCCTCCGAGTGTTTCGTTGGTGCATACAAGTTTACACCTTTAAGGCTCGTGGCCCGGGGCTCGGGGCTTGGGGTGGGGTTTTCATGAGGATCTGGAAGGTCCGCGTCACTCCTCGAGCCTCGAGCCTCGAGCCCTACCGAGCGCGTGCACTACCCCGGATATTTTCCGGTGATGAAGTTCATCAAATCTTGGATATGACCCTCCTGATTGCGGCTTACCCACCGTGTCAGATCACCCGATGACACGAGGCCTTTGAGCTCGCCATCGTCAACCACCGGGAGGTGGCGAAAACGCCGCTCGGTGATCACGGCCATTGCTTCTTCGACCTTCGTCGCCGAACGGACCGCCACAACCTCCTGGGTCATGACTTCCACGACTCTGGTCGTTGCGGGATCACGGCCCGAGTCCACGACCCGACAGAGGACATCGCGCTCGGTGAAGATTCCAACCATCTCGCCCGAGACACACACCAGAACGGCGCCGATGCGCTCTTCGTTCATTTTCTTGACTGCGTCGAGGACGGTCGTCTCGGGAATGACGTAGTGAATCGAGGGTCCCTTGCCAGCGAGCACGGATTCGAGGGTATCCTGCATGGTGGCCTCCAGGATCTCCTGTTTCGATCAAGAAATCGCTGTCTCCCCATAACAGCGATCGGCGGAGGCTTCATTCCGAACCGTTCTGAGAGTCGATCAACTCCAACGCTGAGCTTTGAGGACGCACAGGGCCGCCATATTGACGACGTCGTTGACGTCGACTCCACGCTGCAGCACGTGGACGGCGGCATCGATGCCGATGAGGATCGGTCCGATGGCCTCGACCTTTCCGAGTCGCCACAGCAGCTTGTAGGCGATGTTGGCGGACTCGAGGTCTGGGCACACCAAAATGTTGGCGTCGCCCTGGATCCGCGACAGCGGGAAGGTCTCGCGCGCGATCACCGGTTCGACGGCGGTGTCGGCCTGCATCTCACCCTCGATCAGGAGATCCGGCCACCGTTTCTCGGCGATCGCGACAGCTTCACGCACCTTCTGGCTTCGCTGGTCGATGTTGGAGCCGAAGTTCGAGTACGAGAGCATCGCCACCTTCGGCTCGATCCCGAAGTAATGCTCGGCAGCCTGGCTCGTGAGCCACGCGATCTCCGCCAGCTCTTCGGCGGTCGGATCCTGGTTGACCGTCGTGTCGGCGATGAAGAGCATCCGGTCCTCGAAGAGGAGGAGGTACGCCCCTGCAGCACGTTTGATTCCTTCGCGCGTCTTGTGGATCTGCAGTGCCGGTCGAATGGTCTCCGGATAGGAATGGCTCAGGCCTGAGATCAGCCCGTCCGCATCGCCGTGGTGAACCATCATGTTGCCGAAGTAAACCGGGTCGCGCATGGCCTTGCAGGCGGTCTCCAACGTGACGCCCTGGCGCCAGCGGGTGCGGGCGAGGATCTCGGCGTACACTTGGGCGTCTTCGCTTGCAAGTGGATCGACGACCTCGACCGCTTCGGCTGGCACTTCGTGCTCGGTGAGGAGCTTGGCGATGGTTTTG
>Ga0209536_100016017_pt1 | contig 10671 bp, 8 predicted proteins | sample DeeMarSeWOR28_12_FD_187461 | JGI IMG/M metagenome (GOLD analysis project Ga0209536, IMG submission 187461) | Marine sediment microbial communities from White Oak River estuary, North Carolina - WOR-2-8_12 (SPAdes) (version 2) | ecosystem: Environmental > Aquatic > Marine > Intertidal zone >...
GATGTGGGCCTGCGGGGTGTTTTGCATTACCATCCCGATGATATCCATGAGCTGGTCGTCTCCGATGCCTCAGTCCTGTGCGATATGGATTACCCTGAAGACTATCAGCGGGAACTTGGTTCTAATGAACAACACATTGAATAACTGCCGATAAAAAAATTAATCAACATCACTATGAATCTTTAAGCATCAATTAGCATCAAGATCATTCATCAATGCAACAGTAACATCGGAAGTTTGTTTTGGTAGTGTGAAAACAAATGTACTTCCTTCACCGACTTCGGATTCCACGGAAACACTCCCCCCGTTAAGTTCAATGATCTTTTTCACAATCGAAAGCCCGATACCGGTGTTCTCGACTTTTTCACTCGGTGAAAGGGTCTGGAACAGTTTGAAAATCCTCTCAAAGTGCCTTTTCTCGATACCGGGCCCGTTGTCGGTAACACTGAACTTCCAGAACGCATCCTCCTCGACACAGTCGATTCTTATTTGTCCCCTGGGCTTATCCATATACTTTACGGCATTGCCAAGCAGGTTTTGAAATACCTGCAGGATTTGGGCCCTTTCGCACAACAGTACTGGCAGCTCATTTTCGACAGTTATATCAATATTTTCCGGTGGAGCAATTCCGACAATTACTTCCGACAGGACTGAATTCAAATCAACCCTTCGCTTCTCCGAGATAGCATGTCCAACCTTGGAATATCGCAGGATATCATCGATCAGCGCGCTCATTTGCATTGCTCTTTTAACGAGCAGCCTGATTTTTTCTTTGCCCTGCTCATCAAACTTATCGGCATAATCCTTCGATAACCAATCAGCCAGAGTCCCAATTGCACGCAAAGGTGTTTTCAAGTCATGAGCTATTATGTGAGCAAACTCCCGAAGCTCTTCATTAGCATGACTAAGCTCCCGCACCGCAGACTCCAGGTCTTTATTCACTTTTTCAAGTTCTTCCTCCGCTTTTCTCAGGGCCATCAATTCTTTTTTAGCCGTGACATCATAGACTATTCCCTGACTTCCGTTGATTTGGCCATAGGAGTCTTTGGTAAGGCTGGGAAAGATGGTGACATAAATTTTTTTGCCTCTCGAAGTCTTAAGGATCAATTCTCTGCTTTCAATGCTTCGCTCTTCAAGCTCCATCAAAAATCGCTTTCCCTCACTCGGGTCGTACCAAAACTTTTCGGGAAGAAACGGTTGGCCGAGAAGTTCATCCGGCCCGTAAACTTCCAGGAGTTCCATAAATGCCGGATTAATATAAGTTATCATTCCATCTAAATCTGTTTTATAAATATTGCTCTTGGACTCTTCCAACAATCTCAAGCCCTTTTCTTCTTCGGCCTGCAGCTTGTTTCTTATTGCTATGAAGATGTCTGTCTGAGTTAAAAGTCCACACAAACGCTTATCCTTCATAACGACCAGCCTGCGGATATTCATCTCCTCCATAAGCTTGCTGGCACTGAAGACAGAGAAAGTAGAAAGAGTGGTCGTCACCGGAGAAGACATAACTTCCTCCATCCTGGTATTAACCGGATCTCTTTGTAGTGCAACTACACGACCAAGCATATCTTTTTCAGTAAGAATACCTGCCACATCATCCCCATCCATGACAATAATGCAGGATATCCCGCGGGCAGTCATAATTTTCGCCGCCTCTGTAACACTTGCATGCATTTGAACAGAAGCTATATTTTGACTCATTATCTCCGAAACATCTCTCCATAAACCATAAGACGTCAGAGCTTTAACGAGGTCCGTCTGTGTCACAATTCCAACTAATTTATTTTCCTTTAGAATTAATAATCGCTTGATACGCCTGACACCCATTATTTTACTGGCTTCAAGAACAGATATATCAGAGGGCACGCTTTCCACCGGAGAAGACATGATTTGGCTCAATTTTGTCCGATAGAAATCTTTACCATTTATGCTAACTCTTCTCAATACGTCGGTCTCAGTCACTATACCTGCAATATTGCCCTGATCCATGACAACTATGCAGGAAATCTTTTCGTCAGACATAATATTAGCCGCTGCAATTACTATTTCATCCGGAGAGACAACAACCACCTCCTTGTTCATAACATCTCCAACACTTAGCCAGTTCCATGAGGAAACCGCTAATTCATCAGAAACAATACTGTCTGTCTTATTTTCAATTGCACGACTCGAACACGTTTTGTTCTTCATCAGCTTCTCCCAAATGTTTCAAACTATATTATTCCACAAGGTTTAAACTATCATTCATCTAAGCAAATAACGAACCAATACAATGCGGTTATACCCTCGGGAATTCGAAATTTACTGTATTTATTGATACCTCGACTTATCGCCTCTCCCGCAATTTATCACCAAATCAATTCATCGGCAGAGATTAAACCGACTATTAGCAATAAAATCATCTTCCCGGAGTATCGCGGAGAATACGACAAAATATCTTAAATTATTTATACTTTGGTAATTAGAGCCTTCTGATACCTTCCTATAATAGATTCGCATCCAAGCTCTCCGACATATCTATGGGCAATTCCGCTCCCCCTATACCTGCAAGCCGATTATTGATTTGCTTTTCTTAAAAACATCGATTTTCGTAGCAACAAAAGCATAACTTCCCGAAATGACATGAAAATCCATTCTTTTTTACATATTTCCGGACTCATTTGAGCACGTTTTTCATTGACAATAACACCGACAACATGTATAATTGATTTATAATTGAGGGTACATTTTTGGTGCCTGGATAATAAAAAATTGCTATGGCCTATAACAAGGAGAAATGATGAAGAGTGTTTCCGTTTCTGTATGTAAAGTGATTTTGGTTATTGCTATTTTGGTTTCAGTTTTCATGCCCTTAGGCTGTAGTTCTTTCAGCCAGCCCGGTGAGACCGCCGCTGAAGGCCATAGAAGACATCATCGCACGGCCAGAATAAACCAACAGGAAATGATGGCGGATATCGATACGGTGCTGATGCTCGACGAGCCCAGCAGGCTCACTGATAAAAGAATACCGTAATTCGCTTCCCGTGCTGGGGATAATTCAATCTCCTGGACCGCGGATTTCGCGGGAAAAATTATAAATAGTAAACCTGTCCTGAACGCAGTCGAATAAATCGTAAATCGAAATCCTCCCACCAAAGTCCTGGTTAGTCCTGCCCTTCATCAATCCCCCAGATGTTTTCGGAGCCGTTGTCAGTTTCTTCCACGAAGTCCCAGCCGGCTTCGAGGAACGTGGCGGCAGTTTGTATCTCGGCTGTGGTCTTCCCGATGCCCCCGTAACTCATGGTATGACCTGAGGTCTCCATATCCAGAAACTTATGGCGATTCTGCCGTAGTTCTCGCCCACAAGTCCGCCAACATATTCATCTACAGTAACCGTACAGATGTTGTAATTACAACGTACCAAGAAAAAACCCCGCAAAGAATTGCGGGGCTAAGAAGTTTACAATCGATAAACTACTACTCGGATCAGGACCTGAGGATCGGGCCCAAATCCTCCATCTGCTTCTGAGCTTCTTTCTTTTTGTGCTTGTGTTTTCCTCTGAGTGCCTCGATTTTGGCTGTTGCCTTGTCCTGCAAGGCTCCCGGCTGCCGGCCTTTGTCGAGCATCTCTTCCAGGGAAATTTTGCCGATATCATAAAGCCGCCACAGATGCTCGTCGAGAAGCTGCATTCCGAGTTTCTTGCCGGTTTGAATGCTGGAATCGATTCGGTAAGTTTTGTTCTCACGGATAAGGTTGGAGATAGCCGGAGTTACAACCATAAACTCATAAGCGGCTATTCTTCCTTTGCTATGGGCCAAAGGACAAAGGGCCTGGCTGAGTACGGCGATCAAATTACTGCTTAGCTGGATTCGGATTTGCTCCTGCTGGCTCACGGGAAACACATCGATGAGTCTTGTGATGGTTCCGGCGGCACTTGTAGTATGAACCGTGCTGAAGACAAGGTGGCCGGTTTCAGCAGCCCGGACGGCGGCTTCGATCGTTTCGAGGTCTCGCAACTCGCCGACCAGAATCACATCAGGGTCCATTCTTAAAACACGTCTTAAAGCCTCGCCAAAACTTGGTACATCAACACCAACAGAACGCTGGTTAATGATTGATTTTTTGTGATTGTGGTAATATTCGATAGGTTCTTCAATGGTTATAATATGACGGTCGAAGTTTTCATTAATATAGTTTATCATCGTAGCAAGAGTTGTTGTCTTGCCACTTCCGGTCGGGCCTGTTACCAGGAACATTCCACGAGGCCTGCGGCACAAAGCCTGGCAAATTTTCGGCAAACCTATTTCCTCAAAGGTCAGAATCTTCGACGGGATAAGACGAAGAACCAATGCGAGATTGCCCTTTTGGCGAAATATAGAAACACGAAATCGGCCCTGATCACCAAATGCAAAACCAAAGTCTGTGCCGCCCTCTTCCTGAAGCTCCTGCTGGTTCCGGTCGGGCGTAATACTTCTCATCAAAGCCGCAGTATCATCGGGCTCGAGAACTTTGGTCTCCAGAGACCTGAGCGAGCCGTCTATTCTCAATACAGGCGGACGCCCGGTAGTAAGATGTATATCTGAGCCACCTTGTGTAACACAGGCCTGCAGCAACCTGTCCATATTTACTGTTGCCATAAAAAATCCTCAATAATTACATCTGGTTTAATCTACTACTGCACCCTCGGTCTGGGTAATTCTCACCACTTCAGCAGGTGTCGTTGTTCCTTTGAATACTTTGAGCTTTCCGTCTTCCATCAGGGTTTTCATACCGCTGGCTTTTGCCGCCTTTCTCAATTCGGTTGTAGGCGCCTTTGAGAAGGCCAGCTCTCTGATTTCATTATTCATTTCGAACATCTCAAAAATGGCTATTCGGCCTTTGTAGCCTGTGTTCTGACATTGACTGCACCCGGCACCCTTTTGAGGCGGATATTTTTTTAATTCCTCCGGCGTAATGCCAAGCGAACGTATATGATCCATGTTCGGATTTTCATTAATTTTTTTGCATTTCTTGCAGATGACTCTCACAAGCCTCTGCGCCATAATTGCCTGTATCGAGCTTGCTACGAGGAACGGCTTGACACCCATGTCTATCAAACGTGTAATAGCACTCGGGGCATCGTTTGTATGTAGCGTGCTGAAAACAAGGTGTCCCGTAAGTGCCGCCTGAATTGCGATATCCGCCACGACGCCGTCTCGAATTTCACCGACCAGGATAATGTTGGGTGCCTGTCGGAGCATCGATCTGAGAATCCTGTCAAACGTCAATTCAATCTCATCTTTGACCTGGCACTGATTCATACCAGCAAAGTTGTACTCCACAGGATCTTCAGCAGTAATGATTTTCTTGTCCGGCTTATTAAGCTCCTGCAGAGCGGCATACAACGTTGTGGTCTTTCCACTACCGGTCGGGCCGGTGACCAGAAAGATGCCGTTCGGCCGCGTTATAATACGCCGGAATTGCTCGTAGTTATCCTGCTCGAACCCCAGTGATTCGAGGCCGATATTGACCGCGTCCGGTCGCAAAATTCGAAGCACCACACTCGGCCCGTGAACACCGGGCAGAGAAGAGACACGAAAATCGATGTCCTGGCCTCCGATTTCACGCTTGATACGACCATCCTGCGGCAGCCTTTTCTCGGCAATATCCATGCCGGAAAGGATTTTGAAACGGGTAACCAGCGGCGCCTGCATGTTCTTGGGAATATTGTCACGCTCCATACAAACACCATCGACACGGTACCTTACTCGCACTCTGTCCTCCATCGGCTCAATGTGGATATCGCTGGCGCGCATATAGTAAGCATTATCTATTATCAGGTTTACCAACCTGATAATCGGAGCATCATCATCTTCTCCGGTGGCTTGAGCACGGAGTGCCTCCGCCTGTAATTCATGGCCGACTTCGGCAAGCTCGGCGGCGGTAGCATCAATACTATGTCTCAGCCTGTCATCGTCTTCATCTACCGCCTCTTCCATGGAATCTTCAAGGTAGGAACGAATCTTGGTAGGGCTCGCAAGATAACACTCGGGATCGGTGTTTAATCGAAAACGAATGGCGTCCATCATCTCCAGATCCGTCGGGTCGCTGATAATCAGCTTCAGCCTGCCGTTACTCATATCCATGGGGATGATATTGTGCTTCTTGATAAGTTCTTCCGGAAGAGCCTTTGCCGCCTCGGGAGAGATGGTAGCCGTGTCCGGATTTATATATTCCAAACCAAATTGTTTGGCAATCGCTTTGGTAAGATTTTCTTCGTCTATCAGGCCTTTATCGAGCAGGATTTCACCGAGCCGCTTGTGATTGCTCTTAGAAGCCTTAATGGCCTCTATAAGAGCTTCCTTCTTTACCAGGCCGGCCTTGTAAAGGATTTCACCCAAATGCCTGCGTTTCTTTGCCATATTCTCCTCAAAGTTCTGCGTACCCCAGGAAACTCCATTATAACATTTCCTGCGCAGTTAGTCAATCAAATGTTCAATTTTAAACGGAGGATGTTTAACGCAGTCTGTGCTGCTCGAAGTCGAATGAATCGCCTGCTATGATAGAAAAAACAACGTTGTGTATCACATCCATTTTCTGAATCCACACTAATATATACAAGCCCAACGGGCTTTTGTTCGGTTCCGCCCGTCGGACCGGCTATGCCGGTTATGCTAATTGCATAATCTGTACCGGCTTTTTTCCTGGCGCCAACGGCCATCGCCCGGGCAAACTGCTCGCTGACAGCACCGTACTGCTGAATCAGCTCAGCAGGTACGCCGAGTTCACTGCTCTTGGCCTCGTTGCTGTAAGTAATCCAGCCGTATGTGAAGTATTTACTCGATCCGGCAACGTCTGTCAAGAGTTTTGCTAATAATCCGCCAGTGCAGGATTCCGCTACGGCGATAGTTTTTCCTTGCCGGGTGAGTTCTTCGCCCACAACCTCAGCTAAACTCTGGTCTCCAACGCCGTAAATCAGCTCTCCGAGCGTGCTTTTCAGCAATTTTTCGTCTTTTTCGGCCATCTGTTCGGCCTTTTCTTTATTTTCCGCCGTTGCGATGATGTGCAGTGTAATTATGCCGGACGAAGCTGTGCAGTTAATCAAAGGATTCCTGCCTCGCTGCATCATCGGCCCAAGCATCTCGGCGATTGTCGATTCCCCCGCTCCGAAGCATTTTAATTTTTTCACCACCACAGCCTGCCCCCCTGCTAACCGCTCAAGCTCGGGCAGTACTGACTCTTTGAACATTCGCTTCATTTCCATCGGCACACCCGGCAGGGCGATAAGCAATCTGGATGCTTGATACTGGTTACTCGATGCTGGTCGAGAATCGAGAACGACCATAATCCCCGGGGCAGTACCTATATTCGTCAGAGCTTTAGCCCCGGCGGGAACATAAGCCTGAATCTTATTTGATTCCGCCATCTGGCGGCCAAGGCTGATAAAAAATTTCTCAATTCTTTCCAGCAGCTCATTTCGCAATTCCAATTCAACGCCGAGAAATTTTGCCAGCGCCTGCCGGGTCAAATCATCATCGGTAGGCCCCAATCCCCCTGTTGTTATTATCACATCAGCATCGGCACTCGCAAGTTCCAGTCCTCGCACAATCGTATCTATCTCATCGCGAACAACATAAGAGCTGACAACGGGAACACCTATCGTAAGCAGTTCAGTACTCAAATGCGCAGCGTTAGTATCCACCGTCTGACCGGATAGAATCTCGTTACCAACAGTTACAATACTGGCCTTTATCATAAACGCAGGATTCTATTCTCAATCACAATCTGAAACAAGAAAAATTGTCTTATGAACTCATATAGATGAGTAAACAACCGTGGCAAATCATCATGCCAATATCTTATCGTATTCAGCGTGGCTGCCTATCCAGAACCACAGTAGTCCCTTTGGGACTTCGACTGCAAGCGCACGATAATAGATACCAACACGAACCGATCTGTAATTGGCAATTTTCTTAAAATAGAGTGATGGATGATGTGGATCACTTTTCAGAAGGTCAAAATTTTTTTATCAGCAAGCTGTTGAACGTTCGCCGGAAGACTCCGGCAACAGGCCCAAAACTCGGGTGAAGCAAAATGCGTCAAAGTTTTATGCTCCTTCCCGCTCGGTGTGCATCGATAGACTTCTCCGCCAGTTTGTCTAATCTGCCGGAACGGACATCTTCTTCGATCTGGCGATCCCACTTCTCTGATTCAAACTCATGGAACCATTCTCGAAAAGCTATGAGTTCTGCCTGGTCAAGTTTTCGAATTTCTCTCTCAAGTTTCTCAACTTTAGTCATATCTCAAAACGTCCTTAAAGCCATGTAATTTATCATCAGATATCTATAGGTTTTACTTACATGATATTATACGAAAAATTTGAAGATTTTCAATGAAAAAGATGGCTCTTTATCAAAAACTAAACCTCCATGCTTGAAGTTAGCCACCACAACTGATAATATATCTATACCAGAATCAAGTGAATTTTAAACAGCCCCGCTGTCCATAGTTTTTAAAAACTCGATGACAAACATGACGAATTTGAAAAAAATCAAACTTGCTATTATGGTGTTGAGCTACTTAGTAGCGACAGGCGCTCTCGCTAAAACCAAGAAATTCAACGAGCCCGGAAAGGCAATCAACGGCAGAGGCGCACTTGCCGGCTACTACTACCGTGTCATTGTATCTACGGACATCGGGGGAACGGATCCGGACGATTTTCAATCCATGGTGCATTTTCTCGTTTATGCGGACTGCTTCGACATCGAGGGGCTTATCTCGTCGCCCTACGGTCCCGGCCGGAAAGAGGACATTTTGAAAGTCATTGACTGCTATGCAAAAGATTACGCCAATCTGAAGACCTATTCCGACAAATATCCTACTCCCGACTCATTGCGTGCAATTACCAAACAGGGCCAGACCGAGATGGCCCCCTACTCCGGCGTGAGACACCCGACCGAAGGCTCAGAGTGGATCGTGCAATGTGCCCGCCGTGACAATCCGCGCCCCCTGTATGTCCTGGTTTGGGGCGGCATCGATGATCTTGCTCAGGCACTGCACGATGCACCGGACATCCTGAGAAAGCTGCGAGTGTATTGGATCGGTGGGCCGAACAAGAAATGGTGTCCCAACGCTTACAAATACATTGCCGAGACCCATCCCGAGCTATGGATCATCGAGTCCAACGCTACTTATCGCGGCTGGTTCGTCGGCGGTAACCAGTCGGGCCAATGGGGCAACAAGGAATTCGTGATCCAACACATCGCCGGTAAAGGCGCACTGGGTGATTTCTTTGTCAATAAGAAGAACGATATCAAGATGGGTGACACACCGTCGGTCGGCTGGCTGCTCAAAGGCACACCCGACGACTCCTCGCAGCCGGGTTGGGGCGGACGTTTCGTGCGAGCCTGGGAACGCCCGTATGTTCGTTTCAACCGGATGACCACAGAACAAGACCACATAGAGGTTTTCGGCATCCTGGAACTCGTGCTCCCGCTCGGCGAAGGCGCACCGGAGCATCCCGAAGCGGTGCTGGCTGTCGATAATCAAAGGCTGGCCGGTCATGCTCCCGACGACGGCACGATGCGGTTCCGCTTCTGTCCGAAAAGCGCGAAGACTTGCCGTTTCATGATCCACGGCAATGTGCCCGCGCTCGACGGAAAGACCGGCGGGATCACGGCACTCCTGCCGCCACCCGACATTGCGCAGCGTCCGTCTGCGAAGCTGCCCAACTGGTGGACGGACGATCCGTCTCCGTCAGTCGCTGAAGGACCGCATATGGGAGCAAAGACCGTAAACCGGTGGCGCGAGGATTTTCTACGCGACTTCGGCGCCCGTATGCTTCGCTGCCAGTCGCCGGCTTCGCCAAAATCCACGAATTAAAAAGAGTACCATCATTATCAGAGGCAATTTATGCCTAAAAGTCTTGTATAGCCAATGAAGATAGAGTAGAATGATATAGAAGGTGGCTTCTCAATGTAACTAAGCAAAGTGAGCAGGGAAATTCCGGATTAAATTTAGGAGAACTCAATTTTGGAAAAATATCCCGAGAACAATCCGAGCAGTAAGCAAGCCGGTTGGAACCGGAACGGAAACGGCAAGTCCAAGACGCATCGCAGACCTTGTCCGAAAACGGGCAATTGCATCGGACGGGGAAAATATCGCTGGCTGATGTGGATATTTCCATTGGCGGGACTATTTTCTCTGCTGTGGTTTCTCATCCGGGTAGTGCCGAAACCTTCCAGGGCGGAGTATCCTTGTCAGCGGGTAGCGGCGCCACTTGCGGGTGGTTTTGTGATTTGGATTGCTGGATTGCTTGGTTCGGCATTGGCATATCGCCGGGCTAAAGAGATGTTTCGCCGGTCGCATCTGGGCAAGGCGGCAGTCTGCTTTGCCCTGGCGGCAGTGATTGTGATTGCACTTGTTAATATACACCAGAAGCCTATTGCGGCAAACGAGCCGCAACCAAACGAGCCGATTGGCATAGCACGAGGGATATATCCGGGGCGAGTGGTATGGGTGTGGGATCCAAACGCAACCGATTGGCAAGGCTACTCCTCACGCGAACACTGGTACGATAACGACCATACCAACCCGGCGGTGGTGGAAAAAATGGTATCACAGGCGATTCGGGAACTCGCCGGCAAGAGCACGGATGTCGTAGCATGGGACGCGATTTTTCGATATTTCAATGAGAACAGGGGCAAGGGAAA